>Ga0209189_1003035_pt1 | contig 11435 bp, 18 predicted proteins | sample C_130820_EF_Meta_FD_187308 | JGI IMG/M metagenome (GOLD analysis project Ga0209189, IMG submission 187308) | Freshwater microbial communities from Lake Croche, Canada to study carbon cycling - C_130820_EF_MetaG (SPAdes) (version 3) | ecosystem: Environmental > Aquatic > Freshwater > Lake...
ACGGCCATAGAAGGTCGGAGTTTGTGATCTTGGTGTGTTTCGATACACGCATTCTAAAGAGTGCGTTATGGCTCCGTAGTTCAGTCCGGCAGAACGTTGGTCTCCAAAACCAAATGTCAGAGGTTCAAATCCTTTCGGGGTCGCCAAAATTAGGGCTGTTGGTATAGTTGGGAACACAGTGGCTTTGCAAGCCTCAGTCCCCGGTTCGAACCCGGGACGGTCCACCAAATTGGAGATGTAGGAAAATTGGTAACCCCAGTGGACTGTAAATCCGCCGCCCGCAAGGCACTACTGGTTCGACTCCAGTCGTCTCCACCAATAACTGTTGACCCCCAGCGGTGTTGACTATATAATAGTACAACGGAGCGTGGGCCGGATGGTAAGGCAGCGGATTGCTAATCCGTACATTCATGAAAGTGGATGATAGGGTTCGACTCCCTAACGCTCCGCCAAACGATATGACATTGAACGACTTGAAAACACATGACCGGGCTGTGATAGCCAGTGTGAACAACGAAAGGTTACAGCAAATGGGCATTGTAGCCACAAGGACTGTGACTGTGTTGCGACGCGGGGCCTGTTGTCTACACATACGTGTGGGTAGCACTGAGTGGGCCATACGTGATCAAGACGCCAAGTCAGTTGAAATTATTCCTCAGTAGCTCAGTTGGTAGAGCGCCGGACTGTTAATCCGTAGGTCGCTGGATCGTGCCCAGCCTGAGGAGCCAAAATTTGCCCCTATAGCTCATTCGGTAGAGCAACGGTTTTGTAAACCGTAGGTGCCGTGTTCGAATCATGGTGGGGGCACCACTTATATGATACCAACCAAGATAACCCGTGTACAATGGCAACAACCTACAGATAAAGTACGTGCCTGGCAAAAAGATTTTGAAACTACTCTATTCATGTTTGAAATGGAGTTACAAGGCAAGTCCAAACATTTCTGGATCAAACACATCAGTAGTGACACTTTTGAAAGGCCATGGACCGACCAAGAGTCAGCAGAAAAATACATTCAACATCAACAGTACCTGGCTGCCAAGTACGGTGGAAAAGTTTTGAGTTTTGAAATCAAAAATGTTGACTAGAGCACCTAAATATTATACAATATAACACAAGCGGATGAAGTGTTTACGGTTACACGTCAGTCTTCCAAACTGAAATAGACGAGTTCGAATCTCGCCTTCCGCTCCAACACAAGGAAAAACTTATGGACATGGATCAAGCGGCGGTATTTTTAGCCGGCTCAATTTTGACAGCATTGGGCTTTATAGCCGTGGTAATTGGACTTGTGGTAATCAACAACATTATCGCTAGATACTGGCGACCCATCAGAATCTTCACTGAAGACAGTTGGAAAGGCATTGGTGGTAATGCCAGATTTGCCGAGCCAAATGAGTTAGAAAAGTCACAAGAACCCGAACTAGACAAGAAGAAATAACATGTGGACTTATATCATAACTTTCTTTGCAGTATTTGCAACTGATTTGATTTATGTTTACTTTGTAAAGTCAATTCAAGACAATCGTCCCTTGATGGCCGCATGGTGGTCAATGGCAGTGACATTCACAGCCAGTGTGGCCGTGATCAACTACACAGAAGATCACTGGGCACTAATACCTGCTCTAGCAGGTGCCTACTGTGGCACACTATTTGGCATGTGGATCAAGAGAAAATTCGGAGTATAGCACAGTCTGGCAGTGCGCCTGGTTTGGGACCAGGAGGTCGTAAGTTCGAATCTTACTATTCCGACCAATAGCGCACTGGTGGCAGAGTGGCCCAATGCAACGGATTGCAAATCCGTAAAACCGCTGGTTCAAATCCAGCCCAGTGCTCCAATCCGGGAAGTGTGGTCGAGTGGTCTATGGCTCTGGTCTTGAAAACCAGCGTATCGAAAGGTACCGTGAGTTCGAATCTCACCGCTTCCGCCATGTATGCATCCTTAACTCAGTTGGTAGAGTGCTTCGCTTACACCGAAGATGTCGGCGGTTCGAGCCCGTCAGGATGTACCATAAATGTAGTATCAAGTTTGAACTCTTTGACAGGATTGATCAACATCCGGTCAAGAGTAAACTTGCGTGTGACTGTAGAATAAAATCGTTGCTGGTAATTGCCTTGTGCCGCTTGGTACAAAGATAGCATGGCATCATCAGCAGTTGTAATCATATGGATATTTATAGCCGCGTAGCTCAGTGGTAGAGCAACCGCTTGATAAGCGGTAGGCCGTTGGATCGTTCCCAACCGTGGCTACCAATTTTTTAAAAGGAGAAGTGTCATGAGTAGTGACAAGAGTGATAAGATTAGTGGGGGTATAGTTTAATTGGTAAAACATCAGACTTTTAATCTGTAAGACGTCAGGGTTCGAGTCCCTGTGCCCCTACCATACAAAAACACACTACCGAGGAGCGACGTCTTTACCATGGGCTCCGACCATAAAGAGAGGCAGTGTGTTTTTGTATGGTGCGTGTCGTCAAGTGGTCAAGACCTCGGATTGTGATTCCGATATGCGTGGGTTCGAATCCCATCATGCACCCCAGGGATATGTAGCATAATGGTAGTGCGCCTCCTTCATACGGAGTCCTGTGGTAGTTCGACTCTACTCATATCCACCATGTAGTTTTGTTCGGGAATAGTGTAATGGTAACACTACAGACTTTGACTCTGTCATTCTAGGTTCGAGCCCTAGTTCCCGTGCCAGTATTCAGCCCCGATGACGGAATTGGTATACGTGTTGGTCTTAGAAGCCAAATTTTGCGAGTTCGAGTCTCGCTTGGGGCACCATTAATAAAACTGTAATGTCTACAGAGTTAAATAAAAGGCAAATGATGAAAAAACTAGACATTGACCAAGTGGCAGCGTTTATCCGTGGCCAAACTCCCGAAACTCGGATCTATCTTGGTTGTGATAGTGAACGTGTGAAAGTTGACGGTAAATGGTATGCTGATTACATTCTTGCTATTGTAGTCCACATCAACGGCAACAACGGTTGCAAACTGTTTGGTGAAGTACAACGTGAACGCGACTGGGATCAACGGGCATCACGGCCAGCGTTGCGATTAATGACCGAAGTTTACAAAGTAAGTGAATTATACTTGAAACTTGAAGAAGTGCTAGACGGTCGTGAGGTTGAAGTCCATCTTGACATCAACCCTAACGAGATGCATGGTTCAAGTTGTGTGATCAGCCAAGCAGTTGGTTACATCAAAGGTGTATGCAATGTTATACCTTTTGTCAAGCCTGATGCTTTTGCGGCTAGTTATGCCGCAGATAGATTCAAGAGTCTAGCGGCATAAGTTAATGCAGGATTAATTCAGTGGTAGAATGTCTCGTTGCCAACGAGAATGTCATCGGTTCGAACCCGATATCCTGCTCCAAGTTTAACGGCCTTTAGTTCAACGGATAGAATGCGTGGCTTCGAACCATGTGATGGGAGTTCGATTCTCTCAGGGCCGGCCATCTATGTTCATAGATTTGTCGAATAGTTGATTCAAACTCTGTTCTCAAATCTACGTCTTGTTTTACCGCCACGATGGTATTGCACAATTTTAACACCAATTGTTTTTGTGTTGGAGTTATTTGATACTGCTCGCATTGATCTTGTAGCATGTTGACCATGTCAATTCGTTCTTGCTTTGAAAATATTGCCCAGCCAAGATATTCAGGCTCAACCAAATTAGTCACTCTAGTCGATCGACGTTGTCGGTTGCACCAATCCAGTGTGGGTACTAACTGTTGTATATTGAGCGTCTGTGCTACAAAATGAAAATTTATATTTGCATCAGGCAACTCTTGAATCAAACGTTCAACATTCTTGACAAAGTTATTCCATGTAGCAGGATAGCGCATGATCTCGTATCCTTGTTCATATCCATCTATACTGATTTGTAATTCCAAATCTTTGATCAGTTTCAAACGGTCAAGATGCGAGTCTAACAAAACAGTAGCATTGGTCACTATGCGTAGTGGTACTTGTCTTGCTATTGCAAAATCCATAATTTCCAAATTGCCTTTGGTCAAGAAAAATTCGCCACCAATTATGCTTATGCTTTCGATGTTGTTAACTTTAGATAGTATCTCTAATTGTTGTTGGGCAGTATTGTTTTCACGACTCATGTCGACAGTTTCTATTCCAATGGTGTATCGCTCTTTGGCCAGGGCTGTGCTGTAGGGCGGAGAACACATTACACATTTTAAGTTGCATACATTGCTGGGCATGAGTTCATATCTCACTCCAACAATATTATTCAATGCCGCATTGGCATGATGGCGCCAACTAGTTTGGCCTTGGGACTCTTGTTGTTGGCAGGCACCACATCCTACAGGCCAGGCAGAGGCTGATTGTAGTTGTTGTATTTCATCACTGGCATAATATTGTTCCAGGGTGCGATAGTTCCGGTCAGTCTTGTACATGCAACAAGGCAAAATTTTTATCTGTGAGTCAGGCGTGGTATCAAAACGTATGTTGTGGTGTGCCGCGGCACAGTGAAATTTTTCCATGTGCTAGAACTTGTAAGTTATACCAGACTTGGGTGTTACAGAGATTAAAAATCTTGAGTGTGTTTGTGTGCCATTCACACGATGCGGTATTCCCACATTCAGTTGGTACCAACGATTGGGCTGATATTCCATGCTGTCCAACAACTGCACATGATCGTGACTGTAAAATTCTGTCACTATGTTGGTGCCACCGGTGTCTATCACATAATTGTAAGCACAGTTTCGACCCAGATCAGTATGCATGATAATGGCCTGATCAGATACCACATACTCAACCAATTCGACTTCAACAGGAAAATTTGCTGTGACCCAGTTGATCAAGTCTTGATTGCAGGTATAAACTCGATACCAATCGGCCTGATACACGCTGCCATCTTGATGATACAATGTAACTGCATCCAGTTTGTGCATGTGATCAAGTGGTATGATCAGTTCTGCAGGCACTGGCGGAATGGTAATTTCGCATGTGGTATTTGTGGTGTTCATTCAAATATTTAATCTATAACTTGTCAAACTAAATATTCTTGCAACGCCGGGTTCTTCCGACGTCGGTATCTCAAGTGACGCCTAGGGTAGTGACCCTTTTACTGATACAAATATGCTCAGAACGCCGCACCGTGTGTAGACTTCCTACTAGCCTTATGTTAAAATATACTATTAAAGGAGTTGATCCATGATCAAAAAACTATTTGCTATTCTTTTTGGACTGCTTGTCCTCACTGCTCAGGCAGAAACTTACAAGATCTATATCGGTGTGCCCGCTGGCGGTCTTACCGATGTTTTGGTTCGCCGCCTGGTTGAATCTACCAAAACATACACCGACGATACTTTTGTCATTGTCAATCGTCCTGGTGCTGATCTGCTTCTTGCTTACAAAGCCATGATTGAGGAAAGTGCTACCAACACCAATGTGATGTATGTGAGCAGTACCGGCAGTCACGTGAGTTCATACTACACCTATCCTGAAATGAAACTGGATCCTATCAACGACACACGCAGTGTTGTTCAATTGGTCAAACTGAATTTCAATTTGATTGCATTGAAGGATGCACCGTATAAAACAATCAATGATGTAAGTGGCAAACTAAACATTGGTTATTCTGGTACTAGTAGCATTACCGTGTTCAACAAAGCCAAGCCCAACAAAGGTGACATTGAACTAATTATGTACAAAACAGAATCTGACATTCCAATCGGTTTGTTGAAAAATGAATTTCAGTTGGGCATTGCCAACAGCATCAATCCGCAATATATTGTGAACAAAGACAAACTCAAAGTGGTTGCAGTCATGGGTCAAGGCGGCCTGGGCTTGTCGGTTCCCAAGAGTATGAGTGATGAAAAAGTCGCACTCTTGAACAAACTGTTCAATCAAGCCTTGCGTGATCCTGGCATGGTTGATTGGTTAGACAAAAACATGGACACTGGTCCGGCAGGTGGCAAGCCGTCAGACTATGATCGATTGTTTGTTAATTTTAAACAACACATTTTTGGAAAATAATGAAAACTTGGTTCCCATCCCCTGACAGCACCGGAGAAGTCATGTACGGTGCTTTTGGACACTTTGCAGTAGGAGATCAACGCTTCTACAACAATGTATCGGCCTTGGCCGCACAAAAAATCTTGAAAAAACCAGTGAGTTGGCATTACTATGACGATGTGTGGGCAGAGTCCCATGACAAGGGCTTGTGGCGGTATACTGACCTAAACACCTTGTATGGTCAACGTGCAAGACAATTACGTCAAGATTACGAACACGTTACCTTGTTGTTCAGTGGAGGATGGGATAGTCGCAACATCTTGCAAACATTTGAGCGCGAGAATTTACATATTGATGCTATTGTTATATATGTGATTCCTGAACTTAGCAAGCACACAAGTGGGGTTGACACCACAGCAACCAATTGGTATGGTGAGATTGAATATCATGCACTTCCCTATGCCAAAGCCTATTGTAACCGACATCCAGGTACTAAATTAATTGAGATTCCATGGGTGCAGAGATCAATGCAGGCGTTTGAAGATTTGGATCAACTGATGACCGAGTCCAGGGTCAAGCCAGGTTTTTGGTTTGGTCGTAGTGTAGCCATCAAAGAAAATCCTGACATGTTGAGAGAACTGGGTAACAAGCGTGGTTGCTTAATATCTGGCATGGATAAACCTTGTATCATGCACAACAACTTTAAAAGTGCTCAAGGATTCTTCCCCGAAGGTATTCTGCGTTACATGACCTATCCCATGAAAACCATGGGCTATCCGGACAATCAAATCTGGGAGGCATTTTATTGGACGCCCGATTTACCGGAATTGGCCATACGTGGGTGGTATGAACTGTTGAATCTATGCCGTAAGAATCCCTATGTAGGGCAGGCGCATAATACCACCATGGAAAGCAAACGAAGATTTGAAATCAAAATGAGTCGTTATGTTCAGGATGCCATGCGAGCCATGTTGTATGACACATTTGATCCTGTGGCTTGGCAAGCAGATAAACAAAACGAGTGGGGCTTTTTTATGACTTTTGAGTTGCCAGTTGTGACCATGTTCCATCACCACGAAGTGCAGTACGCAGATAAATTAGGTGAAATACTAAAGGAGTTGGAACGCCGTGTTGGTGAAGAAAATTTGATCATTGGTGATAAAACTGCATATGATACTCGTCCCTGGGTCAGTCAATTCATGAGCGATCGTAGTACTGTGTTAGACTATAAAACTGTTTTTGGTCAATTTATTAATCTTGACATGGATTTTGTTCCCGGCAAAGATAATAACCTATTACCAGCATAGAAAAATTCAATGGCAAAATGCCTTGACTTAGGCATCTCCTATGCTATATAATAGTAACTCAGTACAAACACTGAGTTTCATTAACAAGGAGAAAATATGAAAACCGTTGGACATAAACTAGAAGCATTTGCCGTAACCGGCGTAAACCCAGGTAAAGACGATTTCTTTACCATCACAGAACAAAGTTTTGAAGGCAAGTGGAAAGTAATCGTGTACTATCCAAAAGACTTTACATTTGTTTGTCCTACAGAAATCGTAGCCTACGATCGACTGTTCCAAGACTTTGCTGACCGTGATGCAGTATTGCTCACAGGTTCAACAGACAACGAGTTCTGCAAACTGGCATGGCAACGCAGCCACGAAGACTTGAGCAAGATCAAGCACATTCAGTTTGCAGACACGCAACGATACAATCCAGAAACTGGCGACAACTTGAGTCTAATCGAACAACTGGGTGTGTTCTATGCTCCAGCAGGTGCCGCACTTCGTGCCACATTCATTGTTGACCCCAACAACGAGATCCAACACGTCACTGTCAACAACTTGAACGTGGGTCGCTCACCAGAAGAAACCCTGCGTATCCTTGACGCATTGCAAACTGGCGAACTGTGTGCATGTAACCGTACAGTAGGCGGGGAGACTCTGTAATATGGCATTCAACGACACTATCAAAGGTGCGTTGCCAGACTACGCAAAAGACACCCGGTTAAATCTTGATGCTGTTCTTTTGCGTAGCACCTTGGATGCAGATGTGGCCATGGGTTGTGCTGTGGCCGCACTGGCCGCAACTGGCAATGGCAAGGTGCTCAGTATCTTGTTAGCAGATGCGCCTGTACACGCAGAGTCAGCAATGACCGCCGCCAGCATCATGGCGACCAACAATGTGTGGTACCCATATGTTGAAATGTGTGATGATCCTGCCCTTAAAGGTTTGCCAGCACAGTTACGCATGAATGCTATTGCCACACACGGTGGAACTACCAAGGCCAACTTTGAAGCATTCTCTCTGGCTGCTTCGATTGTGGGCAAGTGTCATTTCTGTGTGAAAGCACACTATGACACATTGAAGATGGAACAAGGTTACTCTGTAGAACAACTTCGTGATATTGGACGTATTGCCGCGGTAATGAATTCGGTTGCAAAAGTACTGAACAACTAAGTAATTGCATCATGCAAATTACTAAATTACAGCCGTTTGGTGCAGAAATAACTGATCTTGATTGTTCTCAACCACTCAGCGACACCATAGTCGCTGAGTTAAAAGCAGTCCATCTCAAAGAGCATCTGTTGATATTCCGTGATCAACAGATCACACCTAATCAACTTATTGCTCTTTCCAAAAACTTTGGTACCCTGGCAACATACAATCATCCTGTGCTGGATTATCCACTACCGGGCCATCCTGAAGTGTTGGTGGTATCTAATGTGTTGAAAGACAATCGACCCATTGGCATAAGAGATGCAGGACTATACTGGCATTCTGACAGCAGTTGGAAAGAATATCCATATGCAGGAGCATTTTTACATGCTCAGGTTTTGCCTGAACAAGGTGGCGACACGCTGTATGCTGATCAACAGGCTGCATATCTTGGACTTGACAACGACATGCGACAGCGTCTGCAAGAGTTACGAGCCGAACATGTGTACTATCACAAGTACGATGAGTTGCAGTCCAAGAATCCATACCGTCCAACCCTCTCAGCAGAACAAAGAACCAACAACCCACCAAGACTACAATCTATTGTGCAACAGCATCCAACAGGTGGTTTCAACACATTGCTGGTCAATCCACACTTTACTTCTAGGATAGACGGGCTATCTGAATCGGATAGCCAGGAACTGCTTGATTTTTTGTTCAAACATACCACCAAGCCCGAATATATTTACCGCCACCAGTGGCAACCATTTGATATTGTGTTTTGGGACAATCGTGCATTGATGCATCTGGCCACCGGTACCCCAGATCACTGTCCACGCATCATGCATAGAACTTGTCTTGTCAGCAATCATAGAGTTTCCTGATATTTTGCAAACGGCAAAATAGGCATTGACAAACAATGGAAAATTTGTTACAATGATTATTCAACTATAACACTTGTACATGAGCAACGATCTAGCCCGATACTTAAACTCCAAGCGTCGCCACAAAACAGATGTGGCAATTTCAAGGCAAGTAAAGATTGCCCGATCACACAATACCTACAATCAAGCAAATATTCGACAACCACATAGATTGGCCAAACATCATGCTATGGATTGTGGAAATCCCAGTTGTTTCTTGTGCGGTAACCCACGCAAGACACACAAGGATAGATTGACTCAGCAAGAAAAACGACTGTTTCAAGACTTAGAAAAAACTTCAGATAAACACTCAAACGGATTACCAAAGGACCAAGATGAATAAATTACAAGACATTCAAGACGCATTAAGATATGAATCAACACTGGGTCTCAGCAACGAAGCCGCTGTTGCCGCGGTAGAGAATCGTTACGATCTAGTATTGATTGGTGCTCGTCGTGCTAGGGAACTGGGCCGCGGCGACAAGCCCAAACTTGATGGCCCTAAGCATAGTGCTGTGGTTACGGCTCTGAAAGAGATTGAACACAAGTTGATCGGTCGTGAGTATCTGTACAAGCAATTGGATATTGAACCTCGTCGTCGCTACCGGGAACATGGCGGATTCTGATCAGCCAAACTCAGCCAAGGGCCGTGAAAGTTTTGATGTTACCACCGGCAATACTCTAGTACATTTTTTCAACAGAAATGTAACGCCCTACGCTACCAGCACACTAGGTCCAAAGTTTGATCTGATACCTGTTGAAAAACAGAAAGATCTCATGATTAATCATGCCAGGATGTATGCTCAGCAAGAATATGATCGCATAGTTGAACTGGTTACCGTGCTACAAAAACAAGCAGATGACATCCGGCGCAGACTAGAAGTGACCGATGCTGTGTATGCCGCTGAATACAATTTTCAAATTGTCATGGGCAACTGCTATTGGTTGGTGTGGAACAAACGGCAAGAAAAAAATCTGTTGGTTCACACTGGTCCCACGGACTGGAACACTGGCGTTCCAGAAGACTACCAGTACATAATGCAAGTCAAATACATGGGCGATCACACCTGGCAAGAAGTAGTACTTTCTAGTGATTGACCAAATATCGGCAAAATGTTATAATTACAAATTAAGAAAGGAGCACAAGATGCCAGCAACGTTTTTAGTCAGCGACACACACTTTGGACATGCCGGTGTTTGCCGCTTCACCCACCCAGACGATCCCGAAGTGAAATTGCGTCCCTGGACTGATCCTGATGAGATGGACGAAGAAATGATCCGTCGTTGGAATGACCGAGTGCGTCCCAACGACAAGGTGTATCACTTGGGTGATGTTGTGATCAACCGTAAAGCATTAAAGACCTTGAGTCGCTTGAATGGTGACAAAGTGTTAATCCGTGGCAACCACGACATCTTCCGTGATGACGAATACCGCGAATACTTCCGCGAGTTACGTGCATACCATGTGATGAACGGCATGATCTTGAGTCACATTCCTGTGCATGAGGCTTCGTTGGGTCGCTTTGGTACTAACATTCACGGACATTTGCATGCCACTAGAGTAAAGAAGGCACGTGGTGTAGACGCCAAGACCGGTACTGTATTGTACGGTACTGAGATTGACCCACGCTATCATTGCGTATGCGTGGAGCAGACCGACTTTGCACCTATCTTGTTGGAAGATGTGTACCGACGTATCGAAGCAGAAGGTGGTGTGTTGGGGTTCAAAAACGGCAACGGACCCACTATGTAAAAAGTAATACTAGAGTACTACCAAAGCCCTACTGTGTGTAGGGCTTTTTTTTGACTTGACCAAATATTCAAAATCGCTTATAATCATAACATGAAATTAGAAATCAACGAAATACTACAGTGGACTGGGGCGGTGTTTATCATTGCAGGCCACAGTCTCAATGCCGTGGGCCCTAGTGCCTACCCCTATAACATACTTGCCTTCTTTTTAGGCACAATTTTGTTCATGGCCTGGACCATCCGTGTTGCAAATCGCCCACAGTTGATGGTGAACATTGTGGCCCTATGCATTGGAGCATCGGGCTTGGTAAAAGCATTTGGTTGACCATGAAATCTCAATT
>Ga0209189_1003041_pt1 | contig 11425 bp, 13 predicted proteins | sample C_130820_EF_Meta_FD_187308 | JGI IMG/M metagenome (GOLD analysis project Ga0209189, IMG submission 187308) | Freshwater microbial communities from Lake Croche, Canada to study carbon cycling - C_130820_EF_MetaG (SPAdes) (version 3) | ecosystem: Environmental > Aquatic > Freshwater > Lake...
CTGCCACTATGGCGCTGGTTGCTTCCGGCATGAATGATGTTCTCAATTCGCAAGGCTATGTTCAGGCTGCTTGGTGGAATCGTATTCCATCCACTGCTTGGGCATTAATGACTGCTATTGCCATCTCCGCCAATCTTTTAGTTGGCTTTGGTGCGCGTAATTTTCAGAAGAATATCGGCTTGTTCATGATTTTTCCTTTTGTCATCTCAGTATCTTTCTTTTTAATTGCTGATATTGATAGCCCTAGAGATGGGGTGATACGCATTGAATCCAAAAACTTATATGCACTCAAAAGTAATTTAACGCAACAGATAGAGATGACAAGCCCGTCGCTCACCAAGAAATAAGTTTCACCATAAAGGCGGTACAAATGAAACGTGTAGTGGATGTGTTTAAAAACCGCGGCCGTGAGCTTGTTTGGACTTATGTCATCGATCTTCAAAATGATGAAGAATTTCATCCTGGACAACTAGACTTTGAAGTCGAAGCCCTTAGGCTCTCTCAGGTGGATAAACGAGGTGCGGCAAATGAGCTCAGCGCCAAGGTCAGACTCAATAATTGAGATTAAACCCCCGTTTTAAGGGCTATTGACCCTAGTATTGCTAATGTTAATGAGATTCATTATCATTTATGATGAATCCACTTCATTATTAGCCTCATGACAAGAACCCAATACCACCCAGCATCCATCTTCTTCCATTGGTTTGTTGCGCTCCTTGTAGTGGCTGCTTTTGCAGTCATTGAACTCAAGGGGCAGCTCCCCAAAGGAAGCGAGCCTCGTGAGCTATGCAAAACAGTCCATGGCGTCATTGGACAGCTCATTTTTCTAGTGATGGCACTTCGCCTGATATTCCGCTTAACTTATGGCGTACCTCAGCCCACAAATCCCAAACTATTGTTTGTTTCCTTAGCCAAGGCAATGCATTGGCTCCTATATGCCCTGCTCTTGATATCCCCTATTTTTGGCTTATTGTATTTTCAGTATGGCGGTAAAGAAATCCACTTCTTTGGCTTAGTATGGCCGCAACTAGTTACCCCAAATCCAGAGATGAAAAAAGTGGTTGAAGGAATCCACGAATTTCTAGGAAACTCGCTCTACTTTTTAATTGGCATCCATGCATTAGCAGGCTTATGGCAACATTACGTCATAAAAGACGATACACTTCGTCGCATGTTGAACAAGGTAAGCGCCTAATCTGCAATTGGAGTAACGATTAAATGAAACCACTCTCTAAAAAAGCCAAGATGGCTGTCGGCTGGACAATCTTGATGACTGTAATAGGCACTGCAATGCTGCACCAGTGGCAGTTTTTTGCCTTGGGCTGTGCTTCTCTTGCTTTGCTACTTGTTGCCAATCACTACGATCTCTTAAAAGATCCTGAAGATAAAAAATAATCCCGCCTGGTTAAAGCGGGATTAATGAAGCACTACCAAAGGTCAGATCAACCCATTAGAGAGTTGGGTAATCTGTATATCCGACTTCCTGGCCACCATAGAACGTGGCGCGGTTATAAGGATTGAGTGGAGCACCCTTTTGGAATCTTTCTGCCAAATCTGGATTAGCAATATAGATTCGACCATAAGCAACCGCATCTGCTAAACCTTCTTCCAATGCCTTCTCGCCCATAGCCTGATCGTAGCCACCTGCAGTAATAAATTTACCTTGGTAAGCAGAACGGAACATCTCCGAGGTAATTGGGGCATCTTCAAACACTTGGTCACCACCGCCAGCACTGGTTGAGCGAGGCTCAATCATATGAACATAAGCTAAGTTAAAGCCATTGAGCTTGGCAATTGCAGCCGTGAACAATGCCACTGGATCGCTATCACCCATATCATTAAAGGTGCCGTAAGGTGAAAGACGTACCCCTACTTTATCACTCGGGAATACCTTGCTAACAGCCTCAATCACCTGACCCAATAAGCGCAAACGATTTTCAATCGAGCCACCGTATTCATCACTGCGTTGATTCGTTTTATCTTGCAGAAACTGATCCAACAAATAACCATTTGCTGAGTGAATTTCAATTCCGTCAAATCCTGCAGCCTTTGCATTTTGCGCCGCCACTTCAAATTCTTTCAGCAATCTAGCAATATCCTCTATGGTCATTGCTGTTGGCGTTTCGTAATCATGGAGTTTCCAGTCTGCACCATAAGTTTGGCCGGCAGCGGCAATCGCGGAAGGTGCCTCAGGCACACCCTGCTCTGGATGCAAGGAGGAATGGGAGATGCGACCAACATGCCATAGCTGCGCAACGATGGAACCGCCCTTTGCGTGTACATCTTGAACAATCTCTTTCCAAGCGACTGTTTGCTCAGGAGAATAAATGCCTGGTGTTGCTGGGTAGCCCTTACCCAAAGGAGATATTTGCGTAGCTTCCGTAATAATGAGTCCAGCAGTTGCACGTTGCGCATAATATGTTTTTGCTAATGGGTTCGGCACATCACCCTCAACTGCTCGCATTCTGGTGAGTGGCGCCATCACTAAACGATTTTTTAGTTGAATGGAACCGAGAGTTACCGGGGTAAACATCATTTCTTTGCCTGACATTTGCTGCCTTTTTAGTGAGTAATGAATAAGGTGGATGACTGTAACAAGAATTGCAAAATTTTGCTGAGAATGGTGTATGCGTTACTCAACTTCACCGAACTGCTCACGAATACAATTGGCTAGCTCATGAAATTCTTGGGTATGCGCTGTTGATGGACGCGCAACCAAAGCGATAATCCTTTTAGGAGCTGGAGCGGCTAACTCTTTTGCCACTAATTCAGAGTTGTTTAATAAACTGCTTCTCACTGCCATGCCTGGTAGCAAGGCAATCCCAAGACCAGACTCCACCATTTGCAATAAGGTCAACAGACTAGTTGCTTCCAAGCCCTCTGCCTTACGAATATCAGCGCGCTTACAGGCTTGCAAGCTGTGCTCACGCAAGCAATGCCCCTCTTCCAGCAACAAGAGTCGCTCAGCCATCTTGGCAGGCAAGGTCACCTCTTTTCCCTTTAGTGCAGGATCGCCATCTTTGGCAACCAACCAAAAGTGATCATCAAATAATTCTTGAACGAGTAGGCCATCTACATCATATGGCAGTGCAATTAGTGCGAAATCCAATTTATGCTCAGCCAATCTGGAAAGCAAATTTGCAGTGAGATCCTCTCGGAGGGTAATTTTGAGTTCTGGAAACCGCTTACGAATTTCTGGCAAAACCGTTGGCAACAGAAATGGCGCAATCGTTGGGATAACGCCCAAACGAATTGTGGCGGTCATAGGCTTGCCAGTTGCGCCCGCATACTCCACCAGATCTTCAGACGCTGCCAAGATCAATTTGGCGCGCTCAAGCACCTCCAGACCAATCGGGGTAATGGAGACGTTCTGACGGTCACGCTCCACCAAATGAATGCCTAACGCATCCTCTAGCTCTTTTAAGCCTGCACTCAAGGTGGACTGTCCAACAAAGCAAGACTGGGCTGCACGGGTGAAATTGAGCTCCTTAGCCAAAGCCACGAAATACACCAGTTGCCTTAATGACGGTAAATAAGCCATATACCTTATGTTATCGATTAATCAGATTAATACTATCATAGTGATTTGTTGAAACGATATATAAGGAGCGCACCTTATGCATCGGCAAACTTGGAAAAACTTCAGTCTTTGCAACTCAGTGAATATCGCAAATTAAATTTAAAATGCATCCAACTATTTAAGGAACCAAGATGAAAACCTATCAATGTATCGTATGTGGCTATATTTATGACGAAGCAAAAGGCGTCCCAGAAGATGGCATTCCGGCGGGAACACTATGGGATGATGTTCCAGAAGACTGGGAATGTCCTGACTGTGGTGTTGCAAAAGCTGACTTTGAAATGGTTCAGGTAAGCTGAGGCCGGAAATCAACAGCGCCTTTAGCTCTTTTACCCTTTCATTATTTTGGAGATTCCAGCTTTGGATCAAACGAACCCTCAATCCCAATCCGCAATTGTCATCATTGGCAGTGGATTGGCTGGCTATACAGTCGTGCGCGAAATCCGCAAACTGGATAAAGCAGTTCCCATTACTTTAGTAACGAAAGAGCCTGGTTATTTTTACTCCAAACCGATGCTCTCTACTGCTTTGGCCGGCAAGAAAGAGGCAGCTCAATTAATCTCCACTCCAGCTGATGGCATGGCAACTCAACTTGAGATGACTATTCTTGGTGATTGCGAAGTGAGCTCGATTGACCCTAAGGCTCAAACCATTCAAACTACTAAAGGCTCAGTACCTTATGGAAAATTGGTCTTGGCTTTAGGTGCTGATCAGATTCGACTACCACTACAAGGCAATGCCGCCAATGAAGTTATTACCGTCAATGATCTTGAAGACTATGCACGTTTTCGTACTGCCATCTCTGGGAAAAAGAAAGTAGCGATTCTAGGTGCAGGCCTCATTGGTTGTGAATTTGCCAATGATCTGGTTTTGGGTGGCTATGCAGTAGATGTGATTGACCTGGCACCCCAGGCTTTGGGTCGACTGCTGCCAGAAGCTGCAGCCTTGGAACTGCAGGGCGAGTTAAGCTCGGCCGGCGTGCATTGGCATCTCGCTACCACCGTACAAGCGATTGATCGTCAGGGAGATTCTCTGCAAGTTACACTGGCAAATGGAAATACTCTTACATGTGATGTGTTTCTATCGGCCGTTGGCATAAAGCCTAGACTTGAATTAGCAAAAGCTACTGGTATCAATACCGGTATCGGCATACAGGTAAATCGCGAACTCGAAACCAATATTAAAAACGTCTTTGCCATTGGTGATTGTGCCGAGGTTGATGGTTTAGTGTTGCCTTACGTGATGCCCATCATGCAAGCAGCAAGGGCATTAGCACCAACCTTAATTGGACAAATTACTGCGCTTACCTACCCTGCAATGCCAGTAATGGTAAAAACTCCCGCCTTGGCTACCGTAGTTTCTCCCCCAGCTAAGGGTGCCGAGGGCAAATGGACTACTACACCTGTTGAAGGCGGTCTTGAGGCTCGCTTTGAATCGGCAGACGGCAGGTTGTTAGGCTTTGCTTTAATGGGTACTGCTACGGCACAGCGTGGCACCCTCACAAAAGAGCTTCCCGCTATTCTGGCTTAAGTAAATTCACCCCCCTCTACCGTTCGCATTACTGGGTTGGGGGAAACAAAAAGGCCCGCATAGCGGGCCTTTTCTTTATGCAACAAGTAGTGATTAAGAAACGATCACAAACCAAGTAGTGTTGTGTGATTGTGCAACCATCAAGAACAACATTGGAACGGATAAAATTGTATTGATGCGGGAAGTCAACATCGCCACACGAGCAGATTTTGCCTTCACATCAGCTTCAACAGCAACGATTCCAAGAGCACGCTTTTGATTTGGCCAAATAATGAACCAAACGTTAATGGCCATCACAACAGCAATCCACATGCCCAAACCAATCGCACGAAACGGTGGTTGCAAAGTAAAGGCTTGATGCAAGTAACCGTTTAAGCCAGCAACAATCAAACCCGTTACTACCGTGAATAAGGCTGCGTAACGGAACCAGAACAATGCTGTTGGTGCAATCACCTTGCCAATCGCCGGTTTTTGCTCGTCAGGAATCTTTGGCATTGAAGGAATCTGGACAAAGTTGAAGTACCAGAGCAAACCTATCCACATCACACCAAACATCACATGCAACCAACGGAAAAGAAATGGGAGCTCAGCAGAGCTAAAGTTGCCGCCCAAAGCAAAAATGATTAAAACAAGGAGGACAAAGCCAGCTAAAACAGTGCGCCCCAAAGATGTCAGGATAGAAGTCATGTAATGTTCTTAAAGATTCGGTAAATGAGTTAAGCGAAATTTTGGCTAGCAAAATCCCAGTTCACCAAGTTCCAAAAATTCTCTAAGTATTTTGGTCGCGCATTACGAGTGTCAATATAGTAAGCATGCTCCCATACATCACAAGTGAGTAACGCTTTAGCATCCGTAGTGAGAGGGGTAGCAGCATTGCTGGTAGAAACTAAATCCAAACTACCGTCCGCTTTTTTAACCAACCAAGCCCAACCTGAGCCAAAAGTTCCTACGGCGCACTTTGTAAACTCTTCTTTAAACTTATCAAATGAGCCCCACTTAGCATTAATAGCATCAGCCAATGGGCCAGTAGGTGCACCACCGCCATTTGGTTTCATACCAAGCCAATAAAAAGTGTGGTTCCAAACCTGCGCAGCGTTATTGAAAACACCACCAGAAGATTTTTGAACAATCTCTTCAAGTGAAGCATTCTCAAACTCAGTCCCTTTGATTAAATTATTCAAATTAGTGACATAAGTCTGGTGGTGCTTACCATAGTGGTACTCCAAAGTTTCTTTAGAAATATAAGGAGCCAGGGCATCGAGTGCATATGGCAACTGAGGTAAGTTATGTTCCATTTTTTTCCTTTTAATTACATTAAGCCAAAAGATTGATGAATCCTCGATAACTATAGACTATTCTGACTTTTTTGTTTGAGCCATGAAAAATGCCGGCAAAGCAGCTTAACGGCATTAGTTTATTGGTGTCAGCATGCTTTATTGAGCGGTCCAGCCACCATCCATATTCCAAGCCACGCCACGCACTTCAGAAGCATCCGGCCCACAGAGAAATATCGCTAATGCCGCTAACTGCTCAGGAGTCACAAACTCACCTGATGGCTGCTTCTCAGAAACCAGGGCAGTCTTAGCGGCCTCATTGGAAATGCCTTCACGCTCTGCGCGGGCATCCACCTGCTTTTGAACCAGTGGAGTTAAAACCCAGCCCGGGCAAATTGCATTGCAAGTGATACCAGTACGGGCATTTTCCAAAGCAGTTACTTTAGTGAGACCGATGATGCCATGTTTGGCAGCAACGTAGGCAGCTTTCTGAGTAGAGGCTACTAAGCCATGCACTGAAGCGATATTAATGATGCGCCCCCAGTTACGTTTTTTCATACCAGGCAATGCATGATGCGTTGTATGAAATGCAGAACTCAAGTTGATGGCGATGATGGCATCCCATTTATCCGTTGGGAACTCTTCAATATTGGCGGTGTACTGAATGCCGGCATTATTTACGAGAATGCCCAAAGAACCAAAACGCTTTTCTGTTTGCTGAATCAGATCTTCAATTTCAGCTGGCTTACTCATGTCAGCGCCGTGATAGTCAACCTCAACTCCACAAGCTTTAATTTGGGCGATGGCTTCATCTTTCTCACCAAAACCATTGACCATAATATTGACGCCCTGCTTTGCCAATCCAATAGCCATTCCTAAACCAATACCGCTGGTAGAGCCCGTAACCAGGGCAGTTTTACCTTTTAATGTGGACATATTTTTTACCGTATTAAGTTGACTGGAGGGGCTTATCCTACAAATTTACCATGACAACTTGAAGTTACAGAAAGGACTGACCCACCGTGGAAGCGTATGCTCCAAGGCGGGCTAAATCTACTAAAACTCAGATTTCATTAGATTTTCTTGAGAGCCCGCAGGATCTTTTCGCAAGTAATCGGCTGATCAAAGACGTGCGTATTAAATGGTGCCAATGCGTCATTGATCGCATTTTGAACTGCGCCTGGCGCACCAGCTGTGCCAGCTTCGCCCGCACCTTTAGCGCCCAACTTAGATGATTGCGTTGGGGTTTCTACGTGCGCCACTTCAATATCAGGCATCTCATTCGCCATCGGGACTAAATAGTCAGCCATACTACCGTTACGCAACAAACCACTTTCATCATAGAGGCACTCTTCAAATAAAACGCCACCAATACCTTGAACGATTGCACCGCGCACTTGTTCGTCCACCAGCATTGGATTAATCACTCGACCGCAATCTTCAACCGCCCAATGTTTTAATAGCTTCACGAAACCTGTATCTGGATCCACTTCAACATAAGAAGCTTGGACACCATTGGTAAAGATAAATGGATAATCTTTTTGAGTGTAGTGACGGGTTACCATCAAATCGGCCGAGAAACCCACTGGCAACGTATCAGTCCTGAAATAACCCACTCTTCCGACTTCGCTAAATGGCAATAACTGCTCACCAGTCGCTTTATCCAAAATATGGCCGCGACGTGCAGTTAATTCTTCTACGGGTCTATTCAGTATGGCACCAGCTAACTTCAAAATATTTTCTTGCAGGGCTTGAGCAGCGAGAAGTACCGCTTCGCCACCAACGCCAGCGCCGCGTGACGCCCAGGTGCCACCCCCGTATGGAGTGACATCAGTGTCACCAGTGACTACGCGCACCTGATCAATGGAAACACCAACTGCATCAGCGGCGATTTGGGTATAGATACCTTCAGTACCCTGCCCTTGCTCACCAACACCAATTAGCACTGACACCACACCACTTGGATCCATGCGAACGGTAGCGCCATCTTGAGAAGCAATTCGAGCGCCACCCACTCCGTAGAATGCAGGGCTTGGATTAGTTAACTCAATTAAAGTTGCAAATCCAATGCCGCGATAGATACCCTGCTTACGTAACTCAGCCTGCTCTTGACGCAATGCCGGATAGTCCATCATTTTTTCGATAGTGCGCAAACACTGCTCGTGCGAAAGCACTTCCAACTTGATCCCAGAAATTCCGGAACAAGGATATGCATCATCTGGAATCACGTTGCGTTTACGGAACTCCAGTGGATCCATTTGCAATTTTTGCGCAGCCAAATCCACCAAACCTTCGGTCACAGCACAAGCGATCGGATGACCTACTCCGCGGTACTGACAAGTTGGGGTTTTATTCTGGAAAACCACATCTAGATGCGCGCGATAGTTTTGATGCTTATACGGACCGCCGACCAAGTTCACTACTTGGTTACCTTCAATAGCACTGGTTCTGGGGAACATAGAATAAGGACCAATGGCAGTCAAGTCATCAATCTCAAACGCTAGGATGTCGCCGGCCTTATTAGCAGCAATACGACCTTTAATCCGATGCTCACGTGCATGAATATCGCTTGTAAATGATTCGAGGCGGTCTGCAACAAACTTCACAGGGCGCTCCAGCATCATTGCCAAGCCTACAGTAGCGAAGTCATCAGGATAAGCGTGCACTTTAATGCCGAATGAGCCACCTACATCTTTACAGATCACATGCACATCAGATTCAGAAAGGCCAAACTGACGGCAATATAAATCTTGCATCATATGTGGTGCTTGTTGAGAGTGATATACCGTCAAGCGACGATCGCCTGGGTTGTAATCCGCAATTTGACAACGCGGCTCAAGCGTTACACCAGTGTGACGACCAAAACCAAAAGTAGCCTCAGCAACCACATCAGCCGTTGCAAATACTTCATCGACATTGCCAACATCTAGAGTGCGAGTAAAGCATAAATTGTCACCAAGATCTGGATGAATGACTGGGGTGTCTGCATCAAGAGCTGTTTCCATCGAGACAACCGCTGGCAACTCTTCCCACTCAACATCGATATGCTGCAAGGCATCTTCTGCCTGCGCTCTGGTTTCTGCAACCACAGCGACTACCGGCTCACCCTGCCAACAGGCACGATCAATCGCTAAAGCATGCTGAGGAGCGGACTTCATGCCAGCTAGGTGCCCCAAGGTTGCAACCCAAGGCTTACAAATTTTGGCCATTTGTACGCCATCTACAACAGCCAATACGCCCGGCATCTTGCTTGCATGCTCTGTATGAATTTTTCCAATCTTCATATGCGCTACAGGAGAGCGCCAGAAAACCACATGCGCCATACGAGGCAACTGAATATCGTCAATATAGGTGCCCTGGCCTTCAAGCAAACGACGAGCGCCATGTCTTGGCTCACTATGACCGATATAACGCTGATCGTTTGTTACAGGATCGAGCACCATTCCCTTTAAATCACTTGGCTTATTCATAATCCGTTTTCCTTAATACCTTAAGCGTTAGCAAGGACAGGTTTAATTTTTTGACCCTTAGCACGAGCATCTAAGACGTCGACAATGGCATCCACAATCGAGTGGTAACCAGTGCAACGACAGTAATTACCAGAGATCCATTCGCGCACTTGCTCACGGGTTGAATGAGGTTGCTTCTCAATCAATTCTGCAGCAGCCAACAACATGCCAGAAGAGCAGAAACCACATTGCATGGCGTTATGGCGCATAAAAGATTCTTGAAGGTCAGCTAAGGCACCACTTTTAGTGAGGCCCTCTACTGTTTCAACTACGCTGCCATCTGCCTGAACCGCCAAAAAGAGGCAGCCACGGATAATTTGCCCATCCACCTTGACAGTACAAGCACCGCAAGCACCTTGCTCACAGCCTAAATGAGGGCCCTTGAGATGGAGATCTTCACGTAAAAAATCTACTAAATGTCTCCGTGGCTCAATCTCCGCATTCACAAGCTGACCATTTACGGTCATTGAAATTTTCTTCTTCACACTCATTCTGATCTCCGAATTCTTTGGCTAATGTTTCTGATGCTTACTAAGCGTTAAGAAATCATGTGCTTGAGTCCGCGCTCAAGCAAAACACCAATTAAATGCTGCTTGGCTTCTGCGCTATTAGTAATGTCGGCAATGGCTTCGATTTCATTGCGCGCTGCTGTAACAGCTTTTGAAATCAATTCATCATTTAATTTTTGGCCATTCACTAAGTCTTGGGCTGTTGTCGCCATCACCGGTGTAGCGCCAACTGAAAAGAAAGTGAATGCGCAGTTAGACAAAACATCCCCCTGCTTTTGCGCAACTGCTGCTAAACCAGCAACCGCATAATCACCATGCCGTCTTGCAAGCTCATGAAAATAAAAAACTTCCCGCTTGCTAGCAAGCGGAATCTCTGTAGCAACCAGAATTTCATCGGGCTCTAAAGAAGTTGTATACAGATCTATGAAAAAGTCATCTGCTGAGATACGACGCTCTCCCGCTGGGCCATGAATAATCATGGTGGCACGCAAGGTCAAACTGCAGGCAGGCCATTCAGCGGCTGGATCTCCATAGGCCAATGAACCGCCCCAGGTGCCAAGGTTACGAATTGCGCGATGCGCAATATGTGGCGCAGCTGCTTTTAAAAGTGGTGCATGTTTTGCCACCAAGTCTGAGTCTTCAATTTCAGTATGCGTCACTAGCGCACCAATGCGCAGGCTATCGCCAACAACTGAAATGCCTTTAAGCTCAGAAATATCGGTGATATCAATCAACACCCGTGGCTCTGACAAACGCATATTCAAAGTAGCCAATAAAGTTTGGCCGCCCGCAATTAATTGCGCATCATCACCGCCCTGCTCAAGCAAAGAAAGGGCTTCTTGTAATGCCTTAGGCTTTACATAATCGAATGCTGCAGATTTCATTCAGTCTCCTCCACCACCAATGTATTAAGCTTTTTTAGCTTTATATTTTTTTACTACTTTTTTGTTGTTGCTTTTTTATTTACTACCAGCGTCTGACTCCAACGCCACAGTCTCCCCGCCTAATTCCTTTGCAAACTTC
>Ga0209189_1003042_pt1 | contig 11424 bp, 17 predicted proteins | sample C_130820_EF_Meta_FD_187308 | JGI IMG/M metagenome (GOLD analysis project Ga0209189, IMG submission 187308) | Freshwater microbial communities from Lake Croche, Canada to study carbon cycling - C_130820_EF_MetaG (SPAdes) (version 3) | ecosystem: Environmental > Aquatic > Freshwater > Lake...
CGGCTCTACGGGTTACACAGGTTACACTGGTTCTACAGGTTACACGGGTTACACTGGCGCTACCGGTTACACAGGATATACCGGCTCTACGGGTTACACAGGGTACACCGGCTCTACGGGTTACACAGGTTACACTGGTTCTACAGGTTACACGGGTTACACTGGCGCTACCGGTTACACAGGATATACCGGAGCTACAGGTTACACTGGATACACTGGATACACTGGTGCTACAGGTTACACTGGTTACACTGGAGCTACCGGATACACGGGATACACCGGATCTACCGGATACACAGGTTACACCGGATCTACCGGATACACGGGATACACCGGATCTACCGGTTACACGGGATACACTGGAAGAACTGGTTATACTGGATACACTGGCGCTACAGGTACACAAGGAATACAAGGAGTTACAGGTTACACTGGATACACCGGAGCTACAGGATACACGGGATATACCGGAGCTACAGGATACACGGGATATACCGGAGCTACCGGATACACGGGATACACCGGAGCCACAGGTTACACAGGATACACTGGAGCTACAGGTTACACAGGATACACAGGTTACACAGGACCGGCATATACGAGAATAACAACTGCTGGCGTGACAGGAACGTATTTGGGGTCGGGAACAACTCCGGCAATCAGTACTGCAACATACGCAACGTACTACTATATTACAAACTCTGGATTTACGGGTATAGGTTTGCCAGCGACACCGACCGATGCTGGAGCGTACTGGGTCTTCCGTAATAACACAGCCACATACCTTTCAATCACACTTTCAAATCCTTCGAACTTGGTAACGCCACTCGTGATTCCGCCCAGCAATTCTGCCGAGATAGTTCTCACGGGTATCGGTGGAAATACCGGATATATTCTGTTCTAATTTGATAAGATGTCTCTGGGAACTACACTCTCAAAAAACATATGGCCGTTTTCGCCACAATGTGTCCCGAATCTTCTGCTGTGGGTTGATGCGGCAGATACAACGTCGTATACACCCTCTGCTGCGATTACATCATGTCGCAATAAAGGGTACTCGTCTGGAAACACATCCGTCACAAACGGAACAGTCAACGCCACATCCACAACAATCAACTCGTTACCGGCATTCGCATTTGCCATCAATACGGTCATGTTGTGTCCCAGCATGACATTCACACAAACGACGCGTACCGCGTTTGTGGTCGTGAATATTGGAGCGTCGGGATCTACCCGCACATTCATGACGGGCGGAGCAAACACCACCGACGTACAATTGAGCAGTGTGACCACAAACTTACAGATGGCGCAAAACAGTACAGTTGTGTATGCTGTAACCTCACCATCTCCCTTCTTCAGCACGACAAGTATTGTGTGCGCCACGACATTATCGGGAAGTTCCGGTCTGTTCATTAACGGAACGTCTCAAACTCTGGCCACGAACAACACCCTCGCGTACGCTGCAGCCACGACGACGCAGCAACAGCTGGGGCTGAATTCTACCGCGACGTTCACTCTGGGCGAAGCAATGATCTTTGACGGCGCGATTCCCGATATTGATCGTCGTACTGTAGAAGGGTATCTAGCCAAAAAATGGGGATTGCAGTCGTTATTGCCAGCAACACATCCGTACTACAATAACGGAACGTGGGGAGTCTCACAACCGTTCAACCGAGACTTTTCTCCAGTGGATATCCCCAACTGCTCTGTATGGTATGACGGTGCAGACACAGCATCTATGACGTTTACTGGATCGTTTGTTTCTACATGGGCGGACAAGTCGGGGAATGGAACGAATGCAACAGGACCTACTGGACCTACATTAGCTGCATCGGGGGCAGGATTATCATTCAATGGTTCAAATCAATATTTAACCGCGGCGACAGTACTACCATCCGCCCAGACACACTCATTATTTTTTGTCCACACGCCCGGAACTACAAATTACGGTAATACAAACGTATTCAGATATCAAAGTGCGGGAGGAGCGTACATTATTATTCCTTATTATGATATCGGTCTTGGCGCAACAGCCAGAGGTTACATTTCAAGTTTTGATAGCACGACCACATCAAATGCTGCTGGATTATTGAGAGATAATAGTCCATTATCAACAACAAGTCTTGTTACTGCTAATGTTGTATCTGGTTCACCAAATCCTACGATTTCTGTATATTTAAATGGTGCACTGCAGAATTCAGCGACTGTATCGCTAGGATCAGCAGCTACTACTGGTATGACGTTAACTATAGGTAGCAATCTTCCACATAATGCTCAATGGTATTTTGGAACAATTTGTGAAATGATCGCATATACCACAGGGTTAACTCAAGCTCAACGCCAGCAAGTTGAAACGTATTTGGCGTGGAAATGGGGACTGGTGTCTATTTTACAACCGTCAAGTCATCCCGGCAAATCCCTTAAAGCATTCCAAACGATGTTCAGTCCAAAATCAATATCGGGTCTCCAATTATGGCTGGATGCTACGGACAATACAAGTATAACACTGTCCGGCGCAAACGTGACTTCGTGGGCAGATAAGTCTGGAAACGGCAATAATGGAACGGCCACATCAACAGTTACGTTAGGTAATAATATAAATGGAGTTCAAAGTATGGTGATGAATAGGTCTGGCTATTTTAGAGGCGCAATTTCTATTACAACACCTGGACTAACATGTTTCGCCGTTGCTACCACCACAATTGCTTTGCCCCTCAGTGGTTCGGATCAACGTTTAGTCAGTATAACAGCGGGGTCACAGCTTGATTATACCAATGCTCAAAGCGCAATTGTTTTGTTTAACCAAAGTACTACAAGTACTATACAAACATACCGAAACGGTGGAATTGTTTCAAATGCTATTGTACAAAATGTCCCTTTTATGGTAACAACTCAACTTGATAGTACAAATAGTCTTGGATCTATGTGGTTTAATGGTTCATCGAGCGGTACCGGCGCTACAAACAGTGGGAACTTTGCCGCTACAGCATACGGTATTGCGAACGACGCAGCGAACCAGACAGGTGAATATTGGCAAGGATACATTGGCGAAATAATTATGTACAATGTAATTTTGACGATCGCTCAACGCCAGCAAATCGAAGGGTATCTATCTCAAAAATGGAAACTTAAAGGATCGCTTCCAACTTCACATGCCTACAAGGAATCTATGTCTTAAGCGGCTGCTTTTGACACGTTTAAGAACACTGTGTTTCCGTTGATCGTGTACGAAAACTGCATGCCCTGAAAATACGACTGATAATTCACGACGAGTGTCATGATATCTGATTTCGTAATATAGCTGATGTACGAAAGCATACTTCGTGCAATACCGTCCGTACACGGCATTGGCCGAATAAGGGGCATAGTCAGAACGCCGTACTCGTGCGGAAACCCGACAGAAGCCCACTCCATTAACTTCGTCTGTATATCCCCAGACCCGGGATTCAAGAGTACATTTAAGGTAGCTTTATCGGAATCTTCCGATTGTTTTGTCGTGTCGTGGTACTCTACAAGCTGATCCATGGTCATAATGTACGTCGGGCCGGTCGATCCAGTATCTCCCATTTTATCCAGATGCGACAATAAACTTGGATAAGAATAATGATATCACTTCTGTGGTTGTTCGTGGGAGTACTTGTCGGTCTTTTAATTGTCTCTGTATTCTCACCGCCTCCCCGCGATGAAAAGGGTGTACCCACTCCCAATTCAAACAAGCCGTTTCATACTGCGACTGGATGTGTTAAATTCAAGGCTGTAGACGTTCCGTGCGACGGAAAACAAACCTCTCTCAATTTAGTCGCGTCACAGTATTAAATAGATGATCAGTCGAATCATCGGGATTTTTCGTAATGAACGAGCAGTTCCATTCCTCTCGTTTCTTATTGGTATGGGTGTAACCATCATGCTGTTTCACCGCCCTATTCCTGTTCGTCAAGCTCTTTCAGTGTCTCCGGGAGATATAGAAGGACGGGTTGTTCGGCACGGCGATAAATGTATAAAGTACGTCGCGGAAGATGCGGAATGCGAATTACCAACCTTTAAATAAAATGAGCGAGGGCGCAACAGATTTGAGTGATTTACTCGGATCCGGACCCGTTCAGAATCCGAGTCTGCCCCAGTCCACGACATTTTCCCCAATTGTGACGGGAGGCACTGACCCTTTTTTGACCAACGGATTCGGGGATGCCGCCCCACACAAGCCGGCCGCCACGCTGCACAGCAACTCGCATATGTTTGCCACGATGCGGTACGCAGTGAAAAATCTGATGACCTATCTGGGTTTCTTTATTGCGGCGATGGTGATTTCTCTATCCACTCCCCGCTCTTTGATTCTTCAGTACATTCCTAACACGTATACGTCGGGAGGTGTTCCCTCCTATTTAGGCGCAGCCATCCTTGCCGGAGTCGCTGTCGCTATCGCTTACGTTGTGGGTACACTGGGATCCTCGCTGATTTGAACCGGCATAAAGGACTTTGAGTAGACCGTACTTCTTGATACATTTTTCCAGAAACTTGACGCACGAGGCACAAGGTTTAGAGTACATGATTTCACTCTGTTTATTGAGTCTAACTACCGTAAGAACACACCCACGAAGTTGTGACACGTCACCTAGACTTTTCACAACTGCGCGTTCTGCGTGTATTGTTTGGTTCGAGTATCCGCATCCCAGTGATCGGGAGCCAACCCTATTACGGGAACAGGCGATCTCCTTACCGTGCTTCGTTATCGTCGCATAGTGCAAATGAGTGTTCTGAAACACCGGAGTGTACTGCATTTTGTTGTATGATCGTCTTGAACTAACTCAAACTGTATTCGTTTTCCAAACAATTAAGAGCGGTTCTTATGAATTGGGCATTCGCAAACCTGATCGTGGATGGTGGTATGAACAAGGTATTCCATCTTATAGTCTTCCTGCTGCTTGTACCTAAAACTAACATCAGGAACAGAATGCCGGCCGTCGGCACGAGGAGGATGCTGGTCGCTTAAATAATAGGGAGCATCAAACTGCCTCTTCACAAACTCCTTCGTGACATCTACATTCTCCAGCGTGTCTAGGTAAGCGTTCACGACATACGCAGCATCCTTCAGAGACGTGGTCGTAAAGTTGGCGATGGGCTTACTGGAATCGTCGCCGTACACTAGGGTTGTGAACACGGACATGGCTTATGATTGAAATAATACCTATAATCTTTAAACCTTGTTTTTTCGTTTAAAATGTTCACGCACTGTAGTAGTAATGGCCTGGCTATTGAAACGATCGCGGGGGTGGCAATACGAACCCCCTGCAAAAATACATACAAATATCATCTTTGGTCCCGGAATGTACCTGAATCCAGGGTTCGTCCGGGCCCATAATATAACCCACGTCGTGAACTGTGCGTTTGATAAAGATAGTCCCGTGTGGTTCCGGACCAAATACCCTTCCAATTACGCATGTCTTGAAGCCTTGGATAGTCACGATGAAAACATCTTGAAATGGTACCCTCAATTCGAAAAAACCATGAACGAGTTCTTACGGTCCGAAGGGTCTAGGAATATTTACGTTCATTGTCAGTGCGGCATAAACCGGTCGGGCTTCTTGGCGTTATTGTTTGTGTGTAAGAAGTTTGGGTATTCGTTTGAACTCGCTTCGTCTGCCATCCTGAAGCAGCGTCCGTGCGCACTCACGAATCCAGAATATAAGCGCCAAGTAAAATCACATTTAGAACACAATGGCAGACCTCGGGTTGAACTCGCTGTGGAGTGATATTTCTAATGGGGCCTCGAACGTCTCAACTCAATTAATGGGTCCAGATTACAGTTACGCCGACCATATTGAAACGCCTGGTACCAAGGGAGTCGGCACGGACGGTTCATTCAACCAATTAGGGACCAATTTAGGAGCTGTTGGTGATTATGTTGGTACCATGATCAGTGGCCACGATATGGGTAATCGGTACTTCGTAAATACCGGTGGTACGTGTACTGCCCCGGACGGATCCATTCAGGCTCGTTTCAGTTACATTAACAATGTGAGTTCAGGACTTGTTCCAGGGGTCATTGGAGATATTGGAGGACTCAATCCGGTATATTTGATGAACTCAATGATGGCATCATCATCTCCCGCCTGTAAATGTTACCAATGTCCAGTTACATCAGGCCCAGCAACAAACTGGTTGACTCCCGATATGACTCCAGACTTTGATCCAAAATTATGTACAGTTGTTGACTCGTCCAAGTGTCCAAAGGCAAAAACAACCGAAAAATTCTCGAATGACACCCTGGTTCCAACACTCATTGCTGGAATCGCGCTGTGTGCACTTCTTCTCCTTCGCAAATGAGTTTAAGGGAAAGTAAGTTGAATGGCATAATGGATAACATCTTCCGAATAAAGAAGCAGCGGGATACAACGTCCTCTAAAAAGGCAGACGTTGTGTCTGGAACTCTGGATTCTGTCCACCAGTCTATTGTGACCGGAATACGCGATGAAACAACAAATATTGAAGGATTAAGAGCCCAATTAGAAACGATGAAATCTGATATTGAAGTATTGGATAAATCGTCAGCGTTGCCGGACATTTTAAAGGCGTCCAAGATTCGTGAAGAGATGAAGGAGTTGATGGAACGATTAGATCAGACGAATCCGTTAACAGATTACTACCTCAAGAATGCCGATATCATGTTGAAGTATTACGGTTCAGGAGAACGAGTTCAGCAATCGACTGCTCCGACTGATCAAAATACGTTTGCAAAGTACCTTTACCAGAACACAACCGAAAATGCCGCTCCATCTAAAAAGAAGTTGTTTGACGAGTTTGCGGCTCGTATGAAACTGAATACTGGTGAACCCGCTGAAGTCAAGAAAGCACTCACGGAACACTGTGACAAATGTAATATCGCGCGCGAAGAGTCGAGTGACGAAGGCATTCTAGTATGTCCTCTATGCGGATCAGAAGAGTACATGCTCGTCGTGTCTGACCAACCTTCATTCCGTGATCCTCCAAAGGAGCGAAACAATTACGCGTACAAGAAGATCAATCACTTGAACGAGATTCTAAACCAGTTTCAAGCAAAAGAGTCTACCATCATTCCCAATGAAGTGATGAACGAAGTTGTCTTGGAAATCAAGAAGCGCCGCATCCAGAACGTTGCGGAACTGACAGAAAAGGATATGCGCGAAATCCTAAAAAAGCTGAATAGATCCAAATATTACGAGCATGCTACTCATATCATATCTCGTTTGAACGGTAACCCTCCTCCTACAATTACTCCTGAAATTGAAGAAAAAATAAGAGCTATGTTCCAGGAAATTCAAGCGCCTTTTTTGATTTATTGTCCTGACGACCGAACCAATTTTTTGTCCTATTCGTACATTCTCTATAAGTTCTTTGAACTCCTAGAGTTAGACGAGTACAAGGTTTATTTTCCCCTCTTAAAAAGCCGAGACCGTCTAATATCTCACGACGCGATCTGGCAAAAAATTTGTGATTACTTGAAGTGGGAGTTTATTCGAAGTGTTTAATGGAGCGCGCGCCACACCATCTTGTGCGTCAGCATCCAAGCAACACCGAATACGACGGCGTGCGTCAGAGCAACCGTCTGCTTTGAGCCACCCGGGGGCAGAGACAGGACAGTGCCGGGGGTCAGGATGTAGAAGAGCGCAGCAGCGTAGAGAGCCATCCACCACATGATTGTATACTTTAATCTGGGATAAAATTCAAATGGCACGGAAGGGAGGATTACTGACATCTACGGGTGTAAAGACGTTGACGCCATCATCATTAGGACTTGCACGGTCCGAAGCCGATGCGGTTGGCATGAAGTCATTTGGTCCTACCACGGTCCGCCGTAACGGAGGTAAGGGGCGTAAGGGACGCAAAGGTCGCAAGACTCGCAAGGCAACTCGCCGTCGTCGGTAATTAAATGATAAGGCTTTCACATTATTTTCTTTTTGAAGAACATATCAATGATTAGTCGCTGGGGGTATCATCTCATTGTAGATGCTGCCAACTGCGTTCCTAGCTCCATCCGTTGTGCCCGTAATATTGAACAGTTTACCCACACGCTCGTTAAGCGCATCGACATGGTCGCTTACGGCAAACCACAAATCGTTATGTTTGGAACAGGCAATAAGAAAGGATACACACTTGTTCAGCTTATTGAAACGTCAAATATTACCGCCCACTTTGTCGAGGAGTCGAATGATATGTACCTTGATGTGTTTTCGTGCAAGCAGTTCGATCCGTCTGTCGTAGAAGCTGTACTTAATAAACACTTTTTACCCCAGAACGTCAAGTCTCGTTACCTTGAGCGCCAGGCCGAGCACAAGGAACCGCCTGGATGGTAAAAAATTGGAGAGGATGTTTCCATCCAACTCCGTGTATAGGTATGTGCTCAATCGAGCTTTTTGTTGTCGCGAGACCACTTCTCAAAGCGGGCTCGCTCGTCCCGCAGATTCTCAATCTCGGGTCGCATCATGTGATAACTATCCCAGTCATGTGCCATCTTGGCCGCATCTAACTCTGCCTGCATCTCTCGGATATGTATATCCTTTGAAGCAGCCAAATCAGACTCCAAGTAGTACGCAGCATATGTGCTGCGCTGCTTCGTCCAGAAACGGGTCTGATCGGCCAAGTACTTAATGTACTCGACAGCCGTCGGCTCGTTCTTGAACTTCTCGCGCTCATGGGCTACGATCGCCATCTTGTTTGAACAGTGATCCATGTACTTCACGAGGACTTCACCGTCCTCCGGAATCTCTACCACGCGCTCTAGCGGGATACCCCACATGAGCTTGTTTGTCTTGGCGACAGGCGGAACCATATTGGTCCGCGTGTCGACATATCCCACCGCATCATCACCCCAGCAAGAATCCATGTCAAGCACAGGCTCGATAAAAGTTGTCATCTGTGTAGTGTGTAATAAGGCAAGTTGTACTCTTTCTCACCTTACGAAATCCAATTCCGTTTTGCTAGTACGCATCCGTACTATGCCCGCACGTCTGATGAGGATCGCTCTCGTCTACGCAATCACCTGAAGGGCATTGCTTGTATCCCTTAGGGCATTTCGGATTCACTTTTGTATCGGGATTCGTGAATCCTTCGATGCGAGGAAGCACGTACTTCACGAACACGAACAATGCTACTCCGGCAAGAGCAAGTAACATAATCTTCTTCTGCATTTATTTATTACTTAAGGGGAAGATTCTGACGGCTGTGGGACAGCGCCTGAATCTGGGCTATATGTCGCATGGCCCGTAGGTACGCAATCATTGCCCTGCTGGACAAATCCGTTCGGGCACACTGCTCCAAAGTTACCAAACTTCTCAATGTATCCCTTAATATTGACCCAGTAGTACCGCATAACAAACGTTGTGACCACTGTGAAGAGGATCATATGGACTAGAAGAACCGTACGGCGAGACGCAGACTTTGACGGTAGAGTGACCAGGACCCCGGGAACAAACGCAACAAATAGCAGGGCGGAAATGAGCGAGCTGATGATATCCATTTATTATATTACATAAATGATTTCTTCACCCAGTTTCGGTCGGCCTTGAACGTACGAGACCGACCTTTCGATGATTTCTTGGTGTAGGTAGCAACCGCATTCAGTTTTCGAAATGTGGACAGAGCACCGTACCGCTTTACTGCCTTCTTTAACGCACCGTGCCGGGCCGTCTTGCTTTTCTTGGCAGAGTATCCTACGTTCACCAACTGTCCCTCTTTCAGTTCCCCAATACCTGGACCGTGTTTCTTCTCCCATTTCGTACGACGAGTACGGCGCTTACCGGCATCCATCATACAACCACCCATTTATACCTTCTTCGTGAAAAACGATGGGCAGCACTTCTTGATTTCAGCGACAGCAACCTTCTCGAGCTTCTCAACTTCAACAACCGCAGTCTTCTTGAGTTCGGCCTTAACTAGATCAACGGCCTTAATCACATGGGGCAGAGCATCATCGCACCAATCGATCGCGGCAATGCGTACGGCCACAGGAAGATCCGCTGCCCGAATCTCGGCCTTCAGCTCGTCAACAATCTTCTTGATCTTGTCATCTAGAGACAGCTCGGCCTGTAGTTCCGCCACGGAAATCTTTGATAGTGCCAGCTTTAAAAGATCAGAGGCGTCAGCAAAATCCAAACTCTTACCTGCGGGTGTAACCGTAACCGTCTCTACTGGAACTGCCTTGGTCGTTGCAGACGTAGACGTAGACGCGGATGGTGTATCGGACATTTTGTTACTACTGGATAATTATTCTGTCAAGTTATTCGGCAGTCTGTTTGGGACACGACGAGCATCCTGGTGGTTTGCTCTCTGCGACCTTAATTTGCGAAGAAATAGAGTATCCGTACATCACGACAACAAGTAGAGCTCCAACGGCACCCAAAATCGTCCACCATGAAATCTCGAACATTTATTCATTAAAGCGAGTTAGAATCCCGAGAATAAACTCGCACTAACAAGTGGTTCTTTAGCTCACTTGGTAGAGCATCTGGCTGTTAGGTATGCCGTTGGCACCGGAAGGTAGTAGGTTCGATCCCTACAAGAACCGTTTTAAGGAAGGTAATAGAGTAAAGAATAATGGAATACGAATCGGATCGTGCACTTAACGAATCAAAACTAGAAGAGGCTAAACGCAAAGCTCTGTCTGATTTTGAAACCTATTTCAACCTGAAAGGTGAAGAGCCAGATACGAGTGGAGTTGAAAAGACTTACCAGTCTCGGATTGATGGTGTTCCAGTCGACGAAGCCCAGGGATTTTGGATTAATGGCGGCAAGATGGGTGGAAAGAAAGACGAACAGATTGGACCTATTCAGCGTGTGTTTGATCACGATTTACCAACTCTTCTAAAAAATGGACCGACCGATCTTCCTAAAGGCGAATGGGCAGAAACAAAATTGACACCTGCCGAAATTGAGGCGCGCTTGAAGGCTCACGATTTCACATTCCCCGAGTTGTTGCCGACATTGGCTTATTACTCACCGGATGGAGCCACTGGGATGAGCATTGATGAATACAACAAGGGAGTCAACATAGGTCCAAATAACGAGCCAGTGTATCGGCAAGTGTTTCCCGAGGATAAAAAGTCAGTGTTCCGATTCGTACGCCTAACGGAGAATAGCTCTTTCGTGGTGAAGACTGGCTTTCATAGTAGGTGAGTATACAGTATAGTATGGGTATTCCTTTTTATTTTGCGAGTTTGATCAAGTCCCATCGTGGCATAACCGACAGCGTAAAACGTGGACTTCCACTCGAAGTTGACGTTTTGGGTGTAGATTTCAATTGTCTGATTCATCGGTATCTCAAGGAAGAGCGCCCCGTTGAATCGATTATCGAAGCATTCGCTTACCTCTTGGAACACGTATGCAAAGCCAAGAAAGTTCTGATTGCTCTGGACGGTCTAGTTCCGTACGCCAAGATCGTTCAACAGAGGT
>Ga0209189_1003044_pt1 | contig 11408 bp, 10 predicted proteins | sample C_130820_EF_Meta_FD_187308 | JGI IMG/M metagenome (GOLD analysis project Ga0209189, IMG submission 187308) | Freshwater microbial communities from Lake Croche, Canada to study carbon cycling - C_130820_EF_MetaG (SPAdes) (version 3) | ecosystem: Environmental > Aquatic > Freshwater > Lake...
GGTGAAAATTTCATTCAAGACACGCCCCGGAGCTGCGATGACCGTCGTCTTGGCTGCTCCCGGATATCCCGACCGCCCAGTTTTTGGTCAAAAGATCAGTATGGCAGATGCAATCCCGGATTCAGCCGTTTTTCATGCGGGGACCCGGAAGGGTGCGCAGGGGGTCGAAGTGGCGGGAGGCAGGGTCTTGGCCGTGACGGGTTGGGGTAAAGATTTGCAAGGTGCCAAGGAGCGGGCTTATGCCGCGGTGGATGGAATTTGCTTTGCAGGGATGTATTTTCGCAGGGATATCGGCCATCGAGCCTTGGGAAAAATCGCTGATTCAGTTAGGGTGGCGTCTTGATGAGAACTTTCCGTATGTTTGGACTTTTCGTTGGGGGAATGATCCTCGGAGTTGGGGTGGCCCCCACCCTTCCCAAGGTGCAATCCAAGGCGGGGGAAGTGATGGAGAAAATTAGAGCCAGAAACCGAGCACCTTCGGCATCCTCAACAACGGCAAGTCCCATCCGGCCCGCTGTGGTGCCCGTTCCTCAGTTGGTCAGCCCGCTGAAACCGGCAGAAGGGGTGGAAATTGCACGCGTTTTGGGTGTCTCGACGGAATTTTCACTTCCACAGATTACAAAAATCCTTGAGCAGTCCAATGGGCGATGGGCGGTGGCCGAACCGAGAAGGACGATCTCTCCGGAACGTCCGTGGGTTGCGGAATTTCTTTCCGGGAATGTGGCGTATTGGCGAGTGCGCACCTTGGGCGTTGCTGTTGCGGAAGCGATTGGAAGGGATTGGGCTGTATGGCGGCAAAAGAATCCCTTGGGCGCTGTCTTAGATCTGCGGGAATGTTTGCCGTCTCAAAGTCTGGAATCGGTCGCAGAGGTTTGTGGTCTGTTCGTCACTCCCGGAGAGGTTCTTTTCACTTGGCGGGATGGGGCGGGGAAAGAAAAGGTGTTTCGGTCGGATCGCCAACCCCTTGGATTGGGATCCTCCATGCCTCTGATTGTTCTGGTCGGACCCAACCTAAGGGGGGCGGGGGAATTGGTCGCTTCGATCCTTCAGGAACGGGGCGGAGGAATTCTCATTGGCCAGTCAACAGCTGGACAAATGGGAATGCTTTCCGAAACACGTCTCTCCTCGGGGCGTTCCCTTTTTCGCATGCAGGGGGAGATTGCACTGCCGGGTGGACAGACCCAACCGGGACGGCCTTTACCACCCGATTTAGAATTGGCGGGGGATCAGTTTGTGGATACGGAAATCTGGCAGGGAGGGGAAGCTACCATTGCCTCGACGGTGGAGGAAGTTCCCCGAATCAAACGACCCAATGAGGCCTCGTTAATCAAGGAAGAGGAGGTGGATTCGGAAGAGATGACGCCCCCTGTTTCAGGTAAGGAAGAAGGGACGAAACGTCCGCCCCAGGATCGGGGATTGCAGCGGGCAGGAGATCTTTTGCGGGCCCTTCGGAAGATGCCTCCGGTCCGGCGGGCTTCGTTTGACCCGGAACTTTTTCGAGGCCAAAGTCATCTCATCATTTCCTAAAGTGAAGCACATTGTTTTCATCTGTACCGGCAACGTTTGTCGGAGTCCCATGGCGGAAGAACTTTTCCGTCAGAAACTCAACGGGGATCGAACAATTGAGGTTGAATCCGCCGGAATCGGAGCGGTTTCAGGACAGGCACCCAGTTCCTTTGCGGTGGACGTCATGCGGGAGTTGGGGACGGATATTTCACGGCGGCGCAGCCAACCGATCCACCACGAAATGGTTCGTCGGGCGGACTATATTTTTGTCATGACCTACGGGCATCTGGATTCCCTGCTTCTCCTGTACCCATCCGCTGGAGACAAAGTATTCCTTCTTCGCGACTTTGACCCAGGGCTTTCGCCGGAGGAACGGGAAGTGGATGACCCCATCGGACAATCCAAAGACACCTACCGGGCTTGTCGGGATCAAATTCAAAAATCGATTCCATATCTAATCGAAGTGGTGCGCAACGGCGTTCAGTCTGTACCGGCCTCTTCGGTGGGGAGTCAGGTATCCATCGGACTGGCGGGGGATTCGTCAGGCAGAATTCTATTATCCGAAGCCACGGAAGTTTTACGGCGGGAAGGATGTGTTTCGGTCACTTTGGCGGCAGGAGATGGGGCGGAATTCCCGGAAATCGCGAAAGTCGCTGCCGAGGCCATTGCCCAAGGTAGGATTCAAGGAGCGATTTTGGTTGGAAGGACGGGGATGGGGTTATGTATGGCGGCGAACCGATTTGCAAAGGTTCGGGCTGTGGTGGTGGATTCTCCCGAGTCGGCCCGGTTGGCCCGGGAAAGGTATCACGCAAATGTTCTTTGTTTGGGAGCGGATGAAATGGGCGCCTCCGATGCCCGAGCCTGTGTGCAGGCCTGGATTTCGACTTCCTTTACCGGCGCGCGCTATGAAAAACAGGTGAGCCGGTTAGAATCCCTAGGCGGAGGCCGCCAAGGAGAGCCGGTGGGTCCGGATCTGGCACGGACGGATGTCCGGATTGCGGAGGCGATCCGGAAGGAACACCGGCGTCAGACTGAAAATATTGAGTTGATTGCATCGGAAAATTTCACCAGTCCCGCCGTGATGCAGGCACAAGGATCGTGTCTGACGAATAAATATGCCGAGGGGTACCCCGGGCGCCGTTGGTATGGTGGATGCGAGTTTGTCGATGATGTGGAGCAGGCGGCCATCGACCGGGCCAAGGAACTTTTCGGAGCGGAGCATGTGAACGTGCAACCACATTCAGGAGCGCAGGCGAACACCGCGGTCTATTTCGCCTTTCTCAAGCATGGGGACAAAATTTTGACGATGGATTTGGCCCATGGAGGGCATTTGACCCATGGGCACCCGAAGAATTTCTCCGGCATGTTTTACACCGTGAAGCATTATGGGGTAGATCCCCAGACCGAAAGGGTAGATTACGATTTGCTCGAAAAGACGGCGATCGAATTTCAACCCAAAATGATCACGGTGGGTGCTTCGGCTTATTCACGGCTCTTGGATTACGCGCGGATGAGGGAGATTGCGGACAAGGTTGGGGCGCTGCTGTTTGCCGATATGGCCCATGTTTCCGGCTTGGTGGCAGGGGGTGTGCATCCGAATCCTGTTCCCTATGCTGATTTTGTTACAACAACCACCCACAAGGGGCTGAGGGGCCCCCGGGGCGGGATTATCATGTGTAAGGCCAAGTATGCGAAGGAAATCGATTCCATGGTGTTCCCCGGAGTGCAAGGAGGACCACTCATGCACGTTATTGCCGGCAAGGCGATCTGCTTCCTTGAGGCCCTGAAGCCCGAATTCAAGGTCTACCAGGCGCAGGTCGTTCGGAATGCCAGAGCTTTGGCCGAAGGACTAAAGAAGCACGGTTATAAGATTGTTTCGGGCGGGACGGACAATCACCTCATGCTGGTGGATCTGCGTCCGTCCGGGATGGATGGCAAAGCCGCTCAGGAAGCTCTCGATGCGGCTGGAATCACGGTGAACAAGAATTCGATTCCGTTCGATACGGCTTCGCCGATGAAACCTTCGGGGATTCGGTTGGGGACTCCGGCAATGACGACCCGGGGGATGAAAGAGTCGGAAATGTTCGACATTGCGAATCTGATTCATCAGGCCTTGCAGAAACGGAATGATCCGGTCGCTCTCGAAAACATCCGGAGCGAAGTCCGGCAACTGACCGTCCTATTCCCGCTTGCCAGCTAGGGGTTCTTTGGAGGCGCCCGCCGACTTGCAGGTCATCGGGACGGAATTGGCGATCCGTTGGCCGAACGGGACCGAGAGTTATCTTTCCCTTGAAGAGATGCGGAGGCGGTGTCCGTGTGCAGCGTGCGCAGGGGAACCGGGATTAACCCGGCTGGTACCTGCAACGGCTGTGAAACTCACTCCAGAAAGCTTTCGTTTAAAGGGGATGCAACGAGTGGGAGGTTATGCGATTCAACCAACGTGGGAGGATGGGCATGGGACGGGAATTTATTCTTGGGAGTACCTCTCGAAACTGGCCCCCTCGCAGGCATGAAGACGAATCGGGTCCTGGGACCGGCGAGGTGGGGTGAAATCTTTGCTTGGTGTTGGTATGATTTTTCGAACAGCGCGTTTGTCACCGTGGTCATTACCGTTGTAGGAGGCGTTTTTTTTACCAAAAGCATTTGTGGGGGGGCTTCGTGGGGGGAATTTGTTTGGGGAACATCCCTCTCTATTTCGGCGGCTGTTGCGATGCTGGCTGGTCCTCTTTTGGGTCGTTGGACAGATCAAAAAGCATCCAAAAAGACGGCTTTGATCATATCCACAGTTATCTGTGTGGGGGCGACCTCGGTTTTTGGGGTGCAGGGTCTGGGGGTTTGGGTAGCCGTTGCACTTTTGGTGGCTGCAAACGGAGCCTTTTTATTGGGGGAAAACCTAGTCGCTGCGTTTCTTCCTGAATTGGCCGATCCAGGGAAAAGAGGTCGGATCAGTGCCTATGGATGGGCGTTTGGCTATTTGGGGGGGCTGTCATCCCTTGGATTGGCATTGTGGCTTATCCAATCTGGCGAGGTAGATTCCGTTCGAAGGGTTTTTCCGGCTACGGCGTTTTTTATACTAGCTGCAGCCATGCCGACCCTGTTGTTTTTAAGGGAGCGGGCTAGCCCGCAGGAAGAGAAGGGTGCGGAACCGGGCTGGAGAGCCATTCTTCGAACCCTCGGTCAGCATCATGAACTGCGTCGGCTTTTGTGGGGATTGGCAGCCGGGTTAACGGGATTAAGCGCGGTCGTGGGTTTTGCCTCGATTTACGCCACGCAGGAGATCGGGTTTACATTGGAGGGAACGGTGAAACTGTTTGTCTGTCTGCAATTGGCTGCTGCGGTCGGAGCTCTGGTCACGGGTCCTTGGCAGGACAAGATCGGGCCTCGGTGGGTTCTTCTGGGCGCTTTGGGGCTCTGGATTCTCGTCAGCGCCGGGGCTTATGAGAGTCACTCGGTGGCGTCTTTTTATTGGGTTGCGGCTTTTGCAGGGATTGGCATGGGATGGCTGCAGTCAGCGGGAAGGGCGGCCGTCGCAGATCTAACCCCTTATGGGCAGGAAGGAGAGCTCTTTGGTCTGTGGGGTTTTGCAGGAAAATTGGCAGGGATCATTGGACCTCTTGTCTTTGGCGGGATGGCGATGTTATTCGGAATGCGTGGTGCGATCATTCTCAATGGAATCTGGTTTTTGCTCGGGGCGGTGCTTTTAGCGAGGGTAAGCTGGAGGCATGGGCAACCTCTCGTGGAGTCAGGGCGATAATCAGGCCAAGCGCAAAGAGCTAGGCGTCTATAAGATGCTGGGGTTGGGCCGGGAGATGAAATCGATCCGGCGAAGGTCGGCGACGGATCAGGCGGGTCTCTACCGTTATATTGGGGAAGGTACGGCCGAACGTCCTTGGTTGAAGGTCACCCGGGCGGAATATCTTCTGGTACGGCAAGAGGTTCAGACCGAACTGTTGGGGCGTAAGAATCCGCAGGATGCTGACCGTTTGAGGATTGAACGAAAAGCTTATGACCGCCTAGCAACCCGGGAAACCACTGCTGCCGGGTTACGGGAGGCGTTCCGCCAGGCTCACGGAAGAGGAATGACGCCACGGGAGCTTGAGTTGTATGGAAAAGCAGCGGGTCAGGCGGGGCTCGAAATCAAGCCGGACCCAAAAGTGAAGGCGGCCGGATTGCGTAGACGATTGTTGGCCGAAGTCGTGGAAAAAGTGGAAAACCGGGCGAGGGGAGGGCAGGTCAAGTTACAAGAGGCATGGGCATCGGTTGCGGGGGAGGAAACAGCTCAAGAGTCGATGTTGGAAAGAATCAACGGGTTCAAGGGGGTGGCTTACATACGGTGTCTGAGTTCCACCCGTCGGCATGAAATAGGCCGGAGAATGGGTCTGAAGGAAAAACTTTCATCCAAGCTCGGCGTAAAAATTCAGCGATTGGCGTTTCGTTAAAACAATTTCCCGAAACGCTCGGAACCCAAGGCAGGGTTTAGTATTTGACGGAGCAGCCGTACGATTTTGTTTCGGGAGTTGGCACGGCTTTACCGGCCAAAGCGGCATCGAGAGCCTGGCGCACGTAGTTTTCAGCCTTGGTACAATCGGCGGAATTGGTTGAACGGATGTTGTCGATCGCCCCCATATAAATGATTTTTCCCTCGGGGTTGATGACAAACATGTGGGGGGTGGTTTTCGCGCCGTATTTCTGGCCCACATCGCCGGAGGGATCGAGGAGGACAGCGGTGGGTGAGGCTTTTTGGTCTTTTGTGTTCGCTTCGGCCTGGGGCCCGGTGCAGTAGCCCTGTTTTCCAGGAGCGGAAGAGATGATCGAGAGCCAGATCACTCCCTTGGAAGTGTATTCTTTTTGCAGGGCCTGCATGTTCCCGCCGGAATAGTGTTTTTTGACGAAGGGACATTCCGGGTTCATCCATTCTAGGACGACGAATTTCCCGGCATAGGCAGACAATTTCTGCGGGTTTTCTTTGGAGTCTTTCAGGGTGAAATCCGGGGCGGCTTGGCCCGGTTCGATTTCCGCCCGGATGTTTTGTGTGAGGGGGGAGAGGAGAACAACCAACGCCATCAAAGAAGGAATGATCTTCATGATGCTGATCCTCGCCCGAAGAGTCGGAGCGTCAAGGCAAGCCGTCAGCAGGCTTGGAGGGTAGACTTGATTTTTTCGAAATTCGGAAGTTCGAGGGGGGTGGGGGTTTGCTCGGAATATTGAATGACCCCGGCCTTATCGATCACGAACGCGGCTCGGGCGCTAACGGAGCCCAGCCCGATCAAATCGGGGAGGAGGGTACCGTAGGCTTTGCTGACTTCCTTGTTGAGATCGCTGAGAAGGGGGATCTGGATCTTCTCCTTGTCGGCCCAAGCTTCCTGGGCGAAAGGGGAGTCCACGCTAATTCCATAAACAGCCGCATCCAACTTTTCGTACGCCGAGAGTCCGGAAGAAACATCGCACATCTCCTTGGTGCAGACTCCGGTGAAGGCGAGGGGGAAGAACAGAAGAACAGTCTTTTTCTTGCCGAAATTTTCGGAAAGTTTGATGTCCTTAAGGTCTTCGCCCCGCTTTGTCTTCAGGGTGAAGTCGGGGGCTTTCGTGCCTACGGAAACGGGCATAGGGTGCTCCTTCTTGGGTTTAGTTGCGTCCGGGGGCACCGTTCGAGCCAGCGGCCTCTCGAAGAACGGCTTTTCGGGAAAGTTTCACCCGGCCCTTGTCGTCGACGCCGATACATTTGACTTCGATTAGATCCCCCATCTTGACGGCATCATCAACACGTTCGACCCGGCCTTCGGCCAGTTCTGAAATATGGACCAGTCCGTCCCGACCGGGGAAGATTTCCACGAATGCCCCGAAATCCTTGAGGGAAACGACCCGACCCTTGTAGGTTTTGCCGACTTCGATTTCCCCTGTGAGTCCAGAAATGAGCTCTTTTGCACGGGCCATGGCAGGTCCGGTGTTGGCGTAGATGCGGACGGTGCCGTCGTCCTCGACGTTCACCTCGGCACCGGTTTCGGCGCAGATGCCCTTGATCGTCTTTCCTCCGGGTCCAATAAGTAGGCCAATCTTATCTTGAGGAATCTTCACCATTTCAATCTGCGGAGCGTACGGTGAAAGCTTATCGCGGTGTGTCGGCATAACCGAAGCCATGAACTTGAGAATCTGTTGGCGGGCGGTGGTCGCGCGATCGATCGCATCCTTGAGCATCGCCAAGGGGAGTCCGGCCAGTTTGAGATCCAACTGGAATCCGGTGACCCCTGCGGAGGTTCCGCACAATTTGAAGTCCATGTCCCCGAAATGATCCTCACTGCCGATAATATCGGTGAGCATTTGGTGGCGGAGCATTTTGGCTCCCGAGGCATCAAATTCTGTCACGAGGCCGACACTAATGCCGGCGACGGGAGCCTTCAGGGGCACGCCGGCGTCGAGCAGGGCAAGGGTGCCTCCGCAAACACTGGCCATGGACGTCGAGCCGTTGGATTCCATGATTTCGGAAACCACGCGGACTGCGTAACCGAACTCTGCAGCGGAAGGAATGACGGGTTCCAAAGAGCGCTCGGCGAGAGCACCGTGCCCGATTTCGCGTCGGCTTTGACCGCCGAAACGGCCGGTTTCGCCGACGGAGAAGGGGGGGAAGTTATAATGAAGGAGGAATCGTTTGGTGCTTTCTCCACCGGTGTAGGCATCGATTTCCTGGGCCTCTTCCAGTGGTCCAAGGGTTGCCAAGCAGACGGCTTGGGTTTCTCCGCGGGCAAAGAGGGAGGAACCGTGGGAACGGGGAAGAATGCTGACTTCGCCCGTCAGGTTGCGGATCTGATCCGCGGGGCGACCATCGCAACGCTTATTTTTATCGAGAATGCTCGTCCGGAAGGCTTTCTTCTGGAGGTAGTCGAACGCTTGGGAAATTTCAAAGGGGGTCGCAGCTGGGAATTTTTCAAGGATCTTGGCTTTGACCTCTTCCTTGAGGGCTTCCACCGCTTTATGTCTCTCGACTTTGGAAGGTTGATAGATGGCGGATTCGATCCGAGAACCGGCCACGCTGTAGGCGATTTCGAGGAGTTCGTCCTTCACTAAAAGCAGGGGAGCCTGACGTTTCTTTTTGCCGGAGGCCGCAGCGAGTTCTTTCTGGATCTTGATGATGGGTTGGATCGCCTGTTGGGCGAATTCGAGAGCGGCTTTGAAATCAGCCTCGGGAAGCTCTTTGGCGCTGCCTTCGATCATAAGGGATTCGTGTTCGGTTCCGACATAGACGAGATCAAGATCGCTTTCGGCGTTTTCGTTATGCGTCGGGTTGGCGATAAACTGGCCATTCACTCGGGCGACGCGAACGGCACCGATGGGGCCGGCCCAGGGGATATCGGAGACCATGAGGGCGGCGGAGGCGCCGTTCATCGCGAGAATATCCGGATCGTTCTGGCCGTCGGCACTGAGAAGGATGGCAATGATTTGGGTGTCGTAGAAATACCCCTTGGGGAACAGCGGGCGGAGCGGCCGGTCGATCATCCGGCAGGTGAGAATTTCCTTTTCCGTCGGGCGTCCTTCGCGGCGAAAATAGCTTCCGGGAATCCGGCCCACGGCGGCAGCCTTTTCCTTGTATTCGACGGTGAGGGGAAAGAAATCTTGGCCGTCCTTGACCTTGGTGGCGGAGACGGCGGTTACGATAATGACCGTCTCCCCCATGGTGACGAGGGCGGCGCCGTCTGCAAGTTTGGCAAGCTTGCCGGATTCGATGTGCATTTCGCGATCGCCCACGCGGGCGGAAAGTTTTTTGTGGGTTTGGCTCATGGTGATTAAAAAAGGTCACCGCGAAGCAGTGCCCTCGAAAGAGGAAAATTTTCGGGACAGGGGAGGAGACTTCAGAACCGTTTTTTCGGTGGCTTCAGAGGACACAGCGGAGGCCAGGGAGCCTGCGTGGTGTCATCTGCTCAGCCGAAGTTGGGCAGAAGTTTCCCGCTCGGGGGGACTTTGGGGTAGGGGGTTGGGGGTGGGTTTATTTCCTCAGGTTAAGTTTTTCAAGAAGGGAGCGATAACGCTTGGGTTCGGTCCGGTGGAGGTAATCAAGCAACCGGCGACGACGGCTCACCATGGAAAGAAGACCACGGCGAGAGGCAAAATCTTTGACCGCATTTTGAAGGTGGGTCGAAAGATGATTAATCCGTTCCGTAAGGAGGGCGATCTGGACATCGGAAGAACCTGTGTCCTTCGGATGAAGCCGATTTCCCGTTATGATCTTGCTTTTCGTTGTGGTAGCCATGAGATAAGAAGAAAATCATATGGAAAAAAGTTTTCGAGTCAATGTTGTAAGGTGGGTGGCGATTTTTCTTTGGTGTGGAGCATTTTCGGTTTCGGCCCAAGAAAACGGTTGGAGGGCGGATTTGGCCCGAATGGGGTTTACGCCCCCGATCGAGCAGTTAGAGAAGGGGGAGATTATCGGCGAGAAATGGCTGGTGGGTGGCGGACGCCCCGGGTTTTTGGGAGCCAAGGTGTTTTTTTTGGTTCCGGCAGAACCGGAAAAAGTGGCAAGTTCGATTCTATTGTTTGACCCGACGGGTGGCAAAACGTTGCCGTGGGAAGGTTTCGGGGCGGTGAAGATTTTGCAAAAAATATCTCGCCCGACGGTCGAGTCCGATTGGAGTCGGTTCCGGGAGGCTCTGGGGGGGCTGCCTTTTGATACGATGCTTCAAGTGCAGGATCAGAAAGAGGGGAAACTGCATCTTCATCCGGAGGAAATCCGGTTGATCACGCAGGAAAAAACGGGTGGATGGGTTTCTGTTCTAACCAAACTGGTTCAGACCTTTCACCGGGGAGGATGGAAAGAAACAGTCGGTGTGCCTGCAGGTCCGGAGTCGACGGTGGATTTTGATGCAGAGCTTCGAGAGGTGTTGAAGGAAAACGGGCCGGTCCGGGATGAGTTCCGACGAATTCTCACGGCCTTGGCTTATGGAGGAAGGGACGAAAAAGAAAAAATTGAGGTCAACGATTACTGGCAGTTGATGGAGGTCGATAAAACTCCGACGGTGGCTCTCGGATGTGGGGTCGCCCGGGCGGGTCTTGCGGGGCGTTGGGAAGTGGCAGATATGAACTACTATGTCTCGAGCGGTTATTATGGATCGATCAGTCTTTATGGAATTTGGCCTTATTCTGCGGGGCGCTCGCTGGTTTGCCGGATCGATGTGGTGGAAACAAATCCCGGGCAACTATCTCAGGCAACAGCCCGGTTGATTGGTGAATCTCTCTTTATGAGAGAGGTTAAGGGGGCTTCAGAGGCTATGTTAAAGCAAATATCTGGCCATTAATGATTTAACAAAATAACAATCGGCTTTATTTTTAAGTATAAAAGCGTAAATTCCAGCAGTGTTCTTCAAGCCGAAGCATTTTTTATTTTTGGTGCTAGGACTTTGCATTTCTGCTGAGTTCTCGTTTGCTCAACGGCTTTCTGTTTCCAGCGCCAGTCCTAGTTCGAGTGGATCCACGACGTCCTATTTGGATTCATCTCAACCTGTCGCAAGGGACCCGCTTGAACCTGAAGGGGAGATTGAGGACCCGTTGGCCCCGGTTCGGGAGCAGATTGGGACGACAAGATCCGCTTTCGGTCCAGATCGTAGTCAGACTGGAAAAGACGATGAATGGTCGGTCGAACTGGCTGCCGAATATGGGTACGTCTGGAATGCGAGTTTAAGTAAGGGGTTTGGAAATATTAATGAAGAGAATGGAATCATTGGGCTTCTGGGAAGCAAACGATTGGATGAAGGATGTGTGGGGATTGTGGGGGCCAACTGGCAGATCTTTACCTTTGGCTACGATGGACCGATGCCGTTGCCGGAAAATCTGCAGGGTTTAAACGCAATTTTTGGTGGCGATTTTGAAATCAGTCCGGAATGGTTTATGCGGATTCAGGTTGAACCCGGAATCTA
>Ga0209189_1003045_pt1 | contig 11408 bp, 20 predicted proteins | sample C_130820_EF_Meta_FD_187308 | JGI IMG/M metagenome (GOLD analysis project Ga0209189, IMG submission 187308) | Freshwater microbial communities from Lake Croche, Canada to study carbon cycling - C_130820_EF_MetaG (SPAdes) (version 3) | ecosystem: Environmental > Aquatic > Freshwater > Lake...
TGGTGTCGCACTAGAAGGACGGTCGTGGCGCAAGGACTTCTACGAGCCCTACAAGAAAAACCGTGCTGTAGCACGTGGCGCAATGACCGAAACAGAAGCAGAAGAAGATAAACTGTTCTGGGAGACGTATGATGCACTGACTAAATACTTGGCTACGAAAACAAATTGTAGTGTGATCCGTTGTGCCACTGCCGAAGCAGATGATATTATAGCACGTTGGATCTCTTTACACCCCCAAGATGAACACACTATTGTAAGTTCAGACACTGACTTCGTGCAGTTGCTGGCCGCCAACGTCACGCAATACAATGGTATTACAGATGAACTTTTGACCTTGGAGGGCATATTCAATGCTAAAGGTAACCGTGTCAATGATAAGAAAACTAAACAGCCAAAAACGATCCCAGATCCAGCCTGGTTGCTATTTGAGAAGTGTATGCGTGGCGACACCTCAGACAACGTATTCAGTGCATATCCTGGAGTACGTGAGAAAGGCACAAAGAATAAAGTTGGTCTCCGTGAGGCCTTTGGAGACAGAGACCGGCGCGGATACAATTGGAACAATCTAATGTTGCAACGTTGGACCGACCATAATGGACAAGAACACCGTGTGTTAGATGACTACGAACGTAACTGTACCTTGATTGACCTTACAGCACAACCCGAAGATGTCAAGGCTATCGTGGATGGTTGCATTCGTGAACAAATTTCACACAAGGACGTTGGCATGGTAGGCGCACACTTCCTAAAATTCTGTGGCAAATACGAATTGACCAAACTCAGTGACAGCGCAGATCAAGTCAGTCGCTGGATGAACGAAACATACAAAGGAGTATTAGATGATATTAGCCAAACCCGTGGTGGAGAACCAGTATTGGATACTCAAGAAGGATAATCGCAAGATTGGCCAACTTGAACTAAAAGAGAACGGTAACTGTACAATAAAAATCCTTGACAGTGTAATCAGTTACAAAACAATCAAGATGGCTCGAGAGGCGGTTGGGATCCAGTTCGAGCCGGCTGAAACTGTAACTCCATTGCCACCAAACATGGTCTATGGACACGAAGTCGAGGGCGATGTATTCAATCCCTTATGGGATGTCAAACACCGGTTGCCACTGTTCACCAGGGAAGACAAATCTAAGTCGTGGTTTGCTGCCGGCTGGTACCGTGTCAAGCAACATCGCAAGTGGCGAGTGGTTCAACACCCCAAACTCATCACCTTGGAGCGTTATGCCTATCAAGGTCCCTTTCAAACCAAAGAACAAGCAAATGACAAATCCCTTTCGTGATCAAGAAAAATTTATGCGAGCCTGCGAACAGACTGTGGGTGAATTTAACGAAGCACAATATCAACTGTATTGCAATCTGATTTCGGAAGAATTTGATGAGTTGGTGGCCAGCAAAACAAAAGTGGACGATCTTGATGCCTTGATTGACATACTTGTTGTGACCATTGGTGCTATACATAGTCTTGGTGTGGATGCTGAGGGTGCCTGGAAAGAAGTCATGGGCACTAACTTTGCCAAGATTGACCGACAAACAGGTATGGTACGCAAACGTGAGGATGGCAAGGTGCTCAAACCAGCAGGTTGGACGCCGCCTGCTCTGGAACAATTTATCAAATGAGCCTACATATAAATCGTTTCGTTGATTCAATCAAGGCACACGAATCTCGTGGTCAGCGTGATTTTACCATGACCATGCGTGAAGCCAAAGATCTTCACAGTGACATTACAAAACTGCTACTGACATTAGAAGCTCTACATACACCATCCAAACCGGAAACAATTACAGTAGAATTAAGCGGTGGCAGTTTCAAAACTACGTAGTTTTTGAGATAAATAAACTACGGAGATAATGATGTCGAGACCCAAACCAAATGTATTAATCGAGCACACCGACAAAGTAACTTACAAGACCGAACAAGTGTTGGCTTCGGAAGGAGTGTGGGCAGTATTTTTTAATACCAAACCTATCAACTTAAAAACTTCTAACATGCTCACACAATATCCAGGACCCAAGTACAAGAAGGTTTCATTCTCAAATCCTGGCCATGCCAAGAACTTGGCCCGTAAACTCAACACACAATTCAAGACCGACAAGTTTACAGTCGTGCTCTTGACGCAGGGGGCGCAAGTATACCCCGATGCCAAATAAACAACAACTCACCCAACAACTGTTAAATCAACTGCCCGAGGAGGACCGTCCTGGGCACCAGTTTGCTCTCAAGACTTGGTGGCAAGATAGTCGGGACGATGGAGGTCTAAGATTGAGCCTATATGGACTAGATGTGTTTCGACTGTTAAAGATCCAATCACACGAGTTTGAATTCACTCACGCACTCAGTCCCAGTCTGTTGATGACACTGAGTAGAAAACTAGACTGCCCTTACTTTCTCAAGGGCGGCAAAAGCACTCGGTTGATGTTGTTTGGTGATCAACAGGCCATCATGTATGCCATGTATGGTGACTTAGAAAAGTTTTTGCGTTATCTGGATCGAACCTGAATTGGTATAGAGCTTGCGCAATATTGATTTGGTTGGTTGATCAAATTGACTTATTTTTTCATCGCAGTATTTTAAAAATACATTTTGTTCCACAAGGTCTATATTGTGCTGTAGTCTTGCATGATTGGCCAATAGAAAATCTTTTGCTAGATCAGGATCACGCAGGAGATCTAGATTTTTCTCCACAGCACAGTAGGCACGGTCCCAGGGGTCTGCAAGTTTTTCATAACTGTGATCTACGATGTCATCGAATACGTCAAACCCCAATTGTCTCATGCTCTCAGGTATGCCCCAACCACCTACCCAGACGGGTAATGTGCCGCCATACATGGCCATTATGGTTTTTTCTGTTTGTAACGTCTCGCGTTCATAAAAACTAGGTTCAGTGATCAAACTAACACAACTGGGCTCAAACACTGTGGATTGTAGCAAGCCCTCATAGTTTTCAGCATTTGTAACGTGCCCGTAACGTAGACCATGTTCCATGAAAATCTCGTGACCAAATGTGTATGTTTTTTCCGGTATATTCATTGGTGTATCACTTATGATCTTTTTGTAAACATCAGACTGTGTGTTTCTGATCATGTGATTTCTTTTGAGATTGGTAGTCTTCCAACACAACGAGTAAGAATAATCAACAAGTTCAAAGTGTTTGATCAGCAACAGCAAGAACTCTCGATTGTGTCGTGGTTTGTTGATCATGAAGTTGAACCTAGTGTTTTTGTTGTTCCAGTTGGGCCGAATATTTTTTTGTTTAAATTCTTCAGCGGCCTTGACTAGAAAAATGGGCAAACTCACATGATTATAATCCTGCAGTTGGTCTTGGTGTGCCATGTGATCAAATACCAAGAGGTGCTGTTGGGGATCGCAAACACTGTTTTCCAACAAAACTTTTATGTGAAAGCAGTTGAGCTCATCGTCGTAGTGATGATCATTTACAAAAATAATCTCAGGGGAGTGCAATATTTCACCGTTGAATCGATATGTTGGGCCAAAAATTTCTATCATGTGTTCACCATAATTTATAGTTGAGAGGCAGTTGATCTCGAAAGCCTTGGCCCTACATTATTGACTTGAGAAATTCTTGGAGAGCAGGATCGTAGTTTTCAATTTGATTAATTACGTATTTTTGAAAAACATTGCTGTTGATCAGGTGCATATTGTGCTGTAGTCTTGCATGATTGCGTTTTATAAATTCTTGCGTGACTTTGGTATCCTTGAGTAGATGTAAATTTTTCTCCACAGCATAATATACACGATCCCATGGATCTTCCATGTGTTCGTAACTGTGATCCACAATATCATCAAACACATCAAACCCTAACTGACGCATATTTTGGGGTATGCCCCAACCACCTACCCAGACGGGTAATGTGCCGCCATATATGGCCATTATGGTTTTTTCAGTTATCAGCGTTTCTCGTTCGTAGAAGCAAGGCTCAGTTATTAGACTAACACAACTGGGCTCAAACACTGTGGATTGTAAAAGTTCTGTATAAACTTCAACATTTTTACTTTGACCGTAACGTAGTCCTTGATCTAGGAACACCTCGTGACCAAATGTATATGATCTCTCTGGTATATCTGATTGGGTATTTTCGATAATTTGTTTGTAGTGTTCCGACCCAATATTAGCCAACAAGTGTGCTTTTTTAATATTTTTATTTTTCCAACACAGCGAGTAGGTGTAATTATCCAACTCAAAATGCTTGATCAGCAACAGCAAGAACTCTCGATTGGGTCTTGGCTTGTTGATCATAAAGTTAAATGCAACAGTCTTGTTGTTCCAGTTGGACTGTATATTTTTTAGTGCGAACTGGGAGGATTGTTGTGCCATAAACACAGGCAAGCACAACAGTGTGTAAGGATACATCTCGTCGCTGTGATTTACATGATCCGAGATCAGAAAATGACTCATGGGGTCACAGGTGCTGTTGTCCAATAAAGTTTTTACATGAAAACAATGACCGATATCATCATAATGATGATCACGAATCAAAATTATTTCTGGTTTGTCTAAAATCTCGCCATGATAGCGATATGTAGGGCCTAATATTTCTATCATAGAAAGTATTTACTAAGTATTTGTATGTACTGGAATAATCCCACCATACGGGTAACTTACCCGCTGAACTCACAACCCGATCCAATTTATCAAAGTTTTCACAACGGGGCACATTGTATATTCTACGATCCTGCGGTGCCCAAGGAAACCATACGATATCAACAATCTCTACAGGATATCTGTGACTGGGCCAACGATCACATTGAAACAGTGGGAATAGATGGGTTTATCAATGACCCAAGAAATCACTACGACATTGCCAACATTGTAAAATTAAACATGTGGATTGATGACATACGCAAACAAGGTATTGTCAAGCCCATGAACATATTCTATGATGGTCAAGAAAAATATGGTATCAACAACGGCGAAAGTCGACTGCGGGCAGTAGAACGTATCAGTGGCCTAGCAACTATGTCGGCGTTTATTTGTACTAGACAAGAACATGCCAGTCGCTTTGCACATCTAGAACAGGTTCGTGACTTTGAGCACTTTGCTTTTTTGTGTAAGGCATTTGATTATGGACGTGAACAATTGTTTTTGTTTCAATTGACCGATCCCGAAGCACCTTATGGTATATTCTGGTACGAATATTCCAGTTTAAAAACTGCGGCAGTCACCCCACCAGAAAAATTTTGCGTAGATACTCTATATCAATATCTTCAGGACCGCCCGGATACCAAATTTACACCTGAGTGGTTTGATGACCTAAAGTCATGGCCCGAGTGGTGATGGCTCGGTCCAGTAATTGATCTGCATGGCTCTGCGCACAGTCGCAAAATGTGTAAGCGGATAACTGTGCCAGGTATCCGTACTAGGCACAAAGAACATGCAACGATTGTCGCGGCTTTCTACCTGATACCCACCTTCTAGCATGGTACCCGGATACAGTTGGGCATGATCAGTATAGACCAAGGCTGTGAGTCTTTTTTCCAGAAGATCATGGTGACGCTCAAGATAAAAATCACCATGGTCCGATATCACTTCTACTCTAGGATATAGATTGGTATAGTCTAGACCGGTGTGTGATTCAAAGTAGTGTTTCATCTCGCCTGTGTGTAGACCCAGCCACAACTGATACATGTGTGGGTATTGTTCAGCATGTTCGGGACCAATAAAAATGCGATCCCCGCCTACTCTGCGTCCAGGTAAAGGTTGTGATCCTGTATGGTCAACTGATTTGAGTTCGGCCAGGCACTCGGCTGTCAAGAAGTCATCTGCTATCCAATGTGTCCAGGGCTGATTATACTTTTGAGTTTTCATAAAAAGTCTTTTGTGCTATTTGTTTCCAGTCCTGATGACGATCACCAGTTGATTCAATATCAATTCCCAACCAAGGCAATGCATCATTGGCATGTCCAGCAAAGCCCATCTTGGGCAACAACAAATGTTCTGGCCAGCGTTGCAAAAATTTCTTTCGTATCAATGGCTTGGGAACTGTATTTACTTTGAATTCCCAAGGCAAGTTTAAAGCAAAGGTCATCACGCTCTTGAGCAAAAACGGATTACGTGTTTCAATTCCGTGTGCTCCACCAATTCGATCTAGCCCTGGAGCATCACATCCTATGACTTGACTCCAGTAGTCGGCCAACAACGTGGCCTGTCTAGGATCGTTGTCATAAACTTCTAGGCATTGTTGCCACATTCTGGAGTCCATGCTATGGCTGTAAGGACTAACGGAATGTTCTGTGGTATATGCTAGATTTTGGTATATGCCATACCCACCAAACAATTCATCAGCGCCCAGGCCGGTAAACATTACTCGAGCGGTACAAGCCTGCGCCGCAATCCATTTGCCTGTGAAACTCCAACTTTGTGCAGGCATTTGAGTACGCTGTGTGAGTTTTATGTATTCTTGAGCATATTGTTCATAGTCAACCAAAACCTCAGTCAAACGTTGTTGTTGAATCGGAGACAAAAATTCCCGCACACGATCTGTAACAGGATCTTTGCCGGTCATGTTGATGGCAATCAACTGTGCAGGATTCAAATCACGCAGAATGATACTGCTGTCCAGACCACCCGAATAACTGAGAGCAGTGGCACAATCAGGACGGATAATGCGCATGGCTCGAGACCATACCGCATCAAACTCTTGATAGGCATCGTCAAATGTCCGGTCGCCGTTGGGCTTGATCCATGACCATATGTTGTCTAGGCTGTTGGCAACTTCATGATTGTGATACAATCTACCCGGCTCAAGACGTTCAATTCCCTGCCAAGGAGTTTCGTGTTGTAGTGTCCAACACTTGTTGTTGTAGGGCACAGGTACCTTCTTGGCATCGATATAACACAGTATGGGTGCCACTTCACTTGACACAATCACCATGTCATCATCTTGATAACGATACAAGTAATGTTCGCCTTGCGGATCACTAGCATACATGGTGTTTTCAAAGTTGGTATACACCCAGGCCCAGGGTCCTTCAAAGTATTTGAACAGCCTGTGATCTCTTTGAGCCGCATGATAAGCCAACTCAATGTCATTGCTGTAGCCACCATGCCACTTGTAATCGTAGATTTCACCGTTGTAGGCAAAGAAGTCTTGGCCAGTTCTATTGTAAAAATCTGCTTTGCCTGTAATGTGCAACACAGTTTGTGCTATGAATCTATTGCCACGATGCTCGTAACGTACAAAATCAGGACCGCGACTTTTGAGTATTTCCACGGCCTCTAGGTGTTTGTCTAGCGGAATAGAGTTACGACTCTCAACAAATAATATACCACACATTATCTAATGTCCCGGCCAAGTTTTTGTAACCAGACGTCTCGATTTTGTTGCCATATACGTGCCAGATCGGCCAGTAGCATTTGATTGTGAAAAGCCGCAATCTGACAACGTGATCGTACTTGATGCCAGTCAAGGCTTTTTAAATGCAAGATTGTTTGTCGAGCACAGCCTGCAAAATTTGGCATCTTGTGTTGTGCTTCTAGCAATCGATCGTAACTGTGATCCACAATGTCATCCATGACATCAAAACCTAGTTCACGCAATTTTGCTATGGTGTATCTTCCACTGTAAGCAATCCAAGGCACCGGAGTGACCAGGCATCTAAATATTTTTTCACTGACACTGATTACATTGTCACTGCTGTAGGTTTCAACAATGATGCTTAACCAACTTTGATTATAAGCACTGTCATGTTCAAGACCGTGATTTTTGATAGGCATCTGCTCTGCTAGTTTTATGAATAGGTCTCTTTCTTGGCTTGTGGCTGAATGTGCCATGGCCTCATCTACAAATGCCTGGCGCCTAACATCCGCAGGTGCCACACGTTTGCCGCCAATCTGACAATTAAAACTAACATACCCAGAATCAAATCCTAAATTTTGATACAACTGTAACAACACCTGCATGCGTTTGTAGTCTTGACGATTTATAGCAAATGTGTAATCACGATCTGGAGTCCAGTTCAGATTGTCCGGAGCATATGAATATATTCCATAAAAACTCTGTGGTGCTCTATAAATTCGATATACACTAGGACAGTTCAAAAAATTGTCAGTGATGACCGTGGTGTCTCGATCAAACAAGTATGGTGTATCTTGAGATCGATCTTGAGCACAATCCCAAAGATCGTCAACTAAACTGACCACAATCTTTTGACTGCCACGTTGCCAAATAGATCTAGATGCACTCACAGGATTGATGTTTTGATAACGGTATTGTTGTAAACACTTGTAAATGTCATCGACCAAGAGTTTCTCTTGTGCTTCGCATTGACTTTTCTGCCAAATTTCTCCACTATGTACCACGCCCGGTTCGTCTGTTGTCATGATAATACTTATAGCAAAAAAGTACTAGTTTTTAGAAATCCAAAAATGTAACCCAAAGTATTACTTTTGTAACCCGCAAAAAGTAGTACTTTTATAGTACTTGATTTTGGTTGACCAAAAAAGCAATTTCGGTTATAATACATGTATGGAACTTAAAAAGCAACCCCGAAAAAAACGCACCGATCGTACACACATTATCTACTTCATCCAAATTGGCTTGGAGTACTACATTGGTGTTACAGCAAAAACTCAACGCACCATCACCATGAGCCTGCGCTCACGCATCAACAAGCACATCTATCGCTCGCGCACAGAAGACAAGTCATGGCGCCTGTACGAAGCAATTCGTGCCGCTGGCGAGTCGGCTGTGAACTTTGCGATCATTGACATTGTGCGTGGCAAGACTGAAGCACATCAACTAGAGCGTGAACTAATACGAAAGTACACACCTGCACTCAACACAGATGTACGGGTAAAAGCAGTTGACCAATAATTCCCATTTTGCTATAATACTTGTATAGAAACTAAAAGGAGCCCACTATGTCAGTAACAGTTAACGGTGTCAAAGTAGACACAATCGTAGCCGAAGCCAAGTCAGCCGCCAGGCAGGCCGCTGAACGTTTCTTCCAAGAAAAACTTGGCGGACGAGATCAGTTTGCCTGTGGTTTTGCCTGGGTTGATATCTTTGGTGTTCGAGGCAATACCAAACTTGGTAAGGCACTAAAAGAAGCAGGCGTTAAGAAAAGCCATACAGGGGCTTTCCAAATTTGGAATCCAGCAGACATGTATGTACAAAATGTAGACACCTTGGAAGCCGGTGCCCAAGCGGCGGCTGATGTTTTTAAGAAATACGGATTCACAGCCTACGCCGGAAGCCGTTTGGATTAAGGAAATGTCATGATTGAAATGTTCTTATTCCTAGCCATTACCTTTGCAATCAAAGTTTGGTTCATTAACCGATACATGTAAGGAAAAATATGAGATTATCACCACTCGACGAGCGTATGAACGCAGACATTGATGCGCTGATTGCCAAACTGCAAGAGGCAAAAACAAGTCGCACATATCTACAACGTGCCAGCCTTGTGGGGCGAGTTGCCGAACAGTGCCAAAGTTATGAATTTTATTGGGAAGAAAAACTTTACAGTTTGATGGACTAAGTGTACTATGAACCTGATCAGTCAGTATCTAATGAGCATTGATCGGCCACCCTATGTGGATGGCCGGCGAGTAGGACAGGCCACACCCTGTTTGAGTTATGGCAAACCCTCTTGGTTTATCTCATTCCTAGATGGGTATACTCATACCAACAACCCTGTGTTCACTGATGAAGATGGTCTGAACGGCGCACCCACCGTTAGAGAATACGCAACGAATTTAGGATATGAACCATGTACCAACTAATCTTTACATTTTTAGTCACAACACAGGCTGGAATTCCAGGCTTTCACATAGAGCGTATGAGTCAGTTTAGAGAACTAGAGGACTGCGAAAAGACCCGGGCTTCCATGGTTGCGTACATGGATCGGTTGGTGCGGGAGAACAAGATGTTTCCCGGCGTGTTTGAATGTCAAAAGGTACAGCGATGAACAAAGAAATTACACTAACGCCTGCGGGTGGCCGATTCTATCGTGCCATGGCATTCCACTGGGCCACTGTGGCTGTGCTAATGCCACCCCTGGCCATTGCCATGATTGCGGCCATCTTGAATCCGTTTTGGTTTCGTGATTCAATGTTCAACTGGGTCGAACGCCAAATTAATAAGTTCACACGTTGGCGCAACAATGTGAAATACCGCATTTATCTTGGATGCGACCCTGTGGTTTGGCACACTCTCAAGGGTGACTTGAAGTGAACAAGTTGATTCGTGATGGTAAGGTGGCTGTACTAGTATCGCCAGGCTATGGTGCAGGCTGGAGTTCGTGGAATCCTGACACCGAAGAATTATTGTTTGACTCTGCTATAGTAGAATTGGTCGAACATAATAAATGGGAAGAACTAGACGTATATGTTAAACTCAAATACCCAGGTATCTATGATGGTGGCATGAGAGATTTGGAAATAGAGTGGCTTCCTGTGGGCACGGAATTTATCATAAAAGAACACGACGGTGCAGAGACTATTGAAATAAAATCAGACATAATTTGGTACCAGGCTTGACAAATACTTAGAAATATCATATAATAGGTGTTTACATAAGGCACATATGGAATTTCTTCCTGTACTAGAACTCATCGATCGCTTGTGCATTGCACGAGTAAAACATGCTCGCACTCAGGGTGCGAATCAAATTGAACTTGATTGGTATGAAGACAAATATTGTCAACTGCCACAAAGTCCTGAACTGGATGCAGACATTCAAGCAATGACTGACATTCATCATGCCATCTGGGACCTGGAGTGGCAACTGAAATCCGGAGTAGAGCAGATGTTGAGCCTACAAGAGATTGGTCGTCGTGCTATTGCAATTCGAGATTTCAATAACAAACGGATCGCTTACAAAAACTCCATTGCCACTATTTTAGGTCATCCTGTGAAGGAGATCAAACAGGACCACCTGGCAGACGGTACCGTTGACACTAAATAGTTTTTCCTGCTACAATTACAACAGGCCTTGATAGCTTAATGGTAAAGCAGGCGACTCATAATCGCTTGAGTGGGGGTTCAATTCCCTCTCAAGGCACCACTCTGCCCGTAGTATAATGGATAATACAATCGGCTTCTACCCGATGAATGTGGGTTCGATTCCTGCCGGGCGGACCAAAGTTTTCACTAAATATTTCAGGAGAACATTATGGAACCCACTAAACCCGTAAAACTTGCAGATGCTGTGAAAGAGGCTCTGGCCCGAAAGCATCAAGCCGCTCACCCTGACGCCAAACTTTCTCGAACTCAGCAAAAGGCCGCCCGACGTGGCACTCCAGCAATTACTGGAAAACCCATGCGAAAGGTCACTGGCCGAGGAGGCTAACTTGTCAAAAGTAAACACCAGTCCTGAACGTCATACATTTCAAAACTCTTCAGATCTATTGGCTGATGTACTAGAACGTTTGCGGG
>Ga0209189_1003048_pt1 | contig 11405 bp, 7 predicted proteins | sample C_130820_EF_Meta_FD_187308 | JGI IMG/M metagenome (GOLD analysis project Ga0209189, IMG submission 187308) | Freshwater microbial communities from Lake Croche, Canada to study carbon cycling - C_130820_EF_MetaG (SPAdes) (version 3) | ecosystem: Environmental > Aquatic > Freshwater > Lake | place...
TTATTCCAATCATTAAGCTGAAAATATGATTGCAGCAATTATCCATTATGATTAAACTCATTCTGTAGCAATTTAGCAAACGTGAAATTTGTAGTTCTTCCTTAATAATTTGGAAGATGAATTTTATTAAACTTTCAAAAAAATCGTAAAATACAATAACAATTGAAAAAATACAATCGAAGAATATGAAGTAATGGTGCTTAATTATTCAGTGATATTTACTTTTTAAGTTTTTTGAATTTATTATGTGAATAAAACGATTGATACAGATCAATTAACCTATTGTTTTTAAACATTTGAAGAAAAAAGTATGCAAAAGAAAAACAAACTAGAATCTCCTGAAGTTCCTTCTCCCACTAAAAATCCAGAAGTTTTTCCACCAGAAAAAACGCCTGAATTGATTCCGTCTGAAGATCCAATGGAACCTATTTCACCAATTGAAAACCCTATTGCAGTTCCTGAAGAAAACCCTTTTTTATTTCCGCCTGAAAGCTCAAACTAAGAAGCTTCTAGTGCTGGAAGTCTTTACAATACAATATTCAACTTTTATTTTTAATGTTTTTTAAACCTATATTTTATGAAAAATGTATTAAAGCGAGTAAAAAATTATAGTGTTGATGACTTTAAAAGATTAAAAATAACCAGTAATGCTTTTAAATTTGGAGAATCTATTCCATCTCAATATACTTGTGAAGGTAAAAATTATAATCCTCCTTTGGATATTGAGTTCATTCCTGAAAATGCCAAATGTTTGGCTATAATGGTTGTAGATTTTGATGCTCCATTAAAACCCTGGATTCATTGGATGGTTTGGAATGTTCCGGTAACTCATCATATAAAAGAAAACTTTAATATTGGAATTTCTGGCATCAATGATTTCGCAAATTTTAATTACAGTGGACCTTGTCCCAACAAACAAGCGCATCATTATTTTTTTAAAATATATGCATTAGATACTCTTCTTGAGCTTTCTAGTTCTGCTACATCAGTGCAAATGGAGAAAGCTATGAGTGAACATATTTTAGGTTTTGGTGAAATTATGGGCACTTATGTTAGAGTGAAATAAAGTTTGAAAGAATTTTAGTTGTCAATTTATGAAAACAATATTATTTATTTTGATGTCATTTGTTGCTTTAACTGTAACATTTTCTGGATTATTGTTGATTGGTAATCCTGATGGAGACATTTTAAAACTTTCATTGAAATTGCTTGAGGGGACCTATTTTCATGATTTTCTGTTGCCTGGTATATTACTTCTTTTTTTTATAGGGAGCCCTCATTTATTAACAGTTTGGTTACTGATTCGTAGAGATGAAAAGCGTTACAATTGGTCGTTGGCTTCTGGAATATTGCTTTGCAGTTGGACAATTGCTCAGGTACTTGTATTAAAAGCAATCCATTGGGTGCATTTTGTGTATTTTTTTATTGGATTATTTGTGGTATTGCTTGCCCTTCAGTTAAAGGGAAAATGGGTTGTTTAAAACTTATTATAATAGTTAAAAACTTTGGTTGAATTTATTGAATATGTTATATTTGAAATGATGTAAACGGATTGATTTTAAAGATTTCTAGAAGTATATAAAATCTTTTCGTTATAAAATCTTGCAATAAGAATTTCTCCAACGCCATTTCTTATAAAACTATTTCAATCCAAATTATGGTTAAATTATCTAGGCTTTTAGGGTTGTTTTTTTTGATTTTATATTTCCCTTCAGAAGCCCAAATTTCAGAGTTAGCATCGCTCATAGACAAAAAAGCGTTTAATCCATCAACAGTTTTATGGTTTACGAAGCCTGCACAGAAGTGGGAAGATGCTTTGCCCATAGGAAATGGTAGATTGGGGGCGATGGTTTTTGGAACAATTGCTGAGGAACATATTCAATTGAATGAAGAAACATATTGGTCTGGGGGACCATATTCAACAGTTGTAAAAGATGGCTATAAAACATTGCCTGAAATTCAGAAGCAGGTTTTTGAAGGGAAATACCTTTCTGCACACAATCTTTTTGGAAGAAACTTAATGGGATATCCAGTTGAGCAGCAAAAATACCAGAGCCTTGCCAATCTGCATTTGTTTTTCAATTTAACCGATACAATAAGTCAATACAAAAGGTGGTTAAATTTAGGAGATGGCATTGCTTCGGTAACATTTAAATCGGGAGGTGTTACTTATTTGAGAGAGGTTTTTGCATCTGCACCAGATCAGGTAATTGTAGTTCGATTAACTTCAGATAAGCCAGGAAATATATCCTTTACTGCCAATCTTCGCGGTGTTCGAAATCAATCGCATTCTAATTATGCAACAGATTATTTTAGGATGGACAATTGGAACAATGATGGATTGCAATTAACAGGAAAATCTGCTGATTACATGGGGGTTGAAGGAAAGTTAAGGTATGATGCAAGAATCAAAGCAGTAGCGGAAGGTGGAACAATAAAAACGGATGGCGTAGATTTGGTGGTTAAAAATGCAAATGTTGTAACCCTTTATTTTGCAGCAGCTACTAATTTTGTAAATTATAAAGATGTAAGTGCGAACCAGCAGTTAAGAACAGATAATTATTTCAAACATATTGAACCATTAACCTACAGCAAAATAAAACAAGATGCTTTAGCAGATTATCAGCAGTTGTTTAATCGCGTTCAATTAGATTTACCAATTACAGATAACGCATATCTGCCACTTCCAGAACGGATATTGAAAATACAGACCTCTCCAGACCCAGCATTATCAGCTTTGGGTTATCAATTTGGAAGATATCTTATGATTGCTTCATCACGCCCAGGAACACAAGCCGCTAATTTACAAGGAATATGGAATAATGATACCAATCCGGCGTGGGATGCAAAATATACCACCAATATCAATACGCAAATGAATTATTGGCCAGTAGAAAGTGGTAATCTTTCAGAATGTGCCGAACCACTTACTCAATTGATAAAAGACATTACCGATCAAGGTGCACAAGTTGCAAAAGAGCATTACGGAGCAGGTGGATGGGTATTGCACCAAAATACTGATATCTGGAGGGTTGCTGCTCCAATGGATGGGCCAACTTGGGGAACTTTTACAGTTGGAGGAGCCTGGCTTTGTACCCACTTGTGGGAGCATTACCAATTCACGAAAAATAAAGCATATTTAAAAGATGTGTATCCATTAATTGAAGGTTCTGTAAGGTTTTTTATGGATTTCTTGGTGCCACATCCAAATGGCAAGTGGTTGGTTACCAATCCATCTACTTCTCCTGAAAACTTTCCTGATGGAGGTGGCAACAAACCTTATTTTGATGAAGTTACTGCTGGTTTTAGAGAAGGTACAACCATTTGTGCAGGATCATCCATAGATATGCAGATTTTGTATGATCTTTTCGGTTATTATATTGAAGCGTCTTCAGTTTTAGGAGTTGATGCGGAATTGGTGAAAAAAGTAGTTGTTGCCCGAGAAAAACTAGTTCCTCCTCAAATTGGTAGAGATGGTTCATTACAAGAATGGGCTGATGATTGGAAATCTTTAGAGAAAAACCATCGACATTTCTCGCACATGTATGGATTATATCCTGGAAAGATATTGTATGAAAAACGAACACCGGCTTTAATTGATGCCTATAAAAAAGTACTCAACGAACGCGGTGATGGAGCTACTGGCTGGTCAAGAGCTTGGAAGATGGCACTTTGGGCAAGATTAGGAGATGGGAATAGAGCCAATTCGATTTTTAAAGGATATTTGAAAGAGCAAAGTTGTTTGTCAATGTTTGCATTATGTGGTAAATCACCTCAGGTAGATGGAAGTTTTGGTGTTACAGCTGCAATTACAGAGATGCTGGTTCAATCTCAGTTGGATACTATTCAACTATTACCCGCAATTCCTAATGAATGGGAGAGTGGACAATTTAAAGGTGTTTGCACCAGAGGTGCTTTTGAACTTAATTTCACTTGGAAAAATAGACAAATATCAAAGATTTCTGTATTGTCAAAAGCTGGTGAAATGTGTAAAATAACCATTCCCCAAAATGCAGTAATCTTTTGTGATGGTAAAAAAATTAATTTTAAAAAATCTCCCAATAATATAGCAGTTTTTAAAACTCAAAAAGATAAAATATATGAAATTCAATAAATCAAAAAATAGTAGACTATGTTTATCGACTTGTATCATCATGTTGATATCAATTTCATTTACATCAAGCTTTGCACAATCAGACGTTAAACAACTTACATTAGAAGATATTTATGTAAATAATGTGTATGCATCAAAAGGTTTTGGGCCAGTTAGGTGGATGAAAGACAATAAAGGCTACTCTACATTAGAGCCAAATGCATCTCTAAAAGGAAACGATATTGTTCGTTATGAAGCTGATGGGGTTTCAAAAACAATTTTAGTAAATGCCAGTCAATTGATTCCCAATGGCACAAACAATCCTTTGGTTATATCAGATTATGTATGGTCGCCAGACAATACTAAAATTCTCATTTTTACCAATACCCGCAAAGTATGGCGACAGAATTCCCGCGGAGATTATTGGGTTTTGAATTTATCAAACGGTCAACTGAAACAATTGGGTGCAAAGTTTGAACCTACAACATTAATGTTTGCAAAATTTTCTCCTGACAGTAAAAAAGTTGCTTATGTTTCTAAACTTAATATTTATGCAGAAGATTTAGCAACAAATAATATTACTACAATTACTAAAGATGGAGGTAATAATATTATCAATGGTACATTCGATTGGGTATATGAAGAGGAACTTAGTTGTAGAGATGGTTTTCGTTGGAGCCCAGACAGCAAGCAAATTGCTTATTGGCAATCAGATACAAAAGGCGTAGGAACTTTTTACATGATAAACAATATTGATTCAAATTATTCTAAGCCTATTCCATTGCCATATCCTAAAGTTGGCACAGACAATTCGGCGGTAAAAGTTGGAGTAGTTTCAGTAAACGGTGGAATAACAAAATGGTTTAAGATACCTGGAGATCCCCGAAACAATTACCTTGCCCGAATGGATTTTATTCCCAGATCTTCTGAAGTAATGATTCAGCAACTCAATAGATTACAGAATACCAATACTGTATGGATTGGAAATACACAATCTATGCAAATCAAGAATATTTTAAGTGAAACAGATGAGGCATATCTTGATATACATGACAATATTGTATGGTTAGACGACAATAAATCTTTTACATGGACAAGTGAAAAAGATGGATGGATGCATTTGTATAAAGTGTCAAGAGACGGTGCTCAAAAAAGTTTAATTACTAAAGGCAATTTTGATGTAGTAAATATTAATTGTATAGATCCTGTTGGTGGATATGTTTATTATATAGCTTCTCCAGATAATTTTACGCAGCGATATTTGTATCGTAGTAAATTAAATGGAGAGGGTATGGCTGAAAGGGTTTCTCCAGTTTCAATGTCTGGGCAACATAGTTACCAGATTTCTGCAGATGCTAAATTTGCCATTCACAGTTTTGAAAATGCTTCAACACCAAGAAAAATAACACTTATAAACTTAGCAAATCATCAAGAAATAAGGGTGTTAGAAAACAATAACAAGTTAGCAGCAAGAATTGAGGAATTGCATATACATAAAAAAGAATTTTTTAAAGTAGATATTGGCGATGTTGTTTTAGATGCATGGATGATAAAGCCTAAAAACTTTGATCCACAAAAGAAGTATCCAGTTTTGTTTTATGTATATGGCGAACCAGCGAGTTCAACAGTACAAGACAATTGGGGAGCGGGAGACAATCTTTGGCATCAATACCTAGCCAATACTTATGGATATGTTGTTATGAGCATTGACAATCGTGGAACAAATGTGCCGCGAGGTAGGGCTTTCAGAAAATGCATTTATAGACAAATTGGTTTATTGGCAGCAGATGATCAAGCAAAAGCTGCACAAAAGATTGCTTCAATGTATTCATTTACGGATGCAAAAAGAATGGGAATTTGGGGATGGAGTGGAGGTGGACAAATGAGTTTGCATTGTATGTTTCGTCATGGTGATGTATATAAAACAGGCATAGCTGTTTCTTTTGTTTCACAGCAAACTTTGTATGATAATATTTATCAAGAGCGATATATGGGTTTGCCATCAGACAATCCAATTGGGTATAAAGAAGGTTCTCCTATAACCCATGCCGGCAAATTAAAAGGAAATTTAATGATTATACATGGTACGGCGGATGACAATGTACATTACCAAAGTTTTGAAAAGTTGGCAAATGAACTCATAAAGAACAATAAATTATTCACTATGATGTCTTACCCAATGAGAGATCATAGTATCAGTCAACGAGAAAATACAACCATTCACATGCGAAGAACAATGGAGCAGTTTTGGAAAAATAATTTGTGAGGAGTTATGAGTTATGAATTATGAATTATGAGTTATGAATTATGAATTATGAATTATGAATTATGAATTATGAATTATGAATTGAAATTGGGGTGATTAAATTATGAATAAAAAAGTTTATGCAATATTATTCTTTAAGTTTCGATTTAGCAGTACCACTAAAACTCAAAACCTATAATTCATAATTCATAATTCATAATTTTATAATAACTCCTTTCTTAATCATATCATTCACAATCAATTGTCCATATTGGTGACCAAGTTTATTTGAATTGTCTAAATCAAAAGATTGGGTTTGAACAGAGTATAACAATTGTTTTTTAGACATTTCGTAAAAATTGCTTTCCCAAAAGTATTTTGTATTTGTAACATAATAGCCTGGTTCATAAATTCTTTGGTATAAAGCAGTGCGATATCCCCAAAATTGATTGTAATAAATACCATACGGGGAATAGTTTATGTTATCTGGAATGTAGTTGCGTTCTTTTTGTTTGTCTAAAAGAACAATGGTAATAACGGCTTCAATGCCTAAGTTTTTTAATTTATCTATAGCTGCTGCTTCATCCAAGTTTTCAAATGCTTTTGGACCAAATTCTTTTAAAGAAGTTGTAGCGGATATGCCTTGTGCTATTAAATCTTCGGCTAAGTGTTGTTCCATGTTTTCTTGAATAGATCGATCTGCATCCCTAATTAATCCTAGAACCAAAATTTTATTGTATTTAATGGGTTTCATAACTTCAGATTTCCACGATGAAGTTAGTCGCATGCTGTTGCAACTGATTATAGCTAATAGCATAACAATCAATGAGAAGTAAGATTTCATATAAAGTAGATTTATGGTGTTAAGCTATGGTAAAAGTTAAAAAAATACAATGATTTAACTCACCTCTAGATAAATCAATCTATTCTATGATATAATTTCCTTTTTGCTAAAGATGTGTAAAATTCTTTGATAAAATAAATGGTAAACCCGCTACATTGCGTTATTTTACACTCCCAAAATAATTTTTACCAGTTTCAATAAAAATACCGACTAGTGCGATTAAAGAGTTTAGAAATCAAAGGGTTTAAAAGTTTTGCAGATAAAACAACCATTCATTTTGATGAAGGGATTACTGGAATTATAGGACCCAATGGTTGCGGTAAATCTAATATTGTAGACGCTATAAGATGGGTAATTGGTGAACATAAAATTAGTAATCTACGAAGTGAAAACCTTGAAAGTTTGGTTTTCAATGGATCAGCTTCACGATCAGCATCTGGTTTGGCAGAAGTAAGTTTAACTTTTGAGAACAACCGCAATTTATTGCCTACAGAATTTGGAATGGTTACTGTTACCCGTAAATTCTACAAAAGTGGCGAAAGTGAATATCGACTTAATGATGTGCAATGCAGGTTGAAAGACATTCACAATTTGTTTATGGATACTGGTATCAGTACTGATTCTTATGCTATCATCGAACTTGGAATGGTTGATGACATCATCAAGGATAAGGAAAATAGTAGGCGGAGAATGTTGGAACAAGCTGCTGGGATTAGCATTTATAAAACGCGTAAAAAAGAGGCAAGAAACAAACTTGATGCAACTGAATCTGATTTAAATAGAATTGAGGATCTTTTATTTGAAATCAACAACCAACTGAAACAACTTGAATCTCAAGCCAAGAAAGCTGAAAAGTATTTTGAAATCCGCAAAGAATATAAATTTAATAGCATAGAACTGGCAAAAGCCAATCTAGAAGATTTTCAAGTTGTATTTAAAGAAGTTACTGAAAAGCAAGAAATTGAAGGAGATAGAAAGTTTCAAATAGAAGCACAAATTGCAACCGATGATGCCGCTATTGAAGCACAGAAAATTCAGTTTATCACTTATGAAAAAGATTTACAAACACTTCAAGCTGCTTATAGTCAAATTTTAATTGCAGTAAGAGCTAAAGAAGAAGAAAAAAACTTAGCTACACAGAGGTTACTATATATTAAAGAAAGAGAAAATTCTTTACAACAGTTTCTGCAAAAATCTGGGGAACAATTAAAAGGTATTGAGGAAAGTATGCTTTTTTCGGCTCGTCAAATTGAAGAAGAATCTAGTGTATTAGAAGAAATTCAAGAAAAACTAGACTCAAATCAAGATGCTGTTGAAGAAAAACGTCTTGTTTTTGAAGAAAAAAAACAAGTTATTGAAGACCTTAGAAAACAACAACAAGCTATCCAAAGACAGCAGTTTGATGCAGAGAAAAATGTAGCAGTTGCTGATAGTTCAATACAGAATATTAAAAGAGCAGCACTTCAGTTGGCTAACGAACAAGAATCTCGAAAGGCACAAATGGAGCAACTGTTGATTGAAAAAGAAAATAAGGAAGCAGAACTAGAGGAAAAAAGAGGTGAATTGAGGGAATTGTCTGAAAATCAAGAATCAATAAAGTCTCAAATTCTTGAATCTCAGCAACAACTCGATCAACTTAGAGCTGAATTAGCAGATGAAAATAGAAAATTAGACGCCAAACGTAATGAGCAGGCTTTGTTGAAAAGTTTGATTGATTCAATGGAAGGTTATCCAGAAAGTGTTAAGTTTTTGCACAACAATACCAATTGGAACAAAAACGCACCAATTCTCTCTGATATTATTTATGTTAAAGAGGAATTTAGGGCTGCCTTAGAAAATGTTTTAGATCGATACCTTAATTATTACGTGGTTAACGATTTAGAAGATGGAATGAAGGCTGTTTATTTATTGGATGGAAGCCAGAAGGGTAAAGCCAATTTCTTTTTGTTGGATAAACTCAACGGTTTGCCTCAACAACACGATTTGAATGCCATACAAGGTACAATTCCTGCACTTGAAGTAGTAGAATACGATAAGAAGTATGAGAATTTAATCCATTTTTTGTTGGGAAATGTTTTCATTGCAGAAAATGATCAAGCTTTATTGAATTCAAACGAACAAGTAGTAATTGAAAAAAATGGTAAATACGTAAAAGGGAAATATGCACTTTCTGGAGGAAGCGTTGGTTTGTTTGAAGGAAAAAAAATCGGAAGGGCAAAGAATCTTGAAAAACTTCAAGAAGATATACAGCTTCAAGAAGCAGTTGTTAATAGCCTGAAAGCCAAAATTCAAACTAGAAGCAATGAAATCAATATTTTGGGAAATCAAGTTAATGATTCTCAATTAAAAGCTGCCGAACAACAAATCAATAATTTGGTTACCCAATCTTTTGCTTTGCAAAACAAATGGGAAAATCAACAAAGCCAACAAGAGAATAGCAATAAGCTTATTGAAGAATTGGAAAACCAATTGCAACAAGATTTAGACAATATTAGTTCGGTTAGAGATTTACTGGAGAAATACACTACACAATTAGAGAATCTTGCAGACCAAATGTATGGAGTTGAACAAGAATTTGCAGTTGCTGATCAAGAATTTAAGTTCTCAACTGCATCGTTTAATGAGGCAAATCTTCAACTAACCCGACAACAAAGTAAAATCACGGGTTTAAAACAAGAAGCTCAATTTAAATCCAATCAACTCAACGATTTGCAACAGCAAATTGTAAGCAGTAAACAACAGTTTGATGATTCAACAAGTGCAATTGAAGCAACCGCTGGTGAATTGGAAACAATTGCACAAGATTTAATTGAATTGCTGCAACAAAAAGAAACATCAGAAAAGCTTGTGAATGAAGCAGACCAAGGTTATTACAATATGCGTAACAACTTGGTGTTGATGGAAAATGAATTGAAATCAAAAGTTAAAGAGAAAGATGCTGCTGACCAGCTTTTGAATAAGTTAAAAGATCAAATCAACGAGCTCAAACTGCAGCTCACTGGTATTAAAGAACGTTTGAATGCTGAATTTAGAATTAATATTGATGATATTCTTGATGAAGATCGCCAATCTGTATTGTCTAAAGATGAATTGCAGGGCATTTGCGATAGACTTAAAAAGCGCATTGAGAACATTGGAGAAGTTAACCCTACTGCAATTGAAGCATATCAAGAAATGAAAAAGAGGTATGACTTTATTTTAGAGCAGAAAACAGACTTGGTTTCGGCAAAAGATAGTCTATTGCAAACCATTCTTGAAGTTGAAGAAACCGCAAATAAAAAGTTCTTGGATACTTTTACTCAAGTAAGGGAAAACTTCCAAAATGTATTTAAAGCATTATTTACAGATGATGATACTGCAGATATGATATTGGACGACCCTTCAAATCTTGCAGAAACAGGAATTGATATTGTCGCTAAACCAAAAGGTAAGCGTCCAACTTCAATAACACAGTTGAGTGGAGGTGAAAAAACACTAACCGCTACAGCATTGTTGTTTGCCATCTATCTTATTAAACCAGCACCATTTTGTATTCTTGATGAAGTTGACGCTCCTTTGGATGATGCCAACGTTCATAAGTTTACCAAAATGATTCGTCAATTCAGCAAAACATCACAGTTTATAATTGTTACCCATAATAAAATGACAATGTCAACTGTTGACATTATTTATGGTGTAACCATGCAGGAAGCTGGTGTAAGTAAATTGGTTCCTGTTGATTTTAGAAATCTTTCTTAAACAAGCGAACACCCATTAATACAAATGGGTGCCTGCTATTTTGTGACTTTCTAATTTTAAGTTAAGCAATTGGAATTGATATTGTAGTTTAAGCAATTGTGCATCTTCTACATTGTTCTGAATTCCAAGCAATTCGATATTGGTAATTAAACCTTCTTTGTAACGTATTTTAGCTAGAGCAAATGCTTCTTCCGCCTGTTCAATTAATTGCAAAGTGTTTTCAAGTTTGATAGATATGGTTTTGTGGTCTGAAGCAATTTGGATTAAATCTTTTTGTACGTTATAAGCCAATGTTTGTAAAGATTTTTTTGTTGCTTCAGTATTTACAGCAATCAATTGTTGTTGCAATTTAGGACGTGATGCTGAAACAATTGGAATGCTGATGCCTATTCCTGCTCCACCTGTAAGTCTGAATTGGTTAATGTCTGGCTGGATACCATTTCTAAATCCAGTAGATGCAGAGGCAAAAACAGAAGGTTTATTGC
>Ga0209189_1003049_pt1 | contig 11403 bp, 8 predicted proteins | sample C_130820_EF_Meta_FD_187308 | JGI IMG/M metagenome (GOLD analysis project Ga0209189, IMG submission 187308) | Freshwater microbial communities from Lake Croche, Canada to study carbon cycling - C_130820_EF_MetaG (SPAdes) (version 3) | ecosystem: Environmental > Aquatic > Freshwater > Lake | place...
CCCGCGCGATGACCGCGTGCCGGTCGAGGAGAGCCATCGGCGCAATGTCGTTGACCCCATCGGCGCGACGATCTTTTTGCAGGCGCAACGCGCAGGCCCGCCTGATCCCGCGGTGTGCAACCGCACGTTGCCGGTGTTTGACGGGGTGGGGCGCTTTGATATCGCGCTCACCTATAAAGAGACCAAGCCTTTGAAAATAATAGGGTTTCATGGCCCTGTGCTGGTCTGTTCCGTGCGTTACATCCCGGTGTCGGGCCATCGCATGAACCGGCCGGCGGTGGAATTCATGCGCGAGAACAAGGATATCGAGATTTGGCTCGGGCTGGTGCCCGGCACCCGCGCTCTGGTGCCGCTGCGCATCTATGTCAAAACCATGATCGGCGGGTTGGAAATCGAGGCCACGCGTTTTGGTGCGGTTGCGGGCGATCCAAAACCGGTGGCGCCGCCTCAAGCGGATGGTCCCAAATAGCCCTGAGCGGCGGGAAAGGGCAAGAAAGCTTTGGATGGCGGTTTGTTTTGCCCTGAAAAGGCGGGCCTATCCTGTCCAAACCACTTCTGCAGCCCTATATTGGGCTCTGTTCTCCCTATCTCGGCTTTGTTTCGTCTCTATCCGGCTTGTTTTTTTCAAGGCTTTTGGATTTTGTGAAGGTTTTTTGTGGATGCCCCCTCCGTTGATGCCCAGTTTGCGCGCGCGCAGTGTGGTGGCTGTCCTCGGCCCCACCAATACCGGAAAAACCCATTATGCGATCGAGCGGATGTTGGCGCATGGCGGTGGTTTGATCGGCCTGCCCCTGCGGCTTTTGGCCCGTGAGGTCTATGGCCGTCTGGTAGATCGGGCAGGGCTTCATGCCGTGGCCTTGGTGACGGGTGAGGAAAAAATCAAACCGCCCAATGCACGTTATTGGGTGGCAACGGTCGAGGCCATGCCGGAGGATTTGCAGCTTCCCTTTGTGGCCATTGATGAAATTCAGCTGGCGGCGGATTTTGACCGCGGCCATGTGTTTACCGATCGCTTGCTCAATATGCGCGGCCGCGAGGAAACTTTGCTGATCGGCTCTGAAACCATGCGGCCCGTTTTGACCTCTCTCTTGCCGGGTCTGCATGTCATGACGCGGCCCCGCCTGTCGCAATTGACCCATGCGGGGGATGTGAAAATAATGCGGCTGCCGCGCCGCTCGGCCATCGTGGCTTTTTCCGCTGAAGAGGTTTATGCGGTCGCCGAATTGATGCGGCGGCAACGCGGCGGCGCAGCCGTTGTGTTGGGCGCTTTGTCGCCGCGCACCCGCAATGCGCAGGTTGAACTCTATCAATCGGGAGAAGTGGATTATTTGGTTGCTACCGATGCCATCGGCATGGGTCTCAATCTCGATGTTGACCATGTGGCCTTTGCCGCTTCACGAAAATTCGACGGACGGCGGCACCGCTGGTTATATCCCTCAGAATTTGGCCAAATTGCCGGTCGCGCCGGCCGTTATATGCGCGATGGCACCTTTGGCACCACAGGACGCTGCGATCCTTTTGACCCCGAATTGGTCGACGCTCTGGAAAATCATCAATTTGATGCCGTCCAGACCTTGCAGTGGCGCAATGCTGATCTCGATTTTCGGTCTATCGAAAGCTTGTTGGCGTCGCTTGAGCAACCGCCCCGCGAAGCGGGACTGGAGCCCGCTTTGCCTGCCGATGATTATCTGGTGCTCGATGCCTTGTCCCGTCATGCGGATATCAAAAAACAGGTTCAGGGTCGCGCAGCGGTCGAAAAATTGTGGGGATTGTGCCAAATTCCTGATTATCGGCGGGTTTCCCCGCAGATGCATGCTGATCTAATCGAAACATTATATCGGCAATTACGAGACTTCGGGCGTTTGAAAACCGACTGGTTCAAGGCGCGCGTCGCGGAAGTGGACAGGGTTGACGGCGATCTGGATACGCTTTCAACCCGTATCGCCCATGTACGAACACTGACATTTATTGCACAAAGACCTGACTGGCTTGTTGATCCTGCCCATTGGCAGGGCGTGACGCGTCAGGTAGAGGACAAGGTGTCAGATGCTTTGCATGAGCGGTTGACGCAACGTTTTGTGGATCGGCGCACGAGTGTTTTAATGCGCCGCCTGAGAGAGAATGCAATGTTAGAAGCGGAAATATCAGCAACGGGTGATGTTACAGTCGAAGGTCATGTCATTGGCCATTTGCAAGGCTTTCAATTTGTCCCCGATCCGCAAGCTGGCGGAACGGAGGCCAAAGCCTTGCGGGCCACGGCGACAAAGGCTCTGGCGCAGGAATTCGACAATCGCGCCCAAAGGGTGATCAACGGTGTCGATGATGCCTTTGCCCTGGCGCAGGACGGATCTTTGCGCTGGCTTGGGGAAGTGGTTGCCCGCATCTCATCCGGCGAAAGGGTGCTGGAACCGCAAATCCGTCTCTTGGCGGATGAGCAATTGGCCGGTGCGCCGCGTGAGGGGGTCGAGGCCCGGCTTCAATCCTGGCTGAAGGCGCATATCACCAAGCTGCTTGGACCGCTTCAGGCCTTGGAAAGCGCGGAAAGCCTGACCGGCATTGCCCGCGGCATTGCTTATCAGGTTTTTGAAAGCTTGGGCGTTCTCGATCGCACAAAAGTTGCGGATGAAGTCAAAACATTGGAACAGGCCGACAGGGCAGCCTTGCGCGCCTTGGGGGTCCGCTTTGGGGCTTTCCATCTGACGGTACCGGCTTTGCTAAAACCGGCGCCGCGCGCGCTTGTGGCGCAATTATGGGCCCTGCATCACCCCGATCTCGACCACGCCAAACTCGAAGAAATCTTGCATCTGGCCTATTCCGGTCGCACCTCCATTCCGGCGGATGCGGCTTTGGGGCCGGATTTGTACCGTATGGCGGGGTTCCGTTTGTGCGGCCAGCGGGCGGTGCGCGTCGATATTTTAGAGCGTTTGGCGGATTTGATCCGGCCAGCCATACAATATCGTCCGGGCCTGACGGGCGGGGAACCCCCTGCCGGTGCAGCGGATGGGGACGGTTTTGTAGTCACCACTGCCATGACCTCTTTGTGCGGATGTGCGGGCGAGGATTTTTCCGAAATTTTACGGGCGCTTGGCTATGTGATGACCAAACGCACAGGTCCGGCCATTACCAAAGCGCTGGTGCCCTTGGCACCGATGGAAGAGGTATCGGCTGTTGCGCAGACAGGTACTGAACCAGCGTCCGAAACCCCTGAACAAACAGAACAAACGCCTGCACCAACAGCAGAAGAGCCAGAACAAACGGAACAAACCTCTGGCGAGGCACCGGTTGTGGCGTCAGACAGTCTGTCCGAAGCACCCGCTGCAACATCCGCTGCAACATCCGCTGAAATATCCGCTGATACGCCCGCGCCGGAGGCCGTTGCTGCCGAGGCTACGGCTGCGGCTACGGACGCGGTTGCGTTTGAAGAGGCAGAGATCGAGATCTGGCGTCAGCAACGCCAGCACCGGCCCCGTCATCAGGGACAAGACCGGCATAAGGGCCGTCACAAAGGCGCAACATCGTCACCTTCAGCAGAGGGTTCATCTCCCGACGAGAAAAAAGAGGGCGCGTCCTTGCGCCGTGACCGTCCGGCGTTCAAAGCGCGACCGGAAGGCGGCGAGGGTGGCAAATCCGAGGCGGGTGAAGGGCGCTCCTTCCGGCCGAAACGAAGCGATCACAAGGGCCATGACCGCAAGCCGGAAGGCGAGCGTGGGTCGCATGAGCGGGGGGGTAAAAACCAGCGTCATTCGGGTCGTGATCGCCCGATGTCCAGCTGGCAGGACCAGCCGCGCAAGCAAAGCAATCAGGAACCCGATCCCAATTCACCTTTCGCCAAGTTGCTGGCCTTGAAAGCGCAGATGCAGGGTGGTTCCGATCAGGATAAAAGTTAGGCTTTATGGCGGCACGCAAATCTTCATCAGGACGACAGGGTGATGAAACCGGCGAGGACGACCGTCAGCGTCTGGACAAGTTTTTGGTTTATGCGCGCTTTGTGAAAACGCGGACTTTGGCCTCGGAATTGATCCAGCGGGGACGCGTGCGGTTGAACGGACAGCGGATTTCCAAACCGGATCGGCAGATTGCACCGGGCGATGTTTTGACGCTGACCCTGCCCCATGCCACGGAAGTGGTGCGTTTGCTTGATTTGCCGGAAAAACGGGGTTCGGCACAGGACACAACGGAACTTTACGAGCGGATTTCCAGCGAAAAACCGCGCTAAACAGTCAAAAATGCATGCAAAAGAGGGTTAGAAAGAGAAAGACTTTCTCTTGCATCGCACAATCAAACTGATTAGAGCAGGGGCAGTAACAAGCCTGCCGAGACGATCCCTGATATAGGAGACCCCGATGACCTATGTTGTCGTCGAAAATTGCATCAAATGTAAATATATGGACTGTGTCGAGGTCTGTCCGGTGGATTGTTTCTATGAAGGCGAGAATATGCTCGTCATTCACCCCGACGAATGTATTGATTGCGGCGTCTGCGAGCCCGAATGTCCGGCGGAAGCGATCAAGCCGGATACCGAAAAGGGTCTTGAAAGCTGGTTGAAGCTGAACGCCGATTATGCCAAAACTTGGCCGAATGTGACAATCAAGCGCGAGTCCTTGCCCGATGCCAAAGAGCATGACGGGGAAGAAGGCAAGTTGGAAAAATATTTCTCAACCGAGCCGGGTCAGGGCGACTAAAACCCCCGCCGTTCTAAATTTAACATTTTTGCACGTCAGGCATGCGAATCATTTTCATGCTTTTCCTGCCTTTGTCTTTGAAATTTGTGATTTTTTCTGTTATACAGGGCAATATTCTTGGTTTCCGCCCATGGAAAGTCTGACCCGCGTCTTCCTCCGGCCCATTTTTGAGCTAGGAAGCGGCAAAGGTTTTTTGTTGGATTGATCAACCAAAATAACAAGGCTTTTCAATAAGCCGGCCCTTATCCTGCCCAGCTGCATGGCTGCCGACCGCGGAGTGTAACGATATTATGACGAGTGCAAAGAAATCGACCCAACGTCAGGGTTTCAAGACAGGTGAGTCCGTTGTTTATCCGGCCCATGGGGTTGGAACCATCACCTCCATCGAAGAGCAGGAAGTGGCCGGTTTCAAACTGGAATTATTCGTCATCAGCTTTGAAAAAGATAAAATGACCTTGCGGGTGCCCACCGCCAAAGCATCGCAGGTTGGCATGCGCAAATTGGCCGAAAGCGGCATTTTGACCCGCGCTTTGGATACGATTGCCGGTCGTGCGCGGATCAAACGGACCATGTGGTCGCGTCGTGCGCAGGAATATGAAGCCAAGATCAATTCCGGTGATCTGGTCGCCATTGCCGAAGTGGTGCGCGATCTTTACCGGTCCGAGGCACAGCCCGAGCAGTCTTATTCCGAGCGCCAGCTTTATGAAGCCGCTTTGGATCGTATGGTGCGTGAATTGGCCGCGGCCCATAAAGTCACCGAGCCCGAAGCCGTGAAAATGATCGAGGCCCAATTGGCGAAATCGCCCCGTCGTGCCAAGGCCACGGAAGCCGAGGTCGAGGTTGAGGCGGATGAGGATACGGAAGAGGGCGGCGAGGCTGAAGCAGCCTGAGCCCGTCAGCATCCTGCCCCTTTTAAGCTCTTGATAAAGGCCCGATTTTCGGGCCTTTTTTATTCTGTGCCTTTTCCTTGGATGGTTTGGGGCAGCGGGTCTCTATTCACTGATGATTTTATAAGGGCGGCCGATTTGGATCGGTCCATGATCCAATCCGTTGATCATATAAAACCGCTCCAGCGCATGATCGGTGAGGGGAGATTGAGCGGTCAGACTTTCGGCTGTGTCTCCCGCTTTGGCCAAAACGATTTTCAGGCGCAAGGGTCTCATCTGCAGGCTGTCTTCGGGACGCAACAGGCGGAAACTCGCAATGGATTGACGGAACACGCCGTCCAGATCCCCTGTTAGAGGATTGGCGGCAAAGATAAAGCGGTAGATTTTATCGTCTTTGACAATGGCGGCCAGCCGGAAGCGCCAGTCCCGCCCGCTGGCGATGGTGGTGGCGGCCTCCAGCCCGTTGACGGTGATGGCTTCGATCGGTCCCAGACTGGTATTGTCGATCCAACCGGATTGTAACGCGCTGCTGGCACTGTGCTCGCCGCGTACGATCTGATCAAACCGCAGGGCTACGGGTCGTCCAGGCAAAACACCGACCAAAGCCTGGGCGCTGTTGTCGAGCACAAAGGTATCAGGGGCTGAAAAACGGATATTGAGGGCGGGATGGGTGAAATGGCGGCCACGCACCAGCCCTTGCGCCGGATCATCGCCATAGATCATATCTTGCAGGGACAAAAGCCAGGCGTCGCGTTCGCTGTCAGGCGTGGGAGGGGCTTTCAGGTGTCGTCCCTCTTGCAGGACACGCGTGATGCGCTCGGGTGTCGTGGGATGGGAAAACAGAAAATGGTTTTTCTGATAATCGACATCACCGAATAACCGCCCGCGCAAGGTCGTATCCCGCCCCAATGTTTTGAGAATATGCGCGGCGGCAAAGGGATCATAGCCTGCCTGCGCCATGATGCGGACGCCCGAAAGATCAGCCTCTGTTTCCTGCGCGCGTGAAAAGCTGGCAAGCGTCATCAAACCCCGCGCCTCGATCCGTTCCAGAGACTGGCTGTGGAGCAGCGGTTCCATGTCTTTGATTTGCTGTGAGACTTGTCGGGCGGCCACCTCCCGTTGTTGGCGGTGCTGCAACAGCACATGTGATAATTCATGGGCCATGACGGCGGCGATTTCAGCGGGATCATTGCTCATGGCCACAAGGCCGCGACTGATAAAGATGTCGCCGTCTTCCAAAGCAAAGGCGTTGGGTGTTGGACTATTGAGAAGGGTGAGGCGAAAGGAGCGGTTTAATTCAGGCGCATGGGCCAGCAAGCGCGCAAGAATGGTCTCCAGACGGCTTTGCACGGCTTGGTTCTGATAGGCTCCGCCGAAGGCCATCAGCAAGCGGTCGCGCTCGCTCAGAAAGGGCGTGACCGTGCTATAGGGTGCTCCGCTCGGGATCGATGGGGTCGGGCCATCGGCGCGTTTGGCACAGGCTGCAAGGGTAAGGAGGATCAGAGCAAGACCGGTTATGCGCCGGAAAAAGTCAACCTTTCCCCGAAGATGTGAAAAAACCCCGTGCGCTGGCAACAAAAAGGCCACGATCCAGTATCCCGCCCCATGAAACAGGCCTTCAACCTAGCCAAAGCCGAGCAGGGAAGGCAAGCAGAACCAAAAAGAATGGTGCCTTTTTGGTTTATGACGAGAAGAGCCAGTCCCTATCCTGCTTGCGTGATTTTTTGAATCCCGCGGCCCCTGCCGATACTGGCTCTTGGACGCGCTTTATGCTATCGCGGGCGCGAGCGGTCCCGGTAGCTCAGCAGGATAGAGCAACGGTTTCCTAAACCGTAGGTCAGGGGTTCGAATCCCTTCCGGGACGCCATTCAACATAGAGTCAAAAGCATTGTGGTGAACCCAGATCATACCTATGCGCGATTGGTCGAGAGATTGGGGCAGCTGATCACCAAAGATCAATGAGCAGGCCAAGGACATTTGCCGTGCGATGATGATCTTGTTATTAAAAGCTATATAAAATTCAATGAATGATAGGAAAGACGCTTATGAAAATCACGGCACTGGAAACCCTGCGTCTTGAGGAATTTGGCAATATCGTCTTTGTGCGCCTTCATACGGATGAAGGCTTGGTCGGGCTGGGTGAGACTTTTATGGGGCCAAAGGCGGTGGAAGCCTATTTGCATGAGACCGTCGCGCCAAAAGTGCTGGGCCGTGATCCCTTACACATCGAGGCAATCAATGCAGACCTGTCCCGTTATTACCTTGGCTGGAGTTCGGCAGGCGTTGAGACCCGCGGCAATTCGGCCTTGGACATTGCCTTGTGGGATATTTTCGGCAAAGCACATGGCAAGCCGATTTGCGATATGTTGGGCGGGCGGTCGCGTGATAAGATCCGCGTCTATAATACCTGCGCGGGTTATAAATATATTCGCGATGCCAGTGCACAAAGCGTCGCCAATTGGCATGTTGGCGAGCAAGGTGGCCCTTACGAGGATCTCGAAGGCTTTTTATATCGCGCTGACGAGGTCGCTCTGTCTTTGTTGGAGCAGGGGATCACCGGCATGAAAATCTGGCCGTTCGATATTGCTGCCGAACGCAGCAATGGCTTTGATATTACGCCGCAAGAGTTGAATACCGCGCTGGAACCTTTCCGTAAAATTCGCAAGGCGGTGGGCGACAAGATGGATATTATGGTGGAGTTTCATTCCTTGTGGTCTTTGCCGATGGCCAAGAAGCTGGCGGAAAGGCTGGCGGAATTTGACACCTATTGGCATGAAGACCCGTTCCGGCTCGATAATGTCAGTGACCTCAAGGATTATGCGCGCCATTCCAAAGCATGGGTCTGCGCATCCGAAACCTTGTCTTATACCCATGCTTTTCGTGAATATCTTGAAACAGGTGCCGCGGGTGTGGCCATGCTGGATCTTTCATGGTGTGGTGGCATTTCCGAAGCCCGTAAGATTGCCGCTTTGGCGGAAGCCCGTCACGTGCCTGTGGCGCCCCATGATTGCACCGGCCCCGTGGTCTATATGGCCTCGTGTCAATTTTCCATGCATGCCCGCAACGCCTTGATACAAGAGAGCGTGCGTGCCTTTTATACCGGCTGGTACAAAGAGCTTGTGACCACATTGCCAAAGGTTGAACATGGTGAGGTGACCATTGATTTTTCGGCGCCCGGGCTAGGGACAGAGCTGCTGCCCGATCTCCATAAGCGTAAGGATGCGGTGCAAACCTTCTCCCGCCTGTGACGCGGATTGGGCATTGATCCGCCAGACCGGATCAGGAGATGGTCTTGAAGCTTGTTGAATGGCAAGAAGTTGTGGCGCACTCGATGCAGCGACACCGCCCAAACCCATAAATGACCCAGCGCCTCATGGGTCTTTACGGGCATTCAATTTGGGTGCAGGCAAAGAATGGGATTGAATGGCAGTGAGAATGCTGAGAGGCGTTGCAGGCATGTCGATATGGGCGATGCCATAGGGTTTGAGAGCATCGACAATCGCATTGATAATGGTTTGCGGGGCGCCAATGGCTCCGGCCTGACCAGCGCCTTTACAGCCCAAAGGGTTAGAACGGGTCGGGCATTCCACCAGATGAATTTCGAAAGCTGGTAAATCGGCGGCGCGTGGTAGGGCGTAATCCATCAGGCTTGATGTGATGAGCTGTCCGCTGTCAGGATCATATCGAATGGCCTCGAGCATGGCTTGTCCTATGCCCTGTGCAAGGCCGCCGTGAACCTGACTTTCGGTGAGCATCGGATTGATCAAGGTGCCATAATCATCAACGGCCACATAGCGCAGAATTTTGACCATTCCCGTTTCGGGATCCACTTCAACTTCTGCAGCATGGCAACCATTGGGGAAGGTGATCGGTGCTTGCGTGAAAAGGCCATGACCCGACATCACTTCCAGATTTTCAGTTTCGCCGAAGGCAATGATCAAAGCATGCATATCAATATGCTGAGGCTTTGCCTGATCGCGGGACGAAGAATAAAAAATGCCCTTTTCATAGCGGATCATTTCAGGATCAACTTGAAGATAACGGGCAGCGATGCTTGTTGCCTTTTGCAAAAAGTCACGGGCGGCCGAGACCAATGCCGTCCCGCCCATGTGCAGGGATCGCGCGCCACCATGCCCGCCGCCTGTGGGCACTATGCGGGTATCGGCTTGCACATAGCGAAACATCGAAAGCGGCAAGGACAATTCACGGGCCATCAATTGCACAAAACTGGTTTCATGCCCTTGTCCATTGGATTGCGTCCCAACCACGATCTCTATCACTCCGTCGGCCCTTGGTCGAAGCCATGCCTCTTCTTCGTTCGGCCCCCTTGATGTCTCCAGAAAGCAGCCGATACCAAGACCGCGCAATAGCCCTGCTTTTTTGGATAGGGATCGCCGTTTGGAAAAGTTGGCGTGATCAATCGCAGCCATGGTGAGATCGAGGTTTTGTTCGAAAACACCGCAATCAATCGTAAATCCGGTTCCATTGGTGAAAGGGAATTGTTTGATAAAATTCCGGCGCCGTAATTCGGTTGGGCAAAGAGAAAGGTGCAGGGCGGCCAGATCAATCAGCCGCTCCAGCATATAATTGGCTTCCGGTTTACCCGCACCGCGATAGGCATCGATAGGTGCCATATTGGTGAAGACACCGCGCACATTCATGGACAGCACAGGAAAAGCATAGACCCCGCCCATCGCCGGTGTCGGTGCTACCGTTGCGCTACCGGGACCCAGCGAGGTGACATAGGCCCCGATATTGGCAATGGTTTCAACATCCAAAGCCAAAAACCGTCCTTTGTGATCCAGTGCCAAGCGAGCCCGCGTGATATTGTCGCGCCCGTGCACACCCGATGTGAAATCCTCCAGCCGGTCCGCTGTCCAATGGACAGGGCGTTGAAGTCTTTTGGCCGCCCAAAGGATCAAGGCATATTCCGGATAGGTGACGTTTTTCATGCCGAACCCGCCGCCGACATCGGGCGACACGACCTCGATCCGATCCTTGGGAAGATCGAATACGCCAGAGGCTAATTCATCGCGGATAAAGTGCACGGATGCGGCACTGACAATCAGGCGATAGCGCTCTTGCGTCTGATCCCAAAGCCCAATCGCGGTGCGGGGCTCCAGCGCAACCGCTGCAATTCTGTTGTTCACAAGTGTCAATTCAACCTGATGGCGGGCCTTGGCAAAGGCCGCCTTTGTTCCTGTGTCATCACCGCGATGGTAGACAAAGGCCTGATTATTGAATGCCTCAGGCCAGATTGTTGGCTTTGACGGCTCATGCGCCGTTGCGGGATCAACCACGGCCTCGAGCACATGGTAGTCAACGCTGATCATTTCCAGAGCGTCCTGAGCCTTGCGCGGACAATCGGCAACAACCATGGCAACGGGGTCACCGACATGGCGGACGCGATCACGGCACAATGGATCGCGCGGAGGAACAATCAACTGCGTTTCAGGACCCAGAGGGATTGATGTTGGCAAGGGGCCAAGTCCATGAGGATTGGATGGACTTTTAAGAACATCATTCGCGGTATAGACACCATGAATGCCCGGTAAGCCTGCTGCAGAGTCCGTGTTAAGAGCGATGATATTTGCATGCGCATGCGGTGAACGCAAAAAGGCCGCATAAAGTCCGGAGCCCTCAATCCGATTATCGACAAATTGCCCCTGCCCTGTGACAAATCGAAGATCCTCTTGCCGCCTGACTGATCGGGGGTCTCCCATGGCATGGGTGACGCATGGGTAAGCAAGGGGCTGGGACAAAACATCATCCTGTCATGATAGGAAAACCGATACAGCCTATCATGCATGATTGCAGGCAGAGATAAAGTCTTG
>Ga0209189_1003051_pt1 | contig 11401 bp, 9 predicted proteins | sample C_130820_EF_Meta_FD_187308 | JGI IMG/M metagenome (GOLD analysis project Ga0209189, IMG submission 187308) | Freshwater microbial communities from Lake Croche, Canada to study carbon cycling - C_130820_EF_MetaG (SPAdes) (version 3) | ecosystem: Environmental > Aquatic > Freshwater > Lake | place...
GAAACAGGTGAAACTGGAAATACAGGACCAACAGGCTCTAAAGGAGAAACTGGTGAAACTGGAAATACAGGACCTACAGGTCTTAAGGGTGAAACAGGACCTACAGGCCTTAAGGGTGAAACCGGACCTACAGGCCTCAAGGGTGAAACTGGACCAACAGGTGAAACTGGAAATACAGGACCAACAGGACCTACAGGCTCTAAAGGAGAAACTGGTGAAACTGGAAATACAGGGCCTACAGGTCTTAAGGGTGAAACAGGACCAACAGGTTCAATCGGTACAACAGGACCAACAGGTGATACTGGACCCTTGGGAACTGGCCCAACAGGTGAAACTGGCTCACAAGGTCCTCAAGGCCCTCAAGGCCCCCAAGGTGATAGAGGATATTCATCAGGTGCCCTTTATTATTTTAATAATGATATCGGAGCAACAGGCATAGCCAATTATTACGATTTGGACAGAGTCATCAGTATAGGTACAGTAACAACTGTAGGTCCTACAACGATAAGTTCAACACCCACACTTTTACGCACATTCGTAACTCCTGTAGGCGACCCAAATACCCTATCAATCGCAGCCGGCACTTGGGATTTTGAACAGTGGGCTTCTTTATCGGCTAATGGTGATACACCCGCTCTATATAGCGAAATATACACAAGAGCACTGGATAATACAGAAACATTAATTGCTACAAACTCATCGATTCCATTGGCACTAAATAATGGCTCAGTAACAACACTTTATTATTTTTCAGTGTCAGTACCTCAAGTCACGACCTTGCCAACTGATAGAATCGTTGTAAAACTATATGGAATAATTACTGGAATAGGTGGTAATAAAGATATAACTCTTTATTTTAATGAGTCACGAATCGGAAAAGTATATACTACATTAAATGCAGTAACTGAAGGTCCAACAGGTTATACTGGACCTACTGGTCCAGCATCAAATGTTACAGGAGCTACTGGACCAACAGGTGAAAGAGGTCTAACTGGTGAAACAGGACAAAAAGGAGACACTGGGCCACAGGGAGACCAAGGAATTCAGGGAATACAAGGACCTATAGGAGAGCGCGGATTTCAAGGAGAACAAGGACCACAAGGATTTCAGGGTGATATAGGTGAAACAGGACCAACAGGTACTACAGGTGAAACAGGAACTACTGGTGCTACAGGAACTACCGGTGCTACAGGCGAAACAGGAACTACAGGAGCTACCGGACCAACAGGGCCCACTGGGCCAACAGGCCCAACAGGTGAAACAGGACCAACAGGTTCCACTGGACCCACTGGACCAACAGGCCCAACAGGTGAAACAGGACCAACAGGTGAAACAGGAACTACAGGTCCTACAGGAGCTACCGGACCAACAGGCCCAACAGGCCCAACAGGACCAACAGGCCCAACAGGACCAACAGGTGAAACAGGAACTACAGGTCCTACAGGAGCTACTGGACCTACAGGCCCAACTGGTTTAACTGGTGAGATTGGACCAACTGGTTATACTGGACCAACAGGATTAATAGGATACACAGGTCCTACTGGGTCAACAGGAGATACTGGTTCAATAGGACAAACAGGACCAACTGGATTAATTGGATACACAGGACCTACCGGACCAACTGGAAATACAGGAGTTACTGGCTCTACTGGACCAACCGGTCAAATAGGTCCAACAGGACCTCAACAGGGAGACCAAAGTTATTCAGTATGGATTTATGATTCACGATTTCAAACAAGTATTCCTCCACCAGCCCCTGGTGTATTTTACGAAGACATTGCTGGTTCTAATGTAACACTGACTGTAAGTAATTATGCAATATCTGGAGCTGGACAACATTGGATAACTGTATTAAGTGGTCTTGTATCAGCCGGCCCTACAAGTATAGCCTTGACTATTGATGATTCTAATATTCAAATAATCCAAGTAAGTTCAGTCACCTTAGGTTCAACTAATATTATTAATGGTTCATTTGTATCGTATTCTGCTTTCCCCTCATGGCCTACAACTCCAGCGGTAAAGTTTTCCTATTTAATTAATGGACCAACAGGTGAAACAGGACCAACTGGTCAAACTGGTGAAACAGGACCAACAGGTAGTACTGGAGCAAAAGGTGAAACAGGTCCTACTGGGCCAACAGGTGAAACTGGTCCTACTGGAGCAACAGGTGAAACAGGACCAACTGGTCAAACAGGACATACAGGACCAACTGGTCAAACAGGACCTACAGGACAAACTGGAGCAACAGGTACTATTGGTCCTCCTGGAGATATTGGTCCACCTGGAGACCCTGGACAAACTGGATATACAGGACCAACTGGTGAAACAGGTACAATTGGACCGACAGGAATTACAGGCTCTATGGGAGAAACCGGTCCCACTGGTGAAACAGGACCAACAGGTGAAACTGGACCAACAGGTACTACAGGCCCTATGGGAAAAACCGGTCCCACTGGTGAAACAGGGCCAACAGGTGAAACTGGACCAACTGGTCAAATAGGTGAAACTGGCCCCAAAGGTCTAACAGGCTCTACAGGCTCGACTGGTTATACAGGCCTAACAGGCCCTACTGGAATAACTGGCCGAACAGGTCCTACAGGTCAAACAGGACCTACAGGTTTAGGCTTAACAGGTGACTTGGGTCCACCAGGTGATATCGGACCACCAGGTGATGATGGTCCAACCGGCCCAACCGGTCCAACAGGCCCAACCGGCCTTCAAGGTCTACCTGGTTCTGCAACAAACACCGGCGCCCAAGGCGAAACCGGACCCACGGGTTGTACTGGTATGCAAGGTATTCCAGGCCCAGATGGTACTGCTTCTAACACAGGTGCCACCGGCCCTCAAGGACTCACTGGTCCCACTGGACAGCAAGGCGTCCAAGGTTATTCATCGGGTCAAGTGTTATATTTTAATTTGACTGATTCCGACCCGTCAATAAGTGGCTATAAGGTACTTGGAACAAGTCCAACAACACACAGTGAGGCCACTGTGGTACACTCAGTATCGTCAACGCCCACCCTATTTGGTTCTTTTATTACACCTGCTATCTTTCCCAACTCAACAACCATACCACCAGGCATCTTAGATTTCAATGTGTACACCTCTATATCAGGGTCAGGAGCTACAGGTTATATATATGCAGAATTATACAAACGTGACATAAGTAACACTGAAACACTATTATTTACCAGTGGTCAAAGTGACCTTATTGTTCCTTCAGGTGGTATATATCCAATAGATGTAATAGCCACTATTACTAGTGTGTATTCGTCACTCAATTTAACGGATCGTTTAGTCGTCAAGTTATATGCCGTTGCCAACACCGGTTCCAGTCCGCAAATCACTATGTACTTTGAAGGCTCATCGCATTATTCCCACTTTCACACGACCTTTTCCATTCTAGGAGCCACTGGACCAACAGGTACATTTGCCTTTGCTGGACCTACAGGAGCCTATTTATACTACGACGGTCAAAATGTGATAGGTGATACAGGATTTTATAGAGCAGCAACCAATACAATTGTGGTAAACACCGATATAATTCCAGCAGTCACAAATACTTACAGATTGGGTGTAACTGGCGCCATTTGGAGGTCCATTTACATGGGTCCTGGTACGCTCAACATTGCTGGTCCCAACAATATAAGTGGAACCATTGGTACTGACCAAAATGGTATTATTTACACAAAAACCGGATTTGCCACACCATTTATCAATATTGGTCCAGATATTAATGAATTGGACCCTGGTGCAATTGGCGGTTGGGTTATAGGGCCTACAGGTACCCTAGGACAGCCTGATTATGATTTAGTAGTTCAACAAAAAACTGCAGGGGCCTCCATCCCAGCCGGCCTTTTCGGCCCCAGAATTTCACTTATCAAGGGCAATCAAACAGGAACAACAGGTTCTAAAGGACCAACTGGCACAACAGGCCCTACTGGCCATACAGGCCATACAGGCCCTACCGGACCTACCGGACCTACCGGACCTACCGGACCTACCGGACCAACAGGTTGTACTGGCCTTACAGGACGAACTGGTACCACAGGTCCTACAGGACCAACAGGACCAACAGGACCAACAGGCCCAACAGGACCAACAGGCCCTACCGGACCAACAGGCACCGTAGGTGCTACAGGCCCTACAGGCCCTACAGGACCAACAGGACCAACAGGACCTACCGGACCAACAGGACCTACCGGACCAACAGGACCAACAGGACCAACAGGACCTACCGGACCAACAGGACTAACAGGACCAACAGGACCAACAGGACCTACAGGACCAACAGGAACTACCGGAACTACAGGAAATACTGGACTAACAGGTACTACAGGAACCACTGGACCACAAGGTCCAGCCGGCACCTCCGTAAGTTATGTGGCAGGAAACAGTCCTTATGCAATAAGTGGTACCTTACTTACGACAACGATTGGAACAACTCAAACACGCGTGTATGAAATTGGTCCAGTTACAGCACTAGCTTCAACTAAATTTATGGTAATGGCTAATGCCTGTTTTTTCGGTAATAAACATGGTGTTCAGTTAACAGTAGGTCGTGCTACAACAAGCAGTGCGACCGCCTCAAATTCAACAAATATTACATCCAATGTGTCGCCCTTAACATTACCAGTAACATCTACGTCCTATTATATGGCTGCCTTACCCCAACAGGGCGATGCTGATAATTATCTAAATCTCAATGGTTTTGCTCTAGACGCCCCTGGTGCAGGAACCTATTATTACACGGTTTGGATGAATTCAACTACATCACATAATTACACAGAGCTTGCAGTAGCCTTATCAGTACTCAAAGTCCAAAATTAAGGCATATAATAAGTAATATCAAATAAAAAGTATAATTTTATAAGGCAAACCCTTATGAAATTATATAGTGTCAAACACTTAAGCCCGTCGACTCTTGCGCGTCCCTTTTACAGCCACTACTTTCGCCTTCATGTTATCACTGAGCTCAACTACGGAATAAGCACCAAGACGCTCACTGGGTTCTTTGTACTGAAGACCAAGAAAGGCAAAGATTTCTGCTTCAAATCTCATCTTTGGCACTGGCTTAGCCTCAGGTACCTTACCCGTTAGCTTCATTTCGTGCTCATTAAGCGTGTAACCCAACTTCAAGGCGTGCTTACGAAATGCTACGTTAAAATCACCTGAACCGGTAAAATAAAGAAGTGAGTAAGGAAACTGCTCTGCTGGAATAACAAGTAAGTCCAGACGACGTGACACGCTGGTAGGTGTCAACTTAACAATGCTCAGACATTTCTGGTCACCTTCTGATAAGACCTCTGCCATATAGCCAGTCTTCTTCAAATTAGCAATATACTCATGAAATGCATCATGACGGACCTTATCAGACTTAGATTCCATGGTAATGAGCACATCAACGTCGCCACTATCAGAAGCCCCACGTCTGTAAGAGCCAACGACCGTGCCCTTCATACCATCAACTAAGGATCCCAAGAGGACCTTTTCATGTTGCTTCATTTCATCACGTGGAATGCGCTTCAAAATATCTTCATAGTACTGAACACCAATCTTCTGCTTATCGTTCAATAGACTGGGGTTCTTATGAATCGCCTCACGCAACTGAGCAATTGTCTTGATACCTAGACCAATCAGTTCTTGAGCCTTTACAGGACCAATACCATAGACACCATTCAACACATCAATGGCATTCAGCTGAAGGTCCTCCTTGGCCTTTTCGGCGGCGGCCAAACCACCTGTTTCAAGAATTTCTGCAACCTTCTTGCGAATCTTTTCGCCGACACCAGGAATATTATCCAGGTCTGCCAAGCTACGAATAGGCTTATCACTAATCTTAAGTTCTTCAACAACCTTTTTATAGGCACGAACCTTAAAGAACGCCTTATTAAAGGTTTCACGCTTCATAAGTACACCTAGGGCTTCAATAATGGTCGCCTTAACATCGGACATTCTATTTGCTACAACAGAAAAAAATATATACTCTTCATTTTTGTCGCAAAATCAATGTCTGTCATACTCAGACGGGTCATAAACTTCCGTATTATCATTTTCCCCATCGGACATGTCATCAAATGAATCATAGTCATCTTCGGGTTCCTCAAGCTGAGCCTGCTTTTCATCTTCCTCCTCTGAAGACGGATATAGACGACGACTTTGCCACATTTCACGGTCAGTAAGTACAACCGTTTTACGCGATGGCATAACAAACATATCATCGTTATCAATATGAGTATTGCCAACTGAATTAGAGTTCTTCTCTGCGTCAACAGTAGCCTTTAACTTATCGGCAAAACTCAAAGGCTTACTTTCACTAGGAACAGCAACTGAGCGCTTCAGTGAAACCAATCCATTACCTTTTAGTTCGGGAAAGGCTTCTTCTACAGTTTGCTTCCGTTGACCAGGTGGCAAATAAGCACCGGCCTTATCATTTGCGGTTGTCCAAGAAACCTCAGTGACCCTGCCGTTGCCCTGTGTCTTCTTACCAGTGAACTTGTAAGTGCTCATCAACGTACGCTTATTTGTAAAAAGAAAAAGACCAGTATCAGTCTTCAAAATTTAATGAAAAAGTATTCTTTTTCTTTTATTTGTTTTTATTTGTTTTTTATAGTCTTTTGCTTACTCGTCAAAGATTGGCAGAATCTCACCGTCCTTGAACAGGCCTGCGTCCTGGTCAAGCAGTGCGCGCTTATCACCGTCCTGGTTCAGGTCGGCACGATAGGCGCGCTTGGTTACCTTATGGACCATGAAGAAGCCACCCTTCACCGTATCCGTAAGCTCGTACTCATAGGCAGGGCTCTTAGGTGCCTCTGACTTTGCCTTAGGCTCAGCCATTGGCTTAGGCTCAGCCTCAGCATCCGACTTGGCCTCTGCCTTGACCTTCTTGGCCTTAGGCTCAGCCTTGGCCTTAGGCTCAGCCTTGGCCTTAGGCTCAGCCTTGGCCTTAGGCTCAGCCTTGGCCTTGGGCTCAGCCTTGGTCTTGGGCTCCTTCTTAGGCTTGGCAACAAGGACAGCTGCCACCTCCTCAGACACCTCTCCATGGCCAACCAGCTCAGACGCCATGGCAACAGCAACCGCCTGCTCCTTGGTGACCTTGGATGCCTTCTTAGGCTTGGCCTCAGTGGCGGATGCCTCAGCATCCGACTTGACCTCCTCAGCCTTGGGCGCCTTCTTAGCGCGGGGCTTCTTCGGCTTGGGCTCAGTGGCGGATGCCTCAGTGGCGGATGCCTCAGCCTTGGGAGCCTTCTTAGCGCGGGGCTTCTTTGGCTTGGGCTCAGCCTCAGACTTGGCCTCAGTAGCGGATGCCTCAGCATCCGACTTGGCTTCCGTCACCTTCTTAGCACGAGGCTTCTTCGGCTTGGGCTCAGTGGCGGATGCCTCAGTGGCGGATGCCTCAGCCTCCGACTTGACCTCCTCAGCCTTCGGCGCCTTCTTAGCCTTGGGTGCCTTCTTAGCCTTGGGCTCGGCCTCCGAAGCAGACACATCAGCCTTCGGCTCAGCCTCCGAAGCAGACACCTCAGCCTCCGACTTGGCCTTCTTGGCAGCCATGGTGGCCGCGCGCTTGGCCTTGGCCTCATCTGACATGGGCTTGCGCTTCTCCTTCACCGCCTCCGTCACAACAGCGTCATCCGCAATAGGCGCCTCAACCTTGGTCTCCGCAACCACCTTCTTACCGCGGGGCTTCTTGACATCGAGCATGGCAGACATTTTTAGCTTCTTTGGCTAACTTGTTTAACTCTCTTTGACTCTTATCTTTAGTCCTAAAGTGTCTTCAATTTTTTGTTGTTTTTGTGTTTTTCAGAGTCAAATTATGATATAAAGGCCACCAAGATTGATTAGTGTATAATGTCAGGTGGTCCTCCCCTTTTTGTCGCTTGTGAAACAAACAATCACGACCTACTCTTAGAGGCACTCAAGACTAACGCAGTTGACACCCGCAGTTCAAATCAATCCTTTACACCGCTTATGGTTGCATCAAATCGTGCAGCCATTGTCTTAGTCAAGCATCTCTTAGAGCAGGGTGCTGATGTGAATGCACAGTCAGAAGGCGGTCACACAGCACTTATTTTAGCCATTGTCAGTTACAATGAAATGAATGCAATCAAGAAAGTCGAAAAGGACTTTAGCAATCCCAGCCTGTCCGTAATAAAGACACTATTAGATGCCGGTGCTAATGTAAATATTGCGACGAACGGAGGAAACACAGCCCTTCAAGAGGCTGCGCTTCAGGGCAGTCCGGAAATCACAAAATTACTCCTTGAAAGAAAGGCTGACGTAAATGCTGTAAATCAGTGGAAAGAAACAGCTCTTATAGTGGGAGCCTTAAAAAATGGTAACCCAGAAGTCGCCCAGATGCTTCTAGATGCAGGTGCAGACATGAACATGACGGACGTAGATGGCTTTACAGCTTCTGCTATGGCTGAAAAATCAGAAAATGTCGCTGTATTTAACGTGCTAAAAGGTAACGACCGTATGGAAATAGTTGCCGTAAAGCAATCTGAGTAACCGGGTCGAATGTTACAAATAGACCTGTTAACCAGTCAGCAATGACCTTCTGTTTTTTTAGACAGGCATGTAGATAAATTCGGTGATAAATAAATTGCCAATTAGGAATTAGGTAAAATTCCGTGTTTTGTAATTCACTATAATAATTCTGAAGACCCGCCAAATCACCCTGTTCAATGAAGGTTTTACATTCAGTGACCAAGGCTTCGTTCATTCTATGCCTATTGTTCGTAAAGGATTTATATTTACAAAACAAAAAATTGAATATACATATTATCGTTATCGGAACATCAAAAACACACCATGGAAGTCGCAATCGGTCTTCTACGCATTCTCATAAAGCGTGGATACGACGACGAAATGATACTTACGCCACTCTTTGAACACTTCTTTAACAGCTACCCAGAATTGACACAAAATGAGCAAATGGCTATCTTTATGGATATTACAGGAATGAAGACTCCAAATGACTATCCAAATACGTGGGCCGATATGGATTTTCCAACTGATGAAGAGACTGGTATGCCGATTCATCCAAGGTTCCTATAAAAATCTCTCACCCTAAAATAAAATGTCTTCGGTTACGCGTTCAATAACAAGCACCAAAAATCTACCTTTCAATACTTATGTGAGTGGACCAACTTACATTAATCCATCCTTTAACACCATTGCTACTATACCCTCTTTACTTTTTCCATTTAATTATTTGAAGAATGGTATGCTAGAATTAGTACCAGATGATGCATTTCGTTCTATTCAAGAAGGTAGTCATTTTTTTCCAGGCTACAATAATTTCCACCCAGTTCGTCTTTTAGGTGGTCACAATATAGTCACCTCAATCGGTCCCGAACTCATAAATTATATCACTATTATTTACAATAATAAGTACGCGTCAGCCGGTGGTGTATCATCAGTCACTGTGTATCAACCTGGTGTAGTAACAAAGGTACAGACCTTAGATGTATTAAATATTGGTTCATCCCTTTTTCCTGATAATGCTGACCCCACGGATGCGCAATCCGGTGATTCTAGTCGTCCGCCAAACGCGACGTACACTATGGGTGAATCGTCCAACAATTGGTACACAACCTATGTATTTGAAAGCCCTTTGACCCTAAAAATTAGTTTCAATACGCCCGGTAATGCGCGTTATTTTACATTTAAGTCAAGTCTAATTCAATAGATGAACATCTCATACCGAAATTAAGTACTCCCCAGCTGGGGAGTACTTAATTTCGGTATGATAGTAACCATGTCAAATACTTAAGTTAAGTACCCCATAAAAGGGGGTACTTAACTTAAGTATTTTACGGTAAATATAATATACATATTATATAAAATGAGTTCCGTTCTGCGTTCTTTTGCCACAAGAAATACTATGTCTCAAAACGACCTTAGTTTATTATCTACCTACACAATCACCAAGGCTGACTCACAAAATCAATTATATTACAATGGTTCATCTGATATTCAAATTACACTACCATCAAAGACCACCGCCAAATGGAGTGGTTTTCCCATAATCTTTATCGCGAATTTGTCATCATCAATATCAACAAAAATGACATTTAACTTTGCCCAAAATGTAAAAGTAAAGGCACCCGACAATAATAATTATACATCGACATTTTCAGTACGCGGAGGTTTTAATGCTTATATCATGTATGTTGGCAATGACCAATGGATTCTTCAAGGTGTAGGTGCTAACTTTGATGGGAACTAAATATCAATAAAATACGTTAATAAAGACGTTAATCCAAATAAAAATTACTTTTGACAAGCAATTTTTATTTATTCATAGTATTTCTGATGGTTCTTATTTACCTCAAAATGATATCCCCACCGACCCAAAATAATTTTATGGGCTCGGGTCCGCGAATTGATAAAATTAATAAACATACGATAAAGCATAGTATTTTGAATATGAAAGCAATAATACATATACTTTCAATTTTATAAACTTTTACTACTGAACACATTAAATTCCAATCTTACACCGTGTCTCCAGTTGAGCTTGTTGTGTTAAAGCAGAAATACCCTTCTTTTTCATCTTCTTCGTTACAGTCACAGTCTGTTTTTTAAGCTTGGCATACTCCTTATCTATTTTTTCAACCCGCTTTATTGCCTCACGTAAATTACGTTCTTCTAATTTGAGCCCGTCCTTATAACGTACTGTTACACGCTTTACACAGGCCTTTAAATCCTTGGCCTGACCCTTAAATAAATCATCGCATTCTTTGAGTTTTGCCTCTTGTGTAGGAGCCATAAGCCCAATTTGCTGTTGTAAATGGACTATGACCTCTTCCTCAAGTGTCTTTTTCTCATTAAGTAAACCAGCCATGTCTTGTTTTATTCTAAGAATCTCATCATTATCTCCAGGTGTAACTGAATCAAAGGTCGAAATGGGTACAACTATATCAGCAAAAATGGGTTGAGCAAACTGTGACGGGTCAGCCTCTCTATTTAAATAACTAATCTGACCGGCAATTGCATCCATATAGCTCTTCAAACCTTCCTTAGTAAAATTACCTGTGGAATCCATATATTTCTCAACAAAAAGACTTATTTCAGTTGGTAAGGCCTCAGATTTTACCCTACATAAGTTGAGTAACATCATGAGCTCCATAGGTGATTCATTGTAGGGTGTTGCGGTCATCAAAAGAACGCGGGCTGAATCTTGACCACTTACAGAATATGAGTTTTGTAGCGCGGCCATAAAGGCAGGTACATCGGGTTTCTCAGCACCCTTGAAATCTGAACTATAAAGCTTGTGCGCCTCATCAATAATAATAAGTGTTTTCTTAAGAGGGTCAGACTTGCCATTACGCTTCTTCAAGACTTCGTACAAGGGATTCTTGCCCTGCACAAGATTACTGAACTGACGATAGCTCAT
>Ga0209189_1003055_pt1 | contig 11398 bp, 3 predicted proteins | sample C_130820_EF_Meta_FD_187308 | JGI IMG/M metagenome (GOLD analysis project Ga0209189, IMG submission 187308) | Freshwater microbial communities from Lake Croche, Canada to study carbon cycling - C_130820_EF_MetaG (SPAdes) (version 3) | ecosystem: Environmental > Aquatic > Freshwater > Lake | place...
ATCTTCTACTGGAACTGTTACAACATTGAATGCTCCTACAATGACATCTTCTACTGGAACAATTACTACATTGAATTCTACAACTGGAACAATTACAACATTGAATGCTCCTACAATGACATCTTCTACCGGAACTATTACTACTTTGAACTCTACAACAGGAACAATTACTACATTAAATGCTTCTACATTGACATCTTCTACTGGAACTGTTACAACATTGAACTCTACAACAGGAACAATTACTACATTGAATGCTCCTACAATGACATCTTCTACAGGAACAATTACTACATTGAACTCTACAACAGGAACAATTACTACATTGAATGCTCCTACAATGACATCTTCTACAGGAACAATTACTACATTGAACTCTACAACTGGAACTATTACAACATTGAATTCTACAACAGGAACAATTACTACATTGACTGCTCCTACAATGACATCTTCTACTGGAACTATTACAACATTGAATTCTACAACAGGAACAATTACTACATTGAATGCTCCTACAATGACATCTTCTACTGGAACTATTACAACATTGAATTCTACAACAGGAACAATTACTACATTGAATGCTCCTACAATGACATCTTCTACTGGAACTATTACTACATTGAACTCTACAACAGGAACTATTACTACATTGAACTCTACAACAGGAACAATTAGTACATTGAATGCTCCTACAATGACATCTTCTACTGGAACAATTACTACATTGAATTCTACAACTGGAACAATTACAACATTGAATGCTCCTACAATGACATCTTCTACCGGAACTATTACTACGTTGACATCCACTACTGGAACTGTATCAACAATGACTTCTACAACAGCAACAATTACAACATTAAATTTATTAAACGATGCGTCATTCAATGGCAATGTTATTATAGGAAAAGATATAACAATCAATGGTCGTTTGAATGTTCAACAATATCAAAATCAAAATATCATTAATACGACAACAACTAACTATCAACTAATAATTAGCGAAGATTTATCATTGAATGGTAGATTATTTGTCAGTGGTAATGTTGCGTTTAATGGAACAGTAACTGGTATTACAAAAACAATGGTAGGTCTTAGTAATGTAGATAATACAAGTGATACAAATAAACCAATTTCAACTTTAACACAAAGTGCGCTTGACTTGAAATCATCAATTAGTTATGTTGACAGTTCATTGAACACATTAAGAACATATACAGACAATTCATTGAATTTAAAAGCAGCAATTAGTTATGTTGACAGTTCATTAAACGCATTAATAACATATACAGACAGTTCATTGAATTCAAAAGCAGCAATTACTTATGTTGACAGTTCATTGAATTCAAAAGCAGCAATTACTTATGTTGACAGTTCATTGAATTCAAAAGCAACAATTAGTTATGTTGACAGTTCATTGAATTTAAAAGCCACTTTATATTCTCCTACTTTTACTGGAACAGTAACTATTCCAACAGCAAATATTACTACATTAAATGCGTTTGGCGATTCATCATTCACTGGCAATGTTACTATCGGTGGCCGTTTATATATTGGTGTTAATACAATATACGCAAATGCTATTGTAGGTGGTTCAGTATCTACAGGTTCAATATCATCAACTGGAGATTTATCATTAAATAATAGATTATTTGTAGGTTCTGATACATCATTAAATGGTAACTTATTTGTAAATAATAATGTAACTATTAATGGTTATACATATAGTATTTATAATGTTACTCCTAATAACATAGCAGCATCAAATACATCTAATAATACTTGGAGTGCTAATGGTATAAGTTGGAGTGCTTCTGCTTCTGACACATATAGCGGCCAAAAACCAAGTTGGGCATTTGATACTACAAACCAAACTTTTGATACTAATATAAATAAATATAATTCGACTACTGGTGCATATTCGGTTAGTGGAGTAACAAATCTTGTAACAAACATAACAGGTATTACGTCTATATCTGGTGAATGGATACAATTACAATCAAATTATTCAGTAAAATTATCATCATATAGCATAAAAACACCTTCCAATACTGCTTATGCAGCGAATATTCCACAAAATTATTATATTCTTGGTTCGAATGACGGAAACATTTGGAATGCTATCATATATGTAACTACATCATCACTACCTTCATCTTCTTCTGGGTCCATATTACCTTCTATTTCAACTACCAGTGCGGTTTCAAATAGTGCTTATGGTAATTCAAATATTACAACTACATTATACAGTGGTTCAAGTAATAGTTATACTTATTTTAGAATGGTTGTTACTAGTATATTTCCAAATAATGTTAGTGGTCTTATCGAAATTAACGAATGGACACCAACATTTTCATTACAAAAGACAAGTGCTCTTACTGTAAATGGTGATGTATCTTTCAATGGTAATGTTCAATTCGCAGCAAACTCCATTAGCACCGACTCCATAGCACAAGGTATCAATAATAATTTTGGTATGTTCCAATATCAATACACAGGTAAAACACTATATGATTTGGATTCAAACCGATTTTTGATCACTCGTTATGTAGTTGATAGTGAAACTCGTAATGTCATATATAGTAACACCGACTTAACAATAAATGGTAACATAACAAGTTTGTATGATATGAGTGTCAACCGTAATTTATCTATAGGTGGTAATATTTCAATAAATGGTCGTTCAACTGCTACTTCATTTACTACACCATCTGATTATCGTATTAAAGCCAATATCCAATCTTTGATTGATACATCTTTCACAGTTGATTTATTAAAACCTGTTACATATATTAATAAAAAATTAAATACACAAGATGTTGGGTTTATTGCTCACGAAGTTCAAGAACAATACCCATTTTTAGTTATAGGTGAAAAAGATGGTCAAGAACATCAATCTCTCAATTACATTGGTTTAATTGGTATTCTAACAAAAGAAATTCAAGAATTGAAGAAAGAAATGAAAGAAATGAAAAATGAATTGGCTTTACTCAAACAATAAAATCTATAACTGTAATATCAGTAACATTTTCATTGAATAATAAACTATAATCGAACTATCAAGTATAAATAAAATAATAATATTATAAATTTCGTATAATATTATTTATTGAATTTCAATTATGTAAAATATGTGTAAAATATTTACCAAGCTTCAACTCCCATTTGGTCAATGAATTTGGATGCGTCCATCTTTAAGTGTGAGCGCATGGTAACATCTCCCTTAAATTCACTTGTTGTGGATACTTCAAGTGTCTTTGTTGTTAATTTACCGTTGGTTAATGTTAGGTTTCCGTTTGTTGATGAGTAATCACCAGTTACTGTTAGGGTATCATGGAAAGTAACAGGTCCAGTAACATCAAATAATCCTGAGAAATAACCATTACCACTTACATCAAAATGTCTGTTGGCAGTGATTGAGACTTTGTTAATAGCAACACAGTTATTATGACCAACAAGGAATGTTGGTGTTGTTCCGTCACCATTATCAAAAGCAGCAATATCTTGTGATGTTGCGTTTTGGGATACCATTAAAGCGGTTCTTGTTCCAGAGTTGGATACATCGAATGCTTCAGTAACTTTAACAATGGTGTCTGTTCTTACCATTGAACCAGTGAAGTTGATTGAACCATCAACTTGTAAATTGGATGTAATGATTGTCCAATCAGTTGGTAGATGTGGTCTAATTGTAATGTTACCTTCTGTTGAGCGGATTGTGTTTGGCATGTTATCACCAGCATATCCATCTTCGAAGATAAGACGGCCAGCTTGGAAGATACCAGCACTGACATCTCTTGCACTTAGGTGACTGTTTAATGAAACATCACCACCAACAGCAAGTTTGGAGTTTAATGAAGCATCACCTACAATTAATAATTTTGCGTCAAATGTAGAATCTTCCTTTACATATAATGAAGCGTTTAATGAAGCATCATTACTGACAAGTAGTTTTGCACGAGCAGTTACATCTTGTGTAACTTCAAGAGTAGCATTTAATGTGGTAGCACCACTTACATCTAATGTGGATTTTAATGCAGCAGCACCTCCAACAGTAAGTTTGGCGTTCATGGAAGCATCACCATTGACGAAAAGTTTGGAGTTCAATGAAGCATCACCTCCAAGTCTTAAGGTGGCGTTCATGGAAGCATCACCATTGACGAAAAGTTTGGAGTTCAATGAAGCATCACCACCAAGTCTTAAGGTGGCGTTTAATGAAGCATCACCATTAACGAAAAGTTTGGAGTTCAATGAAGCGTCACCAGCAACAAGCAGTTTGTCGTTCAATGAAGCATCACCTGTTAGTTCTAATCCACCTTGAGCTGTGATTTTTTGTGCAATTTCCATTGTTCCATTATCACTTACATCATTGGCAACAACAATCTTGTTACAGTAGATTGTGTTAGCAACACGAAGGTCACCATTCATGGAAACATCACCCTTTAATATTGATTTGCCACTAACTCTTAGTTCACCACTTACATCAATATCTTTACCAATGGCAGCACTTCCGTTGTATAGGTAAAAGTTTGAACCAGCCCAAACGTTTCCGTCAAGGTGGGTGTTACCTTTAACATAGAAGTCCATGTTGATTGTTTCAGAACCAGCAACAACGACATTACCACCTACATAAAGGTTTTTAGCAAGGGAAAGGTTACCATTTGCGGTAATATCACCACCTACATAAAGTCTTCCACCGATGGAAGCATCAGCAGCGACGGTTACATTACTGGCATCAACAGTGGATGATGAAATACCAGTTGTAGAAGCGTTTTTCCATGCGTGGAATTCATCAAGTGTTGTTTGGACGTTTTCACTTAATGTGTTAAGGTAGGCAAGTTTTTGTGCTGAAACATCGATGGCACCAGTATCTTGGAAACCGCCTACAAGGTAAGGGTTTTGGTTATTGGCAGGGTTCATAACACGGATTTTGGTAGCATCCAAAGCGAATTGAGGAACAGTTTCATTAGCAGTTGTGTAAAAGTTAAGTGAGTTATCACTTCTTACTAAAACACCACCACCACTGATATCAAGGAAACCTTTAAGGTAACTTTGACGGAGCTTGTTAGCGTTGTTGGATTGGTCGAACCACTTACTCATTGTTTATATACATTGTTTATATTATTATATTTTTCAAAATTATAATTCTGTAAATTTTTTCCTAAAGTTTTTAAATAGAAGTTCCAATTTTGAACGCAGTTTTTTATATTATTTATACCGACCATTATATGCCTGCGTCATTTAACCGGTTAAGTATCAATTTATTTTGTATTTTTAAATCTTGTATTTCTTTGGTTAATAGCCCGATTATACCATTATAATTGATAGATTGTAATTCGTTATCATCTTTATTTCCTCTTACTAAAAACGGTATTTGTTCTTTGACTTCGTGAGCAATAAATCCTATATCTTGTCTATTTAATTTTGTATTAATATATGTAACTGGTTTCAATAAATCAACTGTGAAAGATGTGTCCAACAACGATTTTACATTGGCTTTAATACGATAATCTGATTCGGTTTGAAAAGATGTTGCGGTTGAACGTCCATTTATTGAAATATTGTTACCTACAGATAAATTTCCATTTATACTCATATCATATAAACTTGTTATGTTACCACTTATTGTAAGGTCGGTGTTACCATATAATACAAGGTTTGATTCACTATTAACTACATACCTAGTTATTATAAAACTATTATCATCTATATCATATAATGTTTTACCAATATAATTATATGTAAACGCACCAAACGCATTATTTATACCCATTTCTATATTATTAGGTTTAACAATTACTCCGTCTAATGGAAAGTCTGCTGTGCCGATTATTTTAATTTTGCCGTTTATAAGTACGTCGCCATTGACTTCCAATTTTGAATTCAGTGAAACATCACTATTTACAAATAATTTACTACTGAATGATGCATCGCCTAATGTAAACAACCGTTTTTTCATTGTGGCATCACTTCCTACTACTAATCGTGAATTTAACGATGTATCATAGGTTACAAACAAATTACCATTTAACGAAACATCGCCCAATGTAAACAGTCGTTGGTTCAATGTTACATCACTTCCTACTACTAACCGTGAATTCAACGAAACGTCGCCCAATGTAAACAACCGTTTTTTCATTATGGCATCACTTCCTACTACTAATCGTGAATTCAATGAAGTATCATAGGTTACAAATAAATTGCCATTAAAGGAAGTATCTCCCAATGTAAACAGTCGTTGGTTCAATGTTACATCACTTCCTACTACTAATCGTGAATTCAACGAAACATCGCCCAATGTAAACAATCGTTGGTTCAATGTTACATCACTTCCTACTACTAACCGTGAATTCAACGAAGTATCATAGGTTACAAACAAATTACCATTTAACGAAACATCGCCCAAGGTAAACAGTCGTTGGTTCAATGTTACATCACTTCCTACTACTAATCGTGAATTCATCGATGTATCATAGGTTACAAACAAATTACCATTGAGCGAAGCATCACCCAAGGTGAACAACCGTTTGTTCATTGTTACATCACTTCCTACTACTAATCGTGAATTCAACGAACTATCATAGGTTACAAATAAATTACCATTTAACGAAACATCACCCAAAGTAAATAACCGTTTGTTCATTGTCACATCACTTCCTACTACTAATCGTGAATTTAACGATGTATCATAGGTTACAAACAAATTACCATTGAACGAAACATCACCTAAGGTAAATAACCGTTTGTTCATTGTTACATCACTTCCTACTACTAATCGTGAATTGAACGATGTATCATAGGTTACAAATAAATTACCATTGAGCGAAACATCACCCAATGTAAACAATCGTTTGTTCGTTGTTACATCACTTCCTACTACTAATCGTGAATTGAACGATGTATCATAGGTTACAAATAAATTACCATTGAACGAAACATCACCTAAAGTAAAGAACCGTTTGTTTATTGTCACATCACTTCCTACTACTAATCGTGAATTCAATGAAGTATCATAGGTTACAAACAAATTACCATTAAAGGAAGCATCACCCAATGTAAACAACCGTTTGTTCATTGTTACATCACTTCCTACTACTAATCGCGAATTCAATGAAGTATCATAGGTTACAAATAAATTACCATTATGTGATGTGTCGCCCAATGTAAACAATCGTTTGTTGATTGTTACATCACTTCCTACTACTAATCGCGAATTCAATGAAGTATCATAGGTTACAAATAAATTACCATTGAGCGAAGCATCACCTAAGGTAAACAATCGTTTGTTTATTGTTACATCACTTCCTACTACTAATCTTGAATTGAACGAAGTATCATAGGTTACAAACAAATTACCATTGAGCGAAACATCACCCAATGTAAACAATCGTTTGTTCGTTGTTACATCACTTCCTACTACTAATCGTGAATTTAACGATGTATCATAGGTTACAAACAAATTACCATTGAACGAAACATCACCCAATGTAAACAATCGTTTGTTCATTGTTACATCACTTCCTACTACTAATCGTGAATTTAACGAAGTATCATAGGTTACAAATAAATTACCATTATGTGATGTGTCACCCAATGTAAATAACCGTTTGTTCATTGTTACATCACTTCCTACTACTAATCTTGAATTGAACGAAGTATCATAGGTTACAAACAAATTACCATTGAGCGAAGCATCACCCAAGGTAAATAACCGTTTGTTGATTGTTACATCACTTCCTACTACTAATCGTGAATTCAATGAAGTATCATAGGTTACAAACAAATTACCATTGAGCGAAGCATCACCCAAGGTAAATAACCGTTTGTTTATTGTGACATCACTTCCTACTACTAATCGTGAATTCATCGATGTATCATAGGTTACAAACAAATTACCATTGAGCGAAACATCACCTAAGGTAAATAACCGTTTGTTTATTGTGACATCACTTCCTACTACTAATCGTGAATTCATTGAAACATCATAGGTTACAAACAAATTACCATTGAGCGAAACATCACCTAAGGTAAATAACCGTTTGTTTATTGTGACATCACTTCCTACTACTAATCGTGAATTTAACGAAGTATCATAGGTTACGAATAAATTACCATTGAACGAAACATCACCCAAGGTAAATAACCGTTTGTTTATTGTGACATCACTTCCTACTACTAATCGTGAATTTAACGAAGTATCATAGGTTACGAATAAATTACCATTAAGCGAAGCATCACCTAATGTAAACAACCGTTTATTCATTGTTACATCACTTCCTACTACTAATCTTGAATTCATCGATGTATCATATTGTATAAATAATCTACCATTCATTGATGTGTCTCCGCCAATAAATAATCTATTATTAAAGCTTACATCATCATTTCTTACTATTAATTTACCACCACTTATATCCATAAATCCTTTCACATATGTTTGTATAAATCTATTTGAAGTATTTGATAAATCTAACCAAGTTGTCATATTTAAAATATATTAATATATTTATTTTACAATATAAAGTAAATATATTTTTAACCTTTTATTTGATAATACTCTAAAAGTCATTTTATACTAATTTTTTAATTATTATATGAATAATTTGTTGATAAATAATTTTCAATATTTTGTATTTTATCTCGTAATTTGATATTTTCTTTCTTTAACTCTTGAATTTCTTTTGTTAGAATACCAATTATACCAGTGTAATTGAGCGATTGGTTATTACTACCATCTTTTGCGCCAGATACCAAAAATGGCATTTGTTCTTGAACTTCGTGTGCAATAAACCCAATATCTTGTTTATTTAATTTTTTATTGATATATGAAACTGGTTTTAATAAATCTACAGTAAATGATGTGTCTAATAATGATTTGACATTGGCTTTAATGCGATAATCTGATTCAGTTTCAAAAGATGTAGCTGTCGAACGACCAGTAACTGTAATATTACCTCCTATAGATAAATTACGATTTATGCTCATATCATAAATACTTGTTATGTTACCATTTATTGTTAAGTCTGTGTTACTATATATAACATTATGTGTTTCGGTATTATTAACAATATATCGGGTTATTAAAAATCCAGTTGTATCTAAGTCATATAATGTTTGTGCAATATATTGATATTGAAACATGCCAAATTTATTATTCACTCCTTGTGCTATTGAATCTGTAGAGATTGAGTTGGCTGCGAATTTAACATTGCCATTGAATGTCGTATTCCCTGATACAATTAGATTACCACCGATTATTACATTTCCATTCAATGATGTATCATTACTTACGAATAATCTGGTATTTATAGATAAATCACTTGTTGTTGTTATAGTTCCTGCTGATAAGATACCACCCATTATTGAGTTTGCGTATATAGAATTTGCGTTTATGTATAATCTACCACCTATTGTTACATTTCCATTAAATGACGCATCTCCTAATGCGTTCAATGTAGTAATATTAGCAATAGGTAGTATTGTTGTTCCTGTAAATGTTGGTGAATTTAATAATGCTAATGTTCCTGTTGTTGTTGGTAATGTTATATTTGTTGCTGTTGATGAACTTCCTATCAAAGATACATTTCCAGCTGTTGTTACTGTTGTTGTATCTCCTAATGTTAATGTTGCGCTATTTGTTGGTGCGGTTAATGTTACTTTATTTAAAGTGGTTGCGGTTGCTTCTCCCAATGTTGGTGTAATTAAAATAGGTGATGTTAATGTCTTATTTATAAGCGTTTCACTTCCTATTATTGTAAAATAACCTTGGTTTTTAACAAATTCTGTAGTAGCAGCTTTAGTTGAATTATCGTTTGTAGAAGGAGTTTGTAACGTAGTAATTCCAATAACATTTAAATTTCCATTGAACAATACATTACCACTTGTAAATAATCTACCATTCAAAGATAAATCTTCACTAACTATCAATTGATAATTATTTGTTGTAGTATTAATAATATTTTGAGTTTGATACTGTTGCACATTCAAAATACCTTTTATTAAAATATCCTTATTAACTGTCATATTTCCAGATATTAATGTATCATAGTTAACAAACAAATTACCATTCAGCGAAACATCGCCTAATGTAAACAACCGTTTGTTCATTGTTACATCACTTCCTACCACTAATCGTGAATTTAACGATGTATCATAGGTTACAAACAAATTACCATTAAAGGAAGTATCTCCCAAGGTAAACAATCGTTTGTTCATTGTTACATCACTTCCTACTACTAATCTTGAATTCATCGATGTATCATAGGTTACAAATAAATTGCCATTGAGCGAAGTATCACCTAAGGTAAATAACCGTTTGTTTATTGTTACATCACTTCCTACTACTAATCGTGAATTCAATGAAGTATCATAGGTTACAAATAAATTGCCATTGAGCGAAGTATCACCTAAGGTAAATAACCGTTTGTTCATTGTTACATCACTTCCTACTACTAATCTTGAATTCATCGATGTATCATAGGTTACAAACAAATTACAATTGAGCGAAACATCGCCTAATGTAAACAACCGTTTGTTCATTGTTACATCACTTCCTACTACTAATCGTGAATTGAACGAACTATCATAGGTTACGAATAAATTACCATTATGTGATGTGTCACCCAAAGTAAATAACCGTTTGTTCATTGTTACATCACTTCCTACTACTAATCGTGAATTAAACGAACTATCATAGGTAACAAACAAATTTCCATTGTGTGATGTGTCACCCAAAGTAAATAACCGTTTATTCATTGTTACATCACTTCCTACTACTAATCTTGAATTCATCGATGTATCATAGGTTACAAATAAATTACCATTAAAGGAAGTATCTCCCAATGTAAACAATCGTTTGTTCATTGTTACATCACTTCCTACTACCAATCGTGAATTGAACGATGTATCATAGGTAACAAACAAATTGCCATTGAACGAAACATCACCTAAGGTAAATAACCGTTTGTTCATTGTTACATCACTTCCTACTACTAATCGTGAATTCATCGAAGTATCATAGGTTACAAACAAATTACCATTGAGGGAAGCATCACCCAATGTAAACAATCGTTTGTTCGTTGTTACATCACTTCCTACTACTAATCGTGAATTCATCGAACTATCATAGGTTACAAACAAATTACCATTGAACGAAACATCACCCAATGTAAACAACCGTTTGTTCATTGTTACATCACTTCCTACTACTAATCGTGAATTCATAGAAGTATCATAGGTTACAAACAAATTTCCATTGAACGAAACATCACCCAAGGTAAATAATCGTTTGTTCATTGTGACATCACTTCCTACTACTAATCTTGAATTCATCGATGTATCATAGTTTATAAACAAATTACCATTGAAGGAACTATCACCCAAAGTAAACAATCGT
>Ga0209189_1003056_pt1 | contig 11397 bp, 13 predicted proteins | sample C_130820_EF_Meta_FD_187308 | JGI IMG/M metagenome (GOLD analysis project Ga0209189, IMG submission 187308) | Freshwater microbial communities from Lake Croche, Canada to study carbon cycling - C_130820_EF_MetaG (SPAdes) (version 3) | ecosystem: Environmental > Aquatic > Freshwater > Lake...
CTCAGACACACCCAGCTATTCCGAAAAGCGTGCAGCAAAAGAGTTTTTCAATGCCATGGTGTATCTACTGCCCTGCCCCGTATGTCGCGAGCATTTCAGAGTCGTCATCCAGGATAAGCCCATTGAGAACTGGCTCGATGATCGCCGCTCTTTGATTGAGTGGGTCTGGCTCGCCCACAATCACGTGAATCGGCAGCTGGGTAAGGCCGAGGTCACGATGAATGATTTCATGGCAGCGTATTCTAAGATGGCAGCACGGGGTCTGCCGATCCCACCGGCAGCACCGACGGCGGAGCTGTCCGAGGCCGAGCGTGCAGAAGCATGGGCACAGGGCGTAGGTCATACCGTCGTCGCGGCGGCGACCGTTGCAGCCATAGGCGGACTTCTATGGGTGTCTTATAATGGAAAGCTATAGTAGGGGGCTATGCCAAAAGAAATAGAAATTCATGCTCTGGAATCAGATGCCGACTTTGCCAAGAATGAGGGCAAGTTCTTCACGGTAGACAAGGACATCACTATATACGACAGCGACGTGGATATTTATGGTATTCCGCATCCAGATGACATGGCTACAGGAGGTAAGCGTCGACTCCTTGCCAAGTTCCGCAAGGGCGTCTTTTCCGCTGATCAGGTCCAGGTGGGCTGGGACGCGTTCCGTCTGCTCGCCATTCCTAGTCGCAATCGCGGTGCCGCCGCAGGCCCCATAGATCTCAAGGGTGTCTACTGGTCACGGCGCAAGCCCGTGGAGACCACCGGCTGGAGCACCCGTTACATGCAAAATGGCAAACCATCAAAGATGCGCGTGAATAACGTAGTAGCGAGCGGTGTAATCGGCAACTATGAGCGCACACCCTTTCTGGGTCAGCCCTGCCGTATGACGGGCTACACGCGCACCGGTCTCCGCAACTATCTCCACGGCATTCCATATATCCAGGCCATTGACCGCCAATTCAAGAAGCTCGTACCTGCCTCGCATGCCAAACAGCTCGCTGTCGCCCGCAAAAAGCCCATGTACCGCATCGCCGATACCGCATTCAGCACACTCACCGTGAACATGAATTTCCGCACAGCCCTTCACAAGGATGCCGGCGACTACGAGGGCGGCTTCGGCAATCTGTCCGTGATTGAATGGGGGCGTTACCACGGTGGCGAGACGCTTCTGCCCCGATTCGGTATCGGCTTCAATGTCCGCACGGGCGACTTCCTCGCACTCGACGTGCACGAATGGCACTGTAATGCGCCGATCACGGAGACCAAAGAGGACGCGGCCTACAATCGGACTCTGCCCGACATTCGCACCCGTGACGCAAAGACGGGCGTCATCGGCAGCCAGGAGCTCTACCAGCGCATCAGTTTCGTCTGCTATTTCCGCGAAAAGATTCAGGAATGTATTGAAAAAGACACGCGCGACTATTATCAGAAAATAGACTTTGACCTGGGTGCTGAGATTGCGAAGGCTAAGAGAGAGGCGCCCAAGATTCTGCCGATTCCTGATGTGACCGGCACATTGGAGGACGCGCAGGAAGCGGTTCATTCCAAGGCTAAAACGATCCGAAAGGCCCGAAAGGCCAGAGGCACGCGAAAGCACAAAAAGTAGCACCTAAATAGATGAGCAATCCAGAAGCTGTTATTGAAATTGGTGATATTCCTTTGGAATATTCTCACCCATTCCCACCTGCCAATATCTGCTATATTGTACTCACCTGCGAAAAGTACATTCCTACACGCGTTGCATGGCAGAAGGCCACCTGCTTTCGGAATACGAATCTCGCAGACTGCTATTTCTTATCCTGTAAACCCTCTGCCGGCAGCGTGTATGGTTGGAATACCGCCGATGATTATCCCAGTTGTATTGCAAAATATATCAAATTCTTTCAAAATATGAATCTGGACTATGACTGGTATATGTTTATTGACGACGATACATTCGTATTTCCTGAACGCGCAGAACAGTACGTCAACAAACTAGACCATACAATTCCATCCTACGTGGGCTCTATGTGGTCACATATTTCTAATCTTCGGTTTGCATCAGGGGGGGCCGGCTTTTTCTTATCCAGGCCAGCCTACAAGATGTTGCGCACATTTCTCATGAACGATACCAACGCTGCTATGCGGACAAGGGAGGCGCCCGATAACGGTGATGCCACATTGGGAGTATGGATCCGTGAAATCAATCGCCGTAAAGGTCATCCGATTCAACTCTTTAATGATTGGATACACGTACAGGCGTGGCCTACCACCAATTTAACAAAAATTCTGTCATGTGTGACGTTCCATTACGTGGGGAAAAAGGAGCAGTTTGACTTGTATAATAAATACTTACATATAACAGATATGTCGCTAGCCACACCAACAAAATGTGTGGGGCTACCGACTGAGGGCTCTATTATAACGATTGCACATGCGGATCACCACAATTATGCACTTCGGCATGCATATTATAAATTATCCATTCACCAGAGAGAGAATAATAACGATGATTTCACGTTTATTGTGAGAACGACACCAACAGGTGTCGCATTTGAATGTACCAACCACCCTGAGCATTATCTGACGCCGACCGAAGAGGGCGTATTTATACAAAAGGGTGAAGCGTCGTCTTGGAGTATTATCCATGATGCCTCCGGTAATGTGGCGTTATTCTCACTTTCTCCTAATTGGCATGGCAAGTGTATGTCCATTAGCCCCTTCAGTGACAATGTAAGAATGTCCGATGTTTTATGTCAATCCTTTGCACTATTAGTGCATCCTATAGCATAACGTACACATGAAAGTCTGATCCTTCACCTATCCCTGCCTGCGGCCATGCATGAAAATTGAAGTCCGGGATAAGTTTATCGTAGGACATGCGACTATAGGCGTATCCCAATGAATCATGTTGAACATCACCTGTGTGAATTAAGATTTTTCCAAAATCTGGCCATTGATACAGTGCATCTGCCTGTTCAATGCACCATATCGTCGATGGATTTCGCGACTGATATCCTCCGTGGTCAGTAAAGATTAATGCGCCATGTCGTTTCTCAACGACGAATGACATTTCTACAGTAGTTAGGTTTAATTATCTCTACAAACCCTAGTAACCAAATCCTGACTTATCAAATAACATACCGCGAGAGTGATATGTCTTATTTTCCGGTCGACTCACCATATAGTATATAGGATTCCAGTCTTTTTCACTATCAGAATCATGAAAGGTATCTATCATTAAATCTAGATCATTATAGGTCAAGTCAGTATCATTCATAAGAAACAGCCATGATTCATGACAAAACTGTATATCGTTTATGTATCTATAATATTTGTGCGGAATAAATAACATCGTGTCATTGATCCTAGGATGTATTTCACTACGAAAACAATGATGCCAACATATACATGTAAATCGTATTGTCTGCCATGTTGGATTAAATACATGCAGGAATTGTTCTTTTAAACATAAATCAATTCGGATCAGACACACAAACGCATATTCGTCCAAGGTACTTATTTGCTTCACAGACTCTTTTAATAGTGCCGTTAACCCTATGCGATCCTCTAAAAACATTGATCCGATCATATGATCGGAATACGCCCCCTTTAGATATTCTGTGAATCGTGTAGGATATGATGCTAGATATACATGCATATCCACACCATACACCTGCTTTATATGGTTGATTAATGCCACATGTGAGCGTGATGCTGTCATTTGACGTTCAAATGATTCATCCGATCCAATATCCCGGGAGTTTTGACTACCTAGGCGAAATGATTCTCCTGCAAAGAGCAGTAAGCCCTTCATACTAATAAAGAACAAAATTGTGAATTTCTCAAAGCTATTCTATAGATAGAATGGCTAAGCGCGTGGCAATTTGTATGCGGGGAGCCGTTGCAAAAACATATGGCGCATTTGTTTGCGACGGCGATCTGTATAAACATGGCGAATATGTAGACTATAAAAAGTGTTATGCTTCTATACTTAAACATATTATTGCACCCAACTCAGCCTACACATTTGATTTTTTCTGTCAAGGGTGGAATCTAGATCTGGAAGATGATCTAACGCAGCTGTATCACCCTGTACGAAAATTATTTGAAGATAATACACACTATTCTGAAGATATTAAAATGTGTTGTGTACATGAATCCGATTTCAGGGGGGATTAGTCAAGCACTGAGCATGAAAAAATCCATTGAACTTAAGGAGCACTATGAAACCGATACAAACACGTCGTATGATATTGTTATTTTGTATAGATATGATGTATTACTATGGAAAGATATGATTTTAGATACTTATACCAACCGGGACGCTATCTACGTTAATGCTCACAGTGATTCAAATGGCGATTTTCATTTTGTGATGAACTCTGCTACATCCAACGAATTTAAGTATCTGTATGACTCGGTGCGGTTAGGTAATCCGCATAATATGCATTATTGGATTAAAAATTATATACTTCAGTATATAAAAACCCAACTTCTTATGGATGATATTTATCCTGGAGCCCACCAGGAAGTGCTGCGAAAGATTGGAGATTGTATACATAGGGGCACGATGACTCAAGAACGTTTGGATAATGAGTTTAATCTCCCATGTTGTGAGTATCCGCCAGAATACGTATTTGAGACCCTGAAACTACAGCGCAAGCCCTTAATGGAATAAAATACAACTGAGCCAATGCACGGTTAATATCTGAACTAATACACTATATATCCTATAAAATGTTGAGTATCATTCAGACCATCCCGAATGTGAACCAGTATCCGCTGGCATACGTGTTTGAGACACTGAAGCTCAGACACAGACCCGGCACGCTCTGGTTAGAGTTCGGTGTCGCTAGTGGCCGTACGATCAATTATATCTCCAAGTTTACAACGGAGACCGTGTACGGATTTGACAGCTTTGAGGGTCTTCCCGAAACATGGCGCCCCGGATTTGAAAAGGGAGCATTTGATCGCAATGGCGAGTTTCCGACCGTCAATCCTAATGTCACTCTGATCAAGGGCTGGTTTAATGAGACTCTGCCAGGTTTTATTCAGGCCCAGAACAAAAAGGTCTCCTTTATTCACATGGATGCCGACCTCTACAGTTCTACCAAGTGCATTTTTGACACGCTGAAAGACTATATTGACACCGACTGTGTGGTCGTATTTGATGAACTGGTAAATTATCCTGGATTTGACGGTGATACCGGTGAGCTGAAGGCGTTTTATGAATTTATCACCGAAAATGACGTGGACTATGAGTGGCTAGGAATGAATGGCACGCCCACCGGTATGCTGGGTTACTATCATGAGAATGTCGCGCTAGTAATTCATTCTATAAAATCTAGAGCATAATTAGCATGAGTAAGATTCTCATCGTCGGTGCGGGCCTCTCTGGTTGTACTCTGGCCGAACAGCTGGCGGCCCGCGGCCACACAATTACTATCATTGAGAAACGGGATCATATCGGCGGAAACTGTTATGATTACCGCAATGAACACGGCATTCTCATGAACAAGTACGGTGCGCATCTCTTCCATACCAATTCGGCGCGCGTGCGCGCCTATGTGGAGCGCTTTGCCGAGTGGGTGCCCTGGAAGCATACAGTCATCGGTCGCATTGGTGACACTCATTTTCCCATTCCCGTGAATATTGATACCGTGAACACGCTGTGTGGCACGACTATCCGCACGGAGGACGAGATGAAGACCTGGCTAGCGGCTAACACGACTGCCGCGGCTCACTCCAATTCTGAGGAGGTGGCACTGAGTCGTGTAGGCCCCGAGCTCTACCAGAAGATCTTCAAGGATTATACGTACAAACAGTGGGCCAAGTATCCCGCGGAACTAGATGCCAGCGTGCTTGCGAGGATTCCGGTGCGTACCACCCACGACCCCTATTACTTTTCCGATGAGTTCCAGGCACTGCCCAAGGACGGATATACGGCATTCATCGCGAACATGATCAGGGATCCACATATCACGGTGCAACTCAATACGGAGTATACCCACGCAATGCGCGCGGACTATGACTATGTCTTTTTCTCCGGACCCATCGACCAGTTTTACGCGGCGGCCGGTTATCCGCGTCTAGAATATCGCTCTATCCGATTTGAGATAGAACATCTGGATACCGACCAGTTTCAGCCCAATTCCGTTGTGAATTATCCGTCGGCCACCGAGCCCTTTACCCGCATTGTGGAGTACAAACATTTCTTGAATCAGGTGGTGCCTGGCAAGACGACCATCGTCCGTGAATATACGACGGCGGATGGAGACCCCTATTATCCGGTGCCGACCGCGGCAAATCAAGAGACATTCGCCCTCTATCGGAATCTGGCGGCAGCGGAAAAGAAGATATTCTTCGTGGGGCGCCTGGCAAACTACAAATACTATAACATGGATGCAGCCATCCTTGCTGCTCTTGAGATGGCGGATTCATTTACACACTAAATTCTTAGAAATATGGTTTTGCCTCAAAAAAAGTAGCTATAGAATAGTACATGATCATTATAAGTATAAATGTTTTCCAGAACCCACCATTTTTACGGTATCAGCTAGAGACTATCCGTGAACATATCCAAATACCATACACAATCATTTTGAATTGTAATGATACGATGTTTAATGAACTACAGAATCTTCCAGAAAACGTAGTTAAAAATCCAGAAATAATCAATAAACAACGCTTCCACGGATCATTACTTCATGGTATCTACTCAAATATGATCTACGCACTAGACCATTACACATTTGATTATTTTCTTATCTTATCATCCAGGACAATATTGTATCGCAATGTAAACGAGCCTGATCTGATAAAGGATGAACTCCACTCAACTGAATTTAATATATGCCAAACTGATGTCAATACATGGTGGTGGCCACATTTTCTAGATACGTTATTGGCAAAAAGGTTCCTTACTACGGGGGCACTATACAGATCTCCACACGAGGGGCTATGTTTTCGTCATGATGTTATACTCAAGATACATCAGTTCTTATCCGATAATCCAGAGATTACACAGGATCTAATTGTATATCCCGGCGCAGTTGAAGAATTTGCAATCCAAACCATAGCAGAGGGGGACTTTCTTTATTTGGGCAATGGCGTGTATAACGATGTTGATCTCTCAGATCCTAATAAGTATACATGTAAGATAAATATGTTTGACGTACCGACGTAGTAAGTATAAATGTTTTCCAGACCCCCGTTTTAACTGTATCCGCTAGAGAATAGCCGTCAAATCAGGGTTAAAAATCTCTAGCGAATATTTTGATGTTATTTTCCCTCGCTATGGATCCATCCTGGATATGTCATTGTCTTACACGCGACCTGGCAAGAAAGAAAAAGACGAGCGAGAATAAGGATGGATTGGTCGGCCGCGGGTAACTACTTGAATCAGCTACAGCCACAAAGCGATACTGTAAAGTACGTGATGTATGTACTCATCATCGGTATCACCGTCGCCACACTGCTAGTCATTGTAGACGCCTTTTATCCCTTCTTACCGATCAATCCTATCGGCGGCCCCAGTGCCGAAGCCCGTGCGGGGCGCTCTTTCTGGACAAATGTGACTACCGAAATGGACGGCCTTGTTGTGGCCAAGGCCGATTCGCCCATAGTTTCACCCGGTGCATACTCTATGTCGGTCCAAGTCGTCATCGCCGATTCTCGCTCCATGGACCAGACCAAGTTTCGCCATATTCTTAGTGCGGGAACATCCGATATATCGGCCGACGGTCTGCCCAGTATTATGAACCCGGGTATCTTCCTAGATAAGCGCACTAATGACGTCCATGTCTTTATCAACACCATCCTCACAACGGGAACTACGATTACCCCCCTGCAAGAGGGCATGACCATCAAAGACCTGCCCCTCGGAAACCCAATCACCCTCGGCGTCGTCAATAACGGACGCACGGTAGAGGTCTATGTCAACTGCCGACTCTATAGCACGCTGCTGCTAAAGGGCACGCCGGTCGCAGCGCCTCCTGACCAAACCATACAATGGTTTGGCCGTTTACCACCCGCGCCCTTCACCGGCATTATCAAGAATCTCCAGCTGTGGGGCACGGCACTGAACTCCACCGACTTTATCCAAATGTGTCGCGTGGGAACAGTGGCGCTGTCTGACTTGCCTAATGCCGTATGTTCAAAATCTTCCTGAGATGATAGAGGATGAACTTTTTTTCGCCAACAGGTGATTTGTATTCGTATGTGCCCAAGACCCCATCTGACCTCAGTTGGGCCGCCCCAGTGGTCATCGGTATTGTTCTCATCGCAGTCATAATCTATGTCATTTATGTCTATCTCCAGCCCCGCCCTGCCTCCTCGCTGGTCGGCCCTGTAGATCTCTATAGTCCAGGCAATGCCGTCATAGTGGACCGTCCCACGACCTCCTCCCTGCTACGCGGTTCGTATACGCTGGCCTTCTACGTCTTCATTAACGCAGTCCCAGACAGCGGTATCACGTCAACGCCGATGCTGACCTGTCCCGGTGTATGGGACCTCGGCTATAACGCGCCCCAGGAGCAGCTCATTTGGCGGATAGGCGGTACCGTGGCACTTCCGAACGTGCCGGCCCAGCGATGGACCCAGGTCGTTCTCACGGTAGAAGGCCGCACGGTGGACATGCTAGTCAACGGAGCCCTGATTAAGACTCACACGATGAACAATGTGGCCGCAATAGCAGCGTCCTCTATTTCTATTGTTCCTGGCAATATATACGGACGGATAGCCATTGTTCAAACATGGCCGCGGCGTCTCCCAATGTGTGAAGTGGCCTCTAACTATGCCTCTACATCGGACTCGCAGGGTCGCCCCTATTTCGGCCCGGACTTTATCAATGTGTTCAACGGAATGTCCGCCCCCAATACCTTCTGCCCCACTGGAAACTGCGGCACGGCGCCAGTTGCGCCGCCCACGATGGTCTGGGAATTCCCTTACGCATAATCGCCGCCATTCGTAGAATGGAGTCCGTTACACAGTTCGTATCCAGCAATGCTAGTCTGCTGAATACCCTCTTTTTCTTATTGGTAGCGGTGCTAGTCTTATACGTGGCCGTCACCTATCTCTACCCCGGAACAAGTCCCACGTATACGCGGTTTCTGGGGGCAGATGTGGATGCACGCAGACTCGTCAAATTAGATGAGCGCTACACACCTGCCATCTACACGGGCGGCGACTTCACGCTGAGCTTCTGGATGTACGTGGACGACTGGAACTACCGCGCGGGCAAGTACAAGTACGTCTTTTCTCTCAAGCCGGCACAGCTCTATGGCAGAGCACATAGTTCCCTGGTCGGCGTCCTGATGCCTCAGACGAATGCGATGAAAATTCGCGCCCATACGGTGAAAGGCGATGAAGAGGGGCCCGACATTACGGACGAGGAGACGCTGAAGACTCTCATGAACGGCGGTGGGTCCTTTGGTGTGAGTGAGTCCTATAATGCGCCCTGCGACATTAATGAAGTGCCCCTCCAGCGGTGGGTCTGTGTGACCATCGTCAGTAGCGGACGCGTCCTGGATGTCTACATGAACGGCAAACTCAGTCGCAGCTGCGTGCTTAAGAATGTGCTAGAGGTGCCCCGTGGACAGATGACGCTCAGTCTGGGCGAGCACGGCGGCTTCGGCGGTCGCTACTCCTCTGTCCAGATGTGGAATCAGCAGCTCACGCCTGACGTAATCTACGGCATTTATCAGATGGGCCCGACCCAGGTCACCAGCAATATCTTCACCGACCTTGCCAAGTTTCTGGGTATCAATGTCCGCTTCACGGGACCCGACCCCCCGAATATGGAGGCGAATCGCGAAAGCTGTGCCGGACAGGATATGATAGAAAAACCAGATTGGATGAATAACATACAACAGCTTAAATCGGACTTTATCGGACTACGGTTTTAAACACATAGAGTAGAATGGCAGATGCCTTGACGTTGTTAGCTACCTTTGTTAAACCCTCGGAACTTATGTTCGGTACATCGGCACTAGCACAACTGGTCCAAGTATTTCTGCTCGCTGTCATTGTCTACTCCCTTATGATCGTGTGTAAGGGCGTTATAGAAACCGTGCGCACCTACTCGCAGGCCACGACAATGCTGCTACCGGACTTGTATGATGGTCCCCAGGTGCTCTTTCAGGATCCCACACAGGCGGGCTCTAAGACCATCTATCCCTCGGTAAATGCGCCCACGGGCCTTGAGTTTTCCTACAGCTGTTTTCTCCTGATTAATAAGTCGTCATTCCAGGGCGGCAGCGACGGGCTGCGCCACATCTTTCACAAGGGCTCGCCGTCCTACAAGCCCCTGATGTGTCCTGGTGTCTTTGTGCGCAACGATACGAATACGCTTGTTGTCTTCATGAATGAGACTGGGGCATGGAATTCCCGATGCGAGGTGCCCAATATTCCGGTGGGCAAGTTCTTTCATCTGGCCATCGTGGTCCGTAACATGGCGGTAGACGTCTATATCAATGGTAATATCGCGATTCGCAAGTCTCTAAGTTCCGTACCGAAACAGAATTTCAGCGATCTCTACGTGTTCAAGTCGGAGACGTTCAGTGACGCAAATCCGGATCATCCCTTTACTGTTGTGGGCCCCGCCACGGGCCTCATCAGCACTCTGGCGTACAGCGGCTACGCCCTCAATTATGAGCAGATTGATCGCCAGATGCGCAATGGGCCCTCCACCAAGCTCGTGTCCGCGACCCAGAATCTGCCTCCCTATCTGGCCGACAACTGGTGGGTGACCTATCACCAGGATTAACTACATAAAGTAGAACATGCACCCAATTGAAGCTGCGCTCAAGAAGGCACGGAACACGGGCACGCCCTTTTCCTTTCCGGTCGATAAGCAGCTTGAAGAGCAGCTTAAGAATATGACCCTCGTGACTCCTGAAGAGTTAGCCGCAATGAAACGGGCAGCGCATACTAATTCGCATTCTACACCAAAGAAGGGCGGCAGTCGCCGCAAGGGCCGTAAGGGCCGTAAGACCCGTAGCAACCGAGGTTAAAGTGAAAGACGCAAGAGTCCATAGTAGAGGGATGCCAGGTGGAGGACAGATAGGAATCGTCGCCTTCGGCAATCAAAATCTCTTTTTCAATGGAAATCCGGAATTCACCTATTATTACAAGGTCTATCGTCGCTATACCCACTTCAGTCAGGAGAGCATAAACATCACCCTGGATGGCCCCGACCAGCTTCTCATGGACTCGCCGATTCTCGTCCGCGCCAAGATTCCGCGCTATGCAGACATGCTCACCGACCTCATGCTAGTTCTCCAGTTGCCCGATATGTACAGTAAGATTGGCTCCGATGATCAGATCCCCTCCTTTCGCTGGATTCATATGCTGGGTGCATTTATGATCCAGAATCTGTCAATCTACGTGGGCGGATCTCAGGTTCAGTCATTTCCGGGCGAGTGG
>Ga0209189_1003061_pt1 | contig 11378 bp, 9 predicted proteins | sample C_130820_EF_Meta_FD_187308 | JGI IMG/M metagenome (GOLD analysis project Ga0209189, IMG submission 187308) | Freshwater microbial communities from Lake Croche, Canada to study carbon cycling - C_130820_EF_MetaG (SPAdes) (version 3) | ecosystem: Environmental > Aquatic > Freshwater > Lake | place...
TTTCTATTTCTTCGCCATTACGTTTAATGACTATTTTGTATTCGCCTGATAAAGCTACTTTTGTGTTAATATGTATCATTGTCAATTCCTATATAAGTGTGCCTGACTGTAGCGAAGCACTTGCTGTTATGTTTTCTATGGTAAAGGTTGATTCAACATAGTTAATTGTTGTTACTAATGTACCACTTTGTAGCGTAGCACTTGCTGTTATGTTTTCTATGTTAAATGTTGAATAAACATAGTTGATAGTTGTCACTAATGTACCACTTTGTAGTGTAGCACTTGCGTCAATATTTTCTATTTGCATTGTATATGGTACATATGCAATCGTTGCAACTAGAGTACCACTTTGTAGCGTAGCACTTGCACCGATATATTCAGTTTCTAGCCCCCATAATCGACCAGTAGTAAGCGCAGTTGTACCAGCAGCAATCTCATCTCGCACCGCAAATGGATAAAGAGCAGAAGTAAAATATATGTATGCAGGCGCAGCCACCGATCTACTACTTAATACACCTGCTATGGCTCCCATCATGGTAGTTAAGCTCCTGGAGTCAAGTTACCCTCAACTTGCCAATAATTTGCTGATATCTTAAATACTACAATCTTGCCCCATTTCTTAGCAATAGTAAGCGTATCTGGTGTATTGCATGTAACTCCCACTGCTGGAGCTACAGTTACTTGACCATCGCCGTCCCATCCAATTAAAATAGCAGTACCAATTGGCATATCTACGGTTGAATCGTTTGGTAAAATGAAATTAGTTGCTGTACCTTTAGTCATACGAACAAGTGTGTTATATGCGTCACCTAATACTGGGGTATAATCTGTTGCGCTAACTACGATTCTAAGAATATTGCTACCAGAAGGTCCAGTAGCACCTGTTACACCAGTTGCGCCTGATGGTCCGGTTGCACCTGTTGGGCCAGTAGCTCCGGCTGCTCCACCACCGGGAGCCGTCCAACTTAATGTACCTGAACCATTTGTTGATAGTACATACCCAGCTGCTCCACCAGTGATAATTACATTGCTTGCAGGTCCTAAATTACTAGTGCCGGTAACTGTTAAATTACCTAAAGAAATATTAGCAGGAAGCTCTACATACATTGTTTGTACATAGTCAGTATATGTAGCAGTTGTAGTGGTAGGAGCGGGAGTTAATCCAAATCTTAATTGACTTGAGCTAAATCTAACTGAGGCTATGTTGGCACTTACTACGACATTTCCTGTAGGATTATTTACGGTGATACCAATACCTGCAGTTCTATTAACCGATAGCACTGCGGATGTGCCAACGGCAGAGAATAACTGATTAAAGTTATCTTGAGTTTTTTGAAACCCTGTTCTTATTGCATCCGCACTAGGATCATCTGGAAATGCCCCAAAGTCTATGTTTTGCTGACTCATCCTTTTATAACCTCTCGCGTTTTTAAATATTTTTGCTGCGACATAATTGCACCTTATTCATTATTTATCGTTTTTATATAACTATATACCCAAAAAAATACCCAGCTTACGCCGGGTATTTAAACTTAGTTCAGGGTTTTTTAAATACCGCTTAGTTTTTTCCATTGTGATAATAAATCAGTAGATTCATTTGTGACTGTTGCAACAACAGGAACTGTTGTTTGACCACCACTACCTACTCTGATTTTCTGTTTGTTTAATCCACCAGATATGATGTTAGTCATAAATTCTATATCAGCTTCAAACTGTTCATCATGAATAGACTGTTGTGGTGAATTAGCCCACTCATTAAGTTCTCGGTCTTTTCTACGATCATCATATCCCCTGTATCCACCAACATAGTGATCACCGGCATCATATGGTCCACCAAATTGTTGATTACCTTCTGCGTCATAACCACCCTCTTCTTCCTCTTCATCTTCATCTTCTTCCTCAAGACCAATTGCAGAACCAATTGCAGATCCAATCCCATTTAATGCACCAGATCCCAAAGCATATCCTAATCCTCCGCCGACAAGAGCTGGAACAATACCACTACTATTATCATCATCTGACTCCTTAGTAAGACCAGCTTGTGCTTGATCAAATTCGGCCGCTGCTTGGTTCGCCTGTGCTGTGTCTTGGACTTCTTGTTCTGTTTCTTCTTCACCAGTATCTTCGGCTACGTTATAAATCTTCTGTGCTTCATTGTCCACCTCTTTAAGACCCATCTTATTTTTATTAGCGTTATACCAGGCTCGGTAACCCAATGAAGAGTCTGCGGCTGAACCTAGTTTATCTAGGTCTGCTATTTGCTTTGTAGCATTAGCCAGTGCTTCGGATGAATTGCCACCATATTTATCACCCTGAGATTGCACCTTAGTCAACAAACTATAAACATCATTTAAGGCTTTTGAAGTGGCAGGTCCCATTTGACCATCCATTGGCAGTCGGATTGTTTTAGCACCTGAATCTTTATACATATCATTAACTACATTAATGTATTGTTGTAACTGCTTTGTAGCTTGTGTTTGACGTTCAACTTTGACTGGAGCAGACATTGATTGTTGTGCTTGTGGTCCTTGAGGGGCTTCGGGAGCTTGTCCGGCGTGCGCGCCGCCTAATCCTAGCGCCAAAGCACCTGCGGCAGCAGTATTGCGGGCCCATTTTCCTAAGCCCTCATCTACCATTTCATCACTTTCATCGCAACCACATGACTCATAAGCCATACCGCATTCATTACAAGTTTCTTCATCAGCATAATCTTCTGATGAATGATCATGTGATGAGTGGTCGTGTGCTGCACCTTGACCAGCCATTTTACGAATTAGTGATAACATACCATCATGGTCATCTACCACTTCTATTGCGTCACTTGTAGCAGTGCTTGGCTCTGAAGTAACAACAGCATCTTGTGCAGCGCCATGATCACCACCAAAGATACCTAGACCAGCTTGTTTTACAAATGCTAGTAGTGAATCTGCCTCAGCATCACTTGCGTTGATGCTTACTGAATCAGGAGAATTTTCTTGACCCTTAGAGATAGAAACAGTCATACCTTCACTTACTGAATCTTCATTTAGTAGTGCAAGCAATTGTCTGTCTAATGATTCGAAAGCCATTTTAAATTCTTTGACTTTTTCCATATCGCCGTCGCCATCTAAATCAAAATGTGATTTGTGGAGTCGTCGCGCTGTAGCAAGATTTCCAGTGAATAGATTGCCTTCTTCCATATCTGCTTCTCCTAACCTATCTTGTACCTTAGTTCTCAAATTGTCGCGCTCACGCGCGCGCAGATCCTGTGCAGCATGTCTTGTAGGAATGCTAAGGTCATAGGACGTATCTATTTTGTGAAAATCAGGGATTTTAGTTGGATGAGGTTGTAATCCTGACCCTTTATTAGGTATAAACCCCCGACCGTATGAATGTGTACCTACGACCCTGCCGTAATCATCTTTTACTTGATATATGGGTGGCTGTCCCTCATCGACCATACCTTGAATTGGCATTTGATTACCACCATAGCACTCATCTATACCTTCCATAAAGCCCATGTGATAGTGTCTTGCTTCTTCCATGTCATCATAGTTCTTACCGCAGTGTGCTTCACCAAGAAGTCCGTTTGATCTACCTTTATGATACGCTGCGCGGTATCGTTGATTCATACCTTCTGCAACCATCTTTTTCTTGCAATCAGCTACCATTTTCTTTAGTGCTGCTTGGTCGCAGTTAGAATGCATTTTGCAAATTTGAGCTACTGTTTTACCATCGTTGCACATTTTTTCGATGTCTGACTTTGATGGCATTTTATTCTTGCCAGTTTTTGATGCTGAACCTATAACTTTTTCTACTTTTTCCACTTTCTTATTCTTTAAATCATTTTTGCCCTTGCCATCGGCTGCAAATGCTGGAACACTTTTGCCGTTGACTTTTTTCATTGGCATTTTGCTTTCTTCCATTGTAAATGGGCTTTCCAATCCATCACGCGGAGGTTGATCGGCCTCTTCAACTTGTCCTTTATCTCTCATCTTAGCCAATTGTGCACCAGCAATTTTAGCACCCTGCTCGCCGCCTCCGGCTTGCTGGGCAAGTTCTTTAAATCCAGTGTTCCCATTGTTGTGTTTGAACATGTCAGCTTCCGCCATACCTTGCTCGACAAACAAAGTACCTGAATCGGCACTCATACCGGGCTTGCTATTACCTCGTAATGAACCAGGTGGAGGCGATCCACCTGGTTTAAATGTTCCTTTATGTCCACCTGATTTAGAGTATGCTTGATAGATGCCGAGCTTTGATGGTCCTTCAACTGAATAACCTTGTTTTGCTGCTGCCGCCTTCCATTTCGCAAGTCCTTGAATAACGGTTTTACTTTCTGACATACTTTGCTTTTGGGCTCGGCTTGGCTTGGCTTCTGACATACTATCCCACTCATCGGACCCATGTTCATCCTTATGATCTTGTTGGCCATATTTATCTTCTAATTGATCAATCACGGTACCTAGAATCTTTTCAACATTATCATATTTATGCAGTTGTCCCCCTTTGATTTTTTCATACATGCTTTTTACAATTTTGCCTGCTGGAGTATCGGACGACAATAAGTCATATACACTGTCAAAAGGATCTTTTTCTTGAGCAAAAATATCCTTCAATACTTTAGTTGCATCACCAGTGTTTGGATTTGTTTCAATCTCAGCTAAAGGTTCGGTAGTGCCAGGCTTTGTTAATTGTACTTCTTCAGCGTTAACTAAATCAGCTAATTTCTTAACTTGGTCTGCTGAACCTACTGCAACAGTTTGACCTGTTTGTGTAGTCATTGTTGCAGGCGGCTTTTCCCCAGTAGGTTGACCTGGCTTTACTATTACTTTTTGTGAAACATTGGGTGCCGTCGCATTTGAGGTTGTAGTAGGAGTAGCTTCCGCTAACATACGCTGCTCATCAATAGTAGCAATCCAATCTTTTAAGCTTTCTCCAACGGTTTTCTTCTGTTCGCTGATACCTACAAAATCTTTTAAATCTGTTAATGCTGTTTGCATTCTTTTTCCTGTAAGTACCTCATCCGAATTTTCTTCAGCATATTTAAGCAGTCCTTTTGCTATCTTTATCATTTCAGCAGGCTTAATCTTATCATCCGACATTTGTTTTATTGCATCTTCTACACCCACATAGGAGTTGTTTTTTATCAAATATTTAAGCTCTTTAAAATTATCTTTGTTAGTATCGGATGTCGTTCTTTTTCCTGTTGTAGTTTTATTTTTTCCTGGCTTTCCTAAGTAGTCTTGTATACCCTGTCCGTTACCATAACTAGCTGTTGTGGCTTTGATGCTGTTCTTTCCCGGAGGACGTCCACGTCCACGCCTTACTTCTGGTTCAGGTGAAGCTATTTCATCATCTTCTCCATGCTCGTGACCGTCATCATGTCCAAAATGCTCTGAGTCTTCATCACCCTGTCCATATCTATCTTTCTTACCAGGAACTAGTGTTCCTCTTTCAGTACCAGGCCCTCTAAAATTACCAGTCGGACCACCGCGGTATGATGGTGCGTAGTTTGCCTCATTAAGCTGAGTTAGTTTTGATAATAAATCTTTCATGTCCATTTTAATAATCCTCTTATTTGGCCATTGAGCCAGTTTTTGGCTTTGGTGGGCGTGTTATTGTAGTCATTGGGCTCTTGTCACCCAATTTCTTGTCGTCTAAGTATGGTTTGAACGGGTCGAATGCTGCAGGAGTCTTTTTACCATCATACGGGATATCAATAGTTGATCCCTTCATTTGATCTTTGATACTTCCCAAATAAGACTCGCCATATGCTTTGCTAGCTTCTTTAGCACCTGGTTGCTCACCCATTTCTTCATGAGTAAGCACTGGACTATTCTTCATTTCGTTAGCGTAACCATCTGCTTCACTATTGATGCTATCATCATAATCACTAGAAATAACTCTAACCATATTCACATTGTAACCCAATAATTGTGCGATTTGCTGGATCATGGGTTCAGTGGCTGGATAGCGAAACTCTGCTTTAATGATATTTACTTTTTCATTACTCAAATTTGGAAATCCATATGGATCTTTTTGAATAGGTGTTGATACAGGATCACTGATTTTAACTGGGTCAAACTTATTAAGGTTGTATTTAAACAACTCCATAAAGTTCTTATCCACATCACCAGCGATCTTAATAGTGTAATTATAAGTCCTTACTGACTCTACGATAAAATGTTTTAAGCTACGCATAATAATCCCTTATTATTTATTTATCATTGTTCTTTAGATTTTGAGCCATCTTGAGTAATTCATTTCTGTCTAATGACCTACCTTCACCTAGTGGGGTAGCTTCAATTTCTTTACTTTTTTGAGTTTCTTTTTGATCTAACACAGCTTTTTTCAACTGTAGCTCAATCATTCTTAACTTTTTGTTTATTTTTGCTGTTTTAGCAGTGATAGCGTGACCAAGCATAGTACCAGCCGCATTAAACAACTCAGCAGAAAATCTGGCTTCTACTTGCATACCCAAGTCTTGAAGATTTTTAAAGCTATCGATAGCTAGCTCGGATAGTTCATCAAGTTCAGTATCACTAGATTCTAGCCCTCTAACTTGGGGTAGAGCGTTTTCAATTTTTTCTAAATTACTAAGTGCTTCAGTAGTAACTAATTCTGCCTGATCAAGTATAGGTATAGTAAGATCAGATTCTACACTGTCGGGGAGGTCAAATAATTCTTGCAATTTTTTAGTCATAATGTATTTATTCTGGGCATGACCAATACTGCTAATTATTTTCTAGCACCATTACGAAACAAATCGTCTTCAGTAATTACGCGAAAAGTATAACCGTTTTGTCTGCAATATGCACTGGCCGCTTGCCACTTAGCATGATTGACTGCTACTACTGCTTTATCTCTAGCACTTGCAGTTCTACTTTCAATAAGACTTTGTTTTTTCGGCTTTATCTCTACAATTTCTGCTATCTGTTTGCCTGTCTTGTTTTGATATACTACAAAAAAATCAGGGATATACATCGAAGGTTTACCAGTTAGTGGATTTCTATAGGGTACTGAAATTGCTTCACTTGCCCAATATAGAACACTGTCGTTATTGTCGCAAAAGGTCATAAATGTAAGCTCCCAACCTGAGCGATATCTTGGTTGACGCTTGCCTATATACTTAGCAGCATTTTTTACTGTATATAAGCCTTGCGCCCACTTGCTCATTTTAACGAACTACGTTGCGTGCCACAAATTGATTAGGTTGAGGTATAGCACCTACACCGTATAGTGCTGTTTTAGATTTAAAAGTATTTAGATAATAAGTAATGAAAATATTCATTTCCAATTGGTTGCGGCCTTGAATATTTTCTAATAAGTCTAGAACGGAAACTTTAGTCTCTTGAGATATTCTAAACAAATACACTGTAAAATTAGCTGCGATTTGTTTGGTTTCGCATACAGAAATAAAATAAGAGTGAACAATATCATATTCACTACCACTGACTACTAAGTCAAAATTATAAAATTGATCAAAAATTCTAACGGTTTGATCTAGTGATGCTCGGGAATCTAATATTCTGGCCATAATTTATATTATCTTTTAACTGACTCCACTGGCGACGGGTTAGCTTTACCTGTACCAGCTAAACTACCTGCGCCTGCTGGTCCCGGGGTGCTGCCAGCATCCGGGAAATATCTATCACTTCTTGGGTTTCCTGGTATTGCTTGCAGTGTAGCATTATACAGTGTATTATTTATTTCGGCTCTAGCCACTTGTTTTAATTTTCCATTTTTAAACGTATTATATGCTGCACCTGATTTTTGAATAGCACCCAAGATATTACCATTCGACAGATCATTGGCTACACCTCCGGCAGCGTCTACCAATCCACCTTGACCTAAAATAGTAGCTTGTGAGCCTGGACGAGCTATAGGGCTAAGTGTTCTATCATAATTTGCATCATTACCAAATGTAGTAATAATATTACTGGGCTTGCTACCGTCAATCTTACCTTCTTGATAAGTAACTGTTTCATAATCAACTGTCATGGCATTTTGCATTGTTCCAGCGGCTTCTGCATAACTATAAGTATCGTGGCTAAATTTAGTAATTATAGGATTTACCAATGTATATGATATAAAATTATGCTGATTAAATCCATAGATAGTTATATTTTTAAAGAATGGTAGTCTAGTCTGTCCCTGATTCGCTTGTGTTACTGGTACAGGTGTAGCTGTTTCTCCTATATATCCCCAATCATCATTGCCTGTAAAATCAGGAGAATAAGTAGTTCTTAGATTATAATTTATCAATTTGCTAGTATTATTTGGATTTACGGTTGGGTAAGCAGTAGTTCTACCTCTTGGTAGTATTACTGGTTTAGTAGAATCTTTATAATAATATGTGTAATAAGAGTTCCATAAGTTAGTAATTATATTCCCATTATCATCATGGAATACAATCTCAACAGGCTCATACTTTATTTTAGTTTGTACTATTCTTTTACGATTATATTGATTCATTTGAAATGTTTCAAATTGGTATGATGGTAATCTTACTGTTTTGACGGCCAATCCAAAATTAGCGTCTGATGCAACTTTGGGGGTATTAAATTCAAATTCAACGTGAAATAGAAATTTAAACTTAGGTGCGTATTGATACGCATTTGGTCTAAATGTTTTTGCTGCGTGAGTGTAATCTCTAAGATATTCGTTGCCAAAAAAGCTTTTTACAGCTTGTCTGGCACCGGACTTAACTTGACTTACTGAGTCTTGTAATAGATTTTGAAAGAATCCACTCATATTATAGTTAGATTACCTTGTTGGGGTACCTTGACCTGCGCCAATACCAGTAGTACTTGATCCACCTAAAATTCTACCGATATTAGTACCAACACCAGAACCAAGAGGTGCTTGAATTGCGTTATCATATCTAATAGCTAATTGAATAGTAACGACTTCACTGTTAGTATAGTTTAATGACCCATATGTTGCTGTTTTTACGAAACAACCATAACATTCCCAAGTTTCTAATACTTGAGGGACAGCCGTACCGTTGCCGCCGTCTAGAATTTCAATATTAGTTTGAAATTTATAATCTTGTCCTGTCGCAGCACTAGCCTGCTCAACGAAATCCATCTGCTTTTGTAGTTGTTGACCAACCAACTTTGCTACGGCGCCTTGTGCATCATCTCTAAGATTAACTGTTAGTTCATTCCAAGAGTGTTTGCCTGCCAAATATAGTGTAGAGTTATATACTGGTAATGAAATTTCTGCAAAAGTTGGAGTAGGACGATTAATGTCTATTACTTGTTTAGTTAATTCTGTAGTAGACGCACCAACACCAAAATTTAGAAATAATACTCTAAATCTGTATTGTAGTTTGGGCATTAACAAGCCCTGGTTTCCGCCTGCATTGTCAGATGCTACGGTCATATTAAATAATGATTGTGAGGCTGTTGCCATTTTAAGTTCTCCTGTATTCTTATTTATCTTTTAAAATGATACCCCTTTTGGGGGTATCATTATTAACGTGCTTGATTTCCTATTTCACCAGTGTTTAGAATTCTAACTGGAATGTAAATGAATTCAGCTGCCTTAACTGGTTCGATTGCAACGTCAATCCATAATTCATTTCTATCGATTCTTGCAGGTGTGTTATTTGAGTCATCACACTGTACATAGTAATCATAGATACCACGTTTTGCAACTAAGTCTACCATCAATGTTTGAATTACACCTGCAATAGCTTGGCGAGTAACCGTATCGTTTGGTTCGAATACGAATGGTCTAGCTGCAATAGTTAGTTGACGACGGATATAGTTTACTAAACGAGCCACGTTAGTTCTGTCTAGCGCACTTGTAGAATCATAACTATTCTTATTACCATAGTTTAGCAGACCAACTCCGGTAAAGAATACCATTGGGTTGATCTGATTAGTATATAGAACATCACGAATACCGATACGAGTTTTGATTGGTACAAACTCATCGGTTGTTCTATTTAGATAACCAATGTTTAGAGCATTATCAATATTACCTCTACGTGTACCTGCAGCCGCTAACCAAGGATAAGCAATATTATCATTACGCAAGAATGTTCTTAGCATCATGTGTGATGCTGGAACAACTACCTCGTTGCCTGCCAGGTCAGGTGTGATTCCACTTGGATAGAATAGACCTAGATATGTATTTCTAGTAACAAGTCCCTTTTCACCAGTTGATGTTGCACCAGCTTTATTCGTCGCCCAAGCTTGAATTTCAGTAGCACTATCTGAGAGACCTAGTGGAGTGTCACCAATGATATATCCAGTTTCACCACGATCTGCATTTAGAACAACCATGTTAGGCTGTAGTTCTGGATAGTTCGGTGTTGCTAGTAGATTAAAATAATTATCTTCATCACGGATATCTGTGTTAGTGTCGATAGCTGCTCTTAGAGATTCAACAATCATATTGCGTTGAGCAAAACGACCCATGAATGGAGCACCATTAGTTTGATTTCCACTAACACTTAACCATGTGCTAGTTTGTGCTGGCAGTGATTCATCAGGAAATCTCACAGCATTGAAATAATTTGTTTTAAATTTCTTAACATTATATCCTGAACGGCGTGTATTAAACAACAACATACCTTGTGGATATAAATCTGGATTAGGTGCATCTAAGTCTAAGTAGTTACTAGATAATAGAGAAGTAATTGTGGGGATAGGATCATCAACAGGACTAACTGAACCACTAGTTGCCCAACGAGCGTCTTGGAATAGAACACCGTTAGAACTTACTTGATCAGTATTATCTATTAATACCCATGTATCTTCGCCATTAACACTTTGCCAACGATGGATAACTGGATATACTTCTAAGTCACTAGTATCAATCCATAAATCGCCATATGATAGGGCTGTTGTACCATCGCTTTGAGTAGTTGGGCGAGTAGCACTTATGATTGGACCAGCTGGATCTGTTGTATTAGAACCAGTTGCTGATGGATGTCCAGTTGAGTCGTAAGCAGTATTACGATAACCAATCCAGCTACCATTCTTCTGAACCATAATATCAACTTGATCTACTACTGAGTAGAACCAATTTGTATCTTCTGATGGTGCTACTGATGGTGCGCCTTCATTTGCAATATATTCAAATTCTACCCAATTGCTTAATTGTGTAGAATAAAATTCTACAGCAGTGCCTGACTTAATAGTAGCCGCAGTAATTGCACCACCCACGCCTACCGCAGTTACAATAATTGTTAAATTATTTGCACCGGATACACCTAGTAAATCTGCACCATTGATAACAATTTGATTTCCTACTGCATATCCTGTACCACCGGCATAAACACCATTACCAAACAGTAGATATTCCCCATATACTAGCTGAACAACAAATGACGCGGCACTACCAGAACCACCTGTGCCTGATACACCGTTAACGTATGTTAC
>Ga0209189_1003063_pt1 | contig 11376 bp, 6 predicted proteins | sample C_130820_EF_Meta_FD_187308 | JGI IMG/M metagenome (GOLD analysis project Ga0209189, IMG submission 187308) | Freshwater microbial communities from Lake Croche, Canada to study carbon cycling - C_130820_EF_MetaG (SPAdes) (version 3) | ecosystem: Environmental > Aquatic > Freshwater > Lake | place...
CCCAGCGCTCCCAGATGCTGGTTGCGCCGTGCACAACGGCGTAGAGCCAAGAGGGGCACTCTTTATTTTCAAGCAGGCGGTAGGCGGTTTCGAGGTATCCCTCGGACTCAAGAACAGGTAGCAGGTAGGATGTGCCTATGAAGCCTGTGCTAAGATAGTTGTCATTCGCTCGGATCAACCCAACCAGTTGGCTGGCAGCCACGGTCCGCTGCTCGGGAAGCAGTATGTCAAAATAGAGCGCCAATACGCAGGCCGTTTGGGTGTTTGCCGTGACGAGACCCTCTTCGGAAACGAAGCGGCGGCGAAAGGCGGCAGCAATGGCGGCGGCCAATTCCGTCCATTTTCTGACATCCGATTCCCTGCCGAGAACCTCTGCTATCCGCGCCAGGATGCGGGCGTTGTTGGCATAAAAGGCCGTAGCGATGAGATCCTTCGGCGTCGCGCCAGCCGGCTTGCCTTTCCGTGTGGGGGCGAGCCAGTCCCCGAAGCCGCCCCAGGGGTCCTTCTCGGAATGCACGCGGATGTGCTGACAAGTCGAAGGAGCTTTTGCGATGAAGTCCATGTAACGCACCATCATGTCCCAGCACTGGGCGAGGATCTCGGAATTGCCATAGACTTCGTAGAGCGTCCAAGGGCAGATGAAGACCGCATCCGACCATGCGGCTCCTCCGTCCCACTTATGGCCAAAAGCATCGATGTTCGGAGCCGTGCACGGTATTTCTCCCGAATCCCGCTGGGCATCGATCAGGTCCTGCATCCATTTCCGAAAGAACGCGTGAGCGTCGAGGTTGTGCAGCGCCGTGCGGATGAAGACCTGGGCGTCGCCCGTCCAGCCAAGACGCTCATCGCGTTGCGGACAATCCGTGGGGATATCGAGGAAGTTGCCTTTCTGGCTGCGGACAATATTGCAGTAGAGTTTGTTTAGCAGATCGTCGGAGCATGTGAAATCGCCGGTCTCCCGCATCTCCGAGTAGAGGCTGATGCCCTCCACTTTGGATATCTCCAAGGTCTCATGCGCTTGACCAGTCATCTGCACATAGCGAAAGCCGTGAACGGTGAATCGAGGCTCCCAAACGACGGGCTCGTCATCCTTGAATGTGTAGCAATCTGTGGAGCGTGCGGTTCGAAGGTTGCCGAAATACGGTTCTCCATTCGCATCGAGCATCTCCGCATGACGAATCTTCACCGTCGTGCCGGGGTTTCCACGCATGTGAACCCGCACCCTTCCGGCGATATTCTGCCCGATATCCCACAGCGTCTGAGTATCCACTGGTTTCGGGAGATCCAGACGCCGGGCATCGAAGAACTCCATGCGCTTGATAGGGGGTGCGATCGAGGCGACAATCTCCACTTGCGGGGTGTCGGCAATCTGGGCGTGTGTCCATGCCGCGTCGTCGAAGTCGGGCAGGGACCAACCTAAACATTCCCGCCGGGCATCATAGGCCTCTCCCATGAAGAAATCACTTTCCAGAATCGGTCCAGTTGATGTCTTCCACTCCGGTCCCGTCTGGATCGAGCCCGATGTTCCATCGGTTGTCGTCCAAGAGAGACAGGCAATGAACCGAGGACGATCACCATAGAACTGCCGATGCCCGCTGGCCAGATAGCCGCAATACCAGCCGTCGCCGAGTATGACCCCGATGGTGTTCTTGCCGGATACAAGCGAGGCGCTGAGATCATATTGGCGGACATAGACCCGTTTGCGGTAGTCGGTCCAGCCGGGCGAAAACACATCGTCGTGAACGCAATGACCATTGCACTCCGCTTCGTATAGGCCCAACGCGGTAATCGTGAGAACGGCGGATTGAATTTTCCCCACGATCTCGAAGTCCCTGCGGAAATAGGGCACGGGTGCGGTCGTGCAAGGGCCGCCGCAGACAGGAGATTGGATCCACGAGGTGCCGTCTGGAAAGTTCACAGGCCCGGTGGTAATGGGAATTTCACGGCGATTAAAGTGGCTGGTAGGATTCATGCGTGGTTTGCAAACGGGAAAAAGCAGAGTGGTTGGTTTGAGCAGACATGCGGATCAATCTACTGCCCCGAGAGCGTGTGAGGGGCAGTAACGGCCAGAGTTTCCCAAGAGGGCGGGAGCAGTCGAGGTGGCCAGAAATTTCAGACTCCATAAATTATGGCGTTTGGGGTTCGACCGAAGCAGCGTCCGGATCAATAGCGATAGGCTTCCCGGTCGCGAGAAGCATCGGAATGGCCGTGGAGAGCATCAGCAATCCCAATCCAACAATAAGTCCGCCAAGCCCCCAGGTGCGCTCCTGGGTGTAAGCAAAAGCCAGCCGGTGCTTGTCTTTTGGGTCGTAAGTGACATTCACCAGATCGTTGACATTCAGATCGGGCATGGGTGCTTTGCGGCTATCAACGCTGATGCGGTAAAGCACGGGCTGCCCGTCGATCGAGACACTCACATAATGCTGAAATGTGACGGCAAGGTTGGACTCAGGCGGATAGGCGCGACGGTATTTATAAACAATCTCGGGCTGGCCAGGTTCGATCACGCGGATTTCTGCAACGCGCGCCAGCTCGGTCTTTCCGGTGAGGAGGCGGCCGAGCGGCTCCCAGACGAAAACGACACCCACCCCGAAGAGAAGGAGGCTGAGGACGAAAAAAACGAGCTTTGGAATGAGATCGCCCGGCACATAGACAGTCGGACGGGAGGAGGAGCGGGCTTCGGAGGAAGGCGTTGTCATGGCGGGGTTGAGCGTTTTGTGTCTTCGAGTGCACCGAGTCGCACAATGCGCCCGGTTTTTTCGAGGTGCACAATCAGAACGATGATCAGCAGCCCGAGCACATCGGTGAAAATCATGAAATACTGCATCGAGAAAAAGTAGTCGTATTCTCTGTCAGTCGGCTGGGTGAGGACGACCGGACGGGCCACCGTGAGGAAGACAGGGCGTGCGGCTGCGGTTTCGGCTGCCCGCTGACTGAGATTCTCGAGTGCGCTCAGCTCAGCAGGAGTGGCGGCAGGAAGAAGTTCTCGCAGACGGCGTCCGGCTGCGCTGCGCGTGGCTTCGGCAGGCGCGGCCGGCAGCGGCTTCAAGTTCAGCTCAACATGAAAATCGGGAAAGCTCCCCGTGATTTCGGTGCCAACGATGGATTTGATCGGCCGGAACGCATCTTCAATCGTCTTGGCTTCGCGCGGATCAGCGGAACCTGCCAGACGGAGGTCAAAGCCAAGGCGATCGCGCGACACAACAGGGTTCGTGATAGCATAAGATGAGGAGCTCTGAGTCGTGAGGCCACGCAGAGGAAGGATAATGTCGGAGGCCAGATTGTAGGCCGCAGTGCCCTCGACGCCTGCGCTCAGGATGGCATTTTCCAAAATCACAAAGTCAGGGTCCCTCAAGAGACGAAGCGTTATTGTATTGGTGGGGCCAGTGCTCGGCGTCACAAAAAGCTCGGGCTTGGTGAGCGAGGAGCCCGGATCGGCCACGCGATTGAGATCGACTGTCTCCATCGTGCGAGCCAACTCGCTGGCGACTGTCTTTCGCTCGGTGGCAGGATGACCGAGGCCGAGAATCTCCAGAAAGGTGCGCGGGGTGATGTCGGCCGTGACCGGTTGGACAAACTCCAGCGTGAGGTTCAATTCCGTGCCGCCTTCAGCCGTGCTCGCCGCGACAATTTGGTTTCCATCCACCGCCAGCCTGCCGGCAAAAACCCGCACGAGTTCTGCCTCGAACGCTTTCGCGGAGTCGGCGAGGCTGGCTTTGAGCGCTGCCTCCTTTTCGCGGAGCGCAGCGATCTCTGCTTTCAGCGAAGCCTTGGCGTCTTCCGTCACATTGGGTCGGTCCAGCTTGAGCTGCGTTTGCGAGAGTTTGGTGTTGATATCCTTGATCTCGGTATGGGTATCGCCAGCAGAATCAATCGGGCGGCGAAGATTCCATTGACGGGATACCTCGCCTTCGGTGCCCGGTCGGAAAACGGGTTTAATTTCGAGATTCTTCGTTGGGTAACCGGCTGCGTTCAGTTCTTGCAGGACTTCAGGAGCGGAGCGTTCGTGTTGGAAAACGACCTGCACCCGGTCGCCGGCCTGAGGCAAAAACAGGATCGACCACCACAGAACAAAAAATCCGGTGAACATCGTGAATCCATTTTTGACGGTGGCACTGAAGAGGCTCATGCCCGCTCCGGCTGTGCCGAGACGGTTTCTCTCGACATATTCCAGAATGAGAGGGAACGAGGCTGCTGCAGTGATAAGGCCGAAAATATTTCCAATCGTTCCAAAGATAATGATCTCATGAAGCTCAGGTCGGTGGTCGGGTTTGTAGGCGACAAAGATCGTCCAGACAATGTGGCTCAAGAAAGTCAGCACGAGCCCCACCGTGTAGACCTTCATCTTCGATGATTTGTCAGCAACCCATCCGGCGACCAACGCGGCCCCAATGCCAATAATCGCGCCAATGGCCACATTGGTGCCCATTTCCTGAAGCGTGTATCCCCATTGATCGGTGTAGAGAAGCGGCCCCAGGGTGCCGAGACTTACCGATGTCAGCGTGCCCACCATCAAGAGGAGATACAGGGGCAGGAGGCTCTTGTGGAAAACATCGCAGAAGAATGTCCGCAGAAAAAGTTTGACCAGAGGTTCTCCCGGTTTCTGCTCGTCGCGAATGGATTGATGGACCGGAGGCTCGACCTCATGGATGCCGAACCATGTGAAGAAACTGACGGTAAGAAACAAAATCCCGCCTGCGGCGAAGATGAGCGTCTCGCCGGGGATGGCAAAAAGAGCAAGGAGGGGGCCCGTGAAATACACATCGTCGAAGCGTCCGACCACAAGCAGGAAGAAGAACAGATTCACGACTTGTCCTTGAAGGTTAGCAAAGCCTGCTCCCATACCTCGCTGCTTCGACGGGACTACTTCCATGGTCAGCGCTTGGTTGGGCGAGCCAAGGTCGCCGAAGATTCCATAGGCCCATCGCAGGCAAATGAGCGTGATCAAGTCGGGTGCAAACGGCATCAGGACAACGGCAATCGCCTTCGGAATATCTGCGGCAACAATGAAGGGACGGCGGCGTCCGAAGCGCGTCCAGATGCGATCACTCAGCCAGTTCACAAAAGGCCCGCCAAGCATCGTCACGAAGACCTCGATCGAGAGCAGAAAGGTGATTGCGGCCGGGTTATCGACGAATTTCTTCATCGCATAGAGAAATGGCGCGCCGGTGATCATGTTCGCCGAGATCGCCATCACAAAAGGCAATTGGGCATAGAAAACCCAGTGGAGGGGGACTTTTTTCTGGCGTGTGATCAACATGGATTGGCAGGGGGGAGCGTGTCAGAGGAAACAGACCTTAATGATCTTCGACCCACAATACAGACGATTTCAGCCAGCGGACGATGCCGAATTCTAAAGGAAAAATAAATCCGTTTAGATTTTGTTTTTCGCGAGAGGTAGCTCAGCAGAAAGCTAGTTACCGCAAGACTTCAACCACCCGCAATTAAACAGATTTACTTTTCTGAAGAGGGACAGGAAATCTGCGGAAAGGCAAGGTGACTTTCTGAAGTAGGACTGCCATTAAATATCGCTCTTGGAACTCATTTTTGCATTGCAGCTCTCAAACCACCAACTGGCTCACTTAGCACCTCATGAATCAAAAAATCGACCTCAACGGCACATGGCAACTTCGATGGAACGACGGCGAACGCGGCGAGCACCCCAAACGGGTGCTTGCTGGCGATGTGAACTGGAGCCGCGCTTGGAGCGCCTCCGTGCCGGGCAGCGTTCATGAGACGCTTCTGGAGCACGGCGTGATTGCCGATCCGGGCATTGGCACAAATGTGCTCTCCTGCCGGTGGGTGGAGGAAACGGTTTGGTATTACCGCCGCACATTCCAGCTAGCCCGTTTGCGCGAAGCAGATCGCGCGTGGTTGTATTTTGAGACGCTGGATTTGGCAGCAAAAATTTACCTCAACGGCGTGGAAATCGGCTCGCATGCCAATGCCTTTCATCCATGCCGTATCGAGGCCACTGCAGCTCTCCGTGTGGGTGAAAACGAACTGGTGGTCGAGATTGAGAGCGGAATTTTTCATGCGATGACGCGGTCCTCGGAGGGCTACGGACTGCGCCTCAACCACCGCCAGACAAAATCCAACTGGTTGCGCAAAACCCAGAGTGAGTTCGGTTGGGATTGGTCGCCGCGCCTCGTCAATGTCGGCATTTCAGGCTGCGTGCGCTTGGAAATTTGCTCCGGCATCCGCTGGGAGCGCGCTTCGTTGATTTCTGACCTTTCCGCCGACATGGCCAAGGGAAGCGTCACGGCCCGGGTTTTTGCGGAGAATTTGACCGCCAAGCCAATGCCCGGCCATTTGCTTCTCAAGCTGGGAAAATCGACCGATCCCCTGCGTGTGCCGGTGTTGCTGCAGCCAGGCATGAACACACTGGAAGCCACTCTGCCAGTGACCAACCCCAAACTCTGGTGGCCAGTAGGGCATGGTAAACAAACCCGCAGCGAGGCGACAGTAGAGCTTGTCGTCGGAGGTGAAATCGAAGGAAGCCTGACCCGCAAAATCGGCTTCCGCCATGTGCGCGTGAATCAGGAAAAACACCCAGAGAGCGGGAAGTATTTCATCATTGAGATCAATGGCAAGCCCATCTTCTGCAAGGGCGGCAACTATGTCCCAACGGACCTCATCCTGAGCCGCATTGACCGCAGGCGTCATGCGGTGCTCCTCGATCGCGCCCTGGAGGCGAACTGCAATTTCCTGCGCGTCTGGGGTGGCGGCGTCTATGAGAGCAGCGAATTTTACGACCTCTGCGACGAAAAGGGGATCTTGGTCTGGCAGGATTTCATCTTTGCGTGTGGCAAGTATCCCGCGACCGACGAGACCTTCCTGGCCGATGTCATGCAGGAAGCGAGGCACCAAGTGCGGCGACTGGCGCACCACCCAAGTCTCATCGCATGGTGTGGCAACAACGAGATCGAGCAGGGAAACTGGGAGTGGGATTACGAGAAGGGCGTGGCGTTTCCCGACTACGCGCTCTACCATCTCGTGCTGCCACGCCTCATGCGGGAAGAGGATCCGGGCCGCTATTACCAACCCAGCTCGCCATTCTCACCCGATGGAGAATCGCCGACCGCCGACCACCTCGGCGACCAGCACCCTTGGAGCCTTGGATTTCACGACAATGATTTCCGCAAATACCGCGACATGATTTGCCGCTTCCCGAACGAAGGCGGCATCTTAGGACCTAACAATCTTTTGGCCATCCGTGAATGCTTCGGCAAGGCGCCGTGCAAAATCGGCACATTCCCCTGGGAGATTCATGACAACTCCGTGACCTCTTGGGAAATCAAGCCCGCCTATGCGCCAGACCTCATGTTTGAAGAGTGGCTCGGCAAGCGGGTCGCGGACATGTCGCTGGAAGACTATGTCTATTGGGGTGGTGTGCTACAGGGCGTCGGCCTCTCGGAATACATCAAAAATTTCCGCCGCCGTATGTTCGACAGCTCGTCGGCCGTCTTCTGGATGTTTAACGACATGTGGCCCTGCACGCGCAGCTGGACAATCGTTGATTGGAGACAACGCCGCAATCCCGCCTTCTGGCCGGTGCGCCGAGCCTTTGCACCCATCAGCGTGGTCGTAACCCGCGAGGAAAAAAGCGTGAAGGTTTATGGCATCAACGAAGGAGCGGAAACCACCGCAACGCTGCGCTGCGGCCTCTTCTCGCTAACCGGCAAATACCCGCTTGATGAAAGCAAAGCCGTGACGCTCCCCGCCAATGCCAGCACGGTGATCGCCGAGTTTCCCGCCGCCCAGTGGGACAATCTCGGCCTCACGACGCATGTGGCCTTCGCTATCCTTGGCAACGAAGGCGGCGAGATCGCCCGCGATTGCCTCATCCTGCCACTCTTCCGCGAAATGAAATGGCCGAAGTCCAAAGTGCGCTCCACCCGCAAAGGCGACCAAGTCCTTTTCACGAGCGACACCTTCGCCTGGCGGGTCTGTCTCGACCTCGATGGGGAACATCCGCTGGCCGACAACTTCTTCGACATCTACCCTGGGATTCCCACCGTGCTGCCTTGGCCCGAAAAAATCGCCACCCCAAAAGTCCTGCGATGCGGTTTCCGCTGACACTTCGACTCGATCCTTGACTCGCGTGAATCCGAGTTCGACGGTCCAGCGGCGGGGAAGGTGCGTTCTTACGTCATGGCGGTCACCGTGAGAAGCAGCCAGACCAATATTCCAAAAAACTTAGGGTCATCAATGAAAGGCTGTGCGGCTTCATTTCTTTTGGAGCCAGCCTTCAATCCTCTTCCGATACGAGTTCAATATCCTCGTTCGAATCCCGCCAGTGTTCTTTGGGAAGACTGAGCTCAAAGAGCGGATGAAATTGAGCGCCTTCTTTTCTGAATGGGTCGCCTGGTAGCGGGAGGATCGCTTGGAGTTCAGCTTGAAGGCGCTTGAACGCCTTCTTGTCGGCATCGGAGTTTGTTCTGGATGGTTGCCATGCCCCGTGAACGGCCATTGTTGCGAGGATCTCGATATGGCGGCATGTGCCGGTTTTATTGGCTTTGGTGAATATATGAGACTGGCGCTGCTTGCCGTATGCAACGGTCATCCGGCCTGTAGGATCGAGGGTGATTTTGAGTTTCTGCCAGCACCAGTCGGTTTGGACATCTTGACCTTCTGAGTGGCTTGCTCAGACAACCTGATGACTATCGCTTGCATGGATTAGAATTTAGCAAAGGGGATTATCCGGGCAAGGGTGAAAGTCCTACAAATCGGGCCAAGGCGTTTCGAGATTCGGTATTTCCATGCTCTCCAGTTTTTTGCGGACTTTTTTTATAGCTGGAGCGAGACGCATGTGAATGGCCTGTGGGGTGACGCCGAGTTCGCGGGCGATCTCTGCGACGGTGCAGGAACGCTCAAGGATATCACAGAGGATATCGGCTGTTTTGTGGCCAATTTCCTCGCGGATTTCCTCGATGGCTCTACGAATCATTTCTTTTTGAAGGTCAACGGGTAGATCGGTGAGCGAGATTTCACGAGGGTGCTGAACGAGCACGTCTGGCAAGTCTGCCATAAAAATATGGCGGTCCTTACGGTCTTTTTTAAGAGTGCGTTTACGGGCGATTTCGACGACCGCATTCATGGTGCGCTCGATTTGCTCACTGATTTCCGTTGAGCTTTTCGCTGTAAGGGCGCGGCGGAGATCCGAGTTGCCGCCGAGATATTTCTCGAAGAGGCAGTTCGCGAGCGACTCGACTTCGTCGATTCTCTGCCGCAAAAGTCCTCGGCTCTTGCCGGCCCGCTTACGAATCTCGCCGAAGACAGCCTCTGCGAAGGCCTCAGGATTATTTGGCCGCTCGAGATAGAGATTCGCAAGATTGTTGTTCGTCTTAGTGGATATGGATTTGATTTTCATATTTCAGGGGATCCATCCGCCCTGGTGCCGTGGCCCCGACAGGGGCCCGGCTACAGGCATTGCAACCAAACCAGTCCGTCTGAAAAAAAGTTCCTTAACAATTCGCCGCGAGCATGGCTTTCTGGGGTTTCAACAGAACAAAGACTGTCTGTTCCTGCCGATGGCCGCGATCCAAAAGCTAGCATCGTCAACTTGAGAGGCCGGCATCAGGCATTCTCACATTGCGCGCGAGGTTGGGCCTCCTAGCCGTTGTTCCGGGGGCACCTCTACAGGGGTGACTGATTGTTTTCTAAATATATTGTAGAAAGCAAGAAACGCGCTATCAATAAAAATATCATTGCGGATTCAATAAAAAAATACATTGTGCATTCAATAAGAAATGAAGACGCACGCCAGACTAGCCAAAGCCTTGGAGAGCGCTCTCAAGGTGGCGAGAGAGCAGGTCGTGCGTGGCCGGGATCTGCCTCCCGGGGCCCGAACATTTCTGATCCAACAGGGGTGTCTGCTGGAGATCATGAAGGGATGGTATTTTCTGGTTCCTCCCCATGCACCCCATGGCGAAACGGCCCTGTGGCATGGAAATTTTTGGGCTTTCCTGGGTCTCTATCTTGAGGACCGGGTGGGGAATGATTATTGCCTGAGCCCGGAAATCTCTCTGGATCTCCATAGCGGGGAAACAGCTACGCCGGTCCAGGCAACAGCACTTCTGGCGCGTGGTGGGAACAATACAGTCACGCTGCGGTTTGCGGAAACCAACATCTCCTGCTCCTTGCTGACCTACACAGGTAAGCTCCCTGCACAGCGCTCCACCTACCGGGGACTGAATCTGATGCCTGTCGGCTATGCCTTGGCAAGGGTCTCTCCTACCTATTTCCGGACCAACCGGCCGCAGGCCGAGGTTCTGTTGCGCACCACTCCGGGGGCGGAACTCGCCTCTGGAATCATCGAGGCGGACAACGAGGCGGGATCCATGAGAATCCTTGGTGGACTGGAGACCCTCGGTTTCAAGGAAAAGGCCGACCAAGTCAGGGGACTCATTGCCCTCACGGGCTGGAACAAGGCGACCAATCCGTTCCCTGATGCCGAGCCGCTCCTCCCGGGCAGGCTCATTCCCAAGAGCCCCTTTGCGGATCGCATCCGGCTTCTTTGGGAACAAATGCGTCCCATGGTTCTGGAACACTTTCCTGCATCACTCGGGAAAGCCGATGCCAAGAGCTATCTGGACAAAGCTCATCATCTTTACCAATACGACGCCTACCACTCGCTCTCCATCGAGGGGTTTCAGGTCACTCCGGAGATGGTGGCCCGCATTGCAGCCGGTAACGCTCCCGATGATCCGTCGAGCCGGAAGGAAAACAACCGGCTTGCTGCCAAAGGATACAGCATGGCCCATGAGGCTGTGCTCCGAAGCATCGGCAAGATTTTCAACGGAGAGCCCCCTGGAAAGACAGTCGAGTCGGATCTCCCATACTGGTATTCGGAACTCCACAAGCCCTTCGTCCAGATGGGACGACTCTCGGCGAGCGATGTGGCGGGGTATCGCGAAAAACCCGTCTATATCAGGGGATCAAGCCATGTGCCACCCTCGCCGGGGCTTGGTGTGATTGATGGCATGGAGGCTTTTCATGAGGCGCTCGCCTCGGAGCCGGAAGCCTCCGTGCGGGCGATCCTCGGACATTTCCTTTTTGTTTACATCCATCCTTTTTCCGATGGGAATGGACGCGTCGGAAGATTTCTCATGAATGCCATGCTGGCCTCCGGTGGATATCCCTGGACGATTCTGCGGGTCACAGAGAGGCAAGCCTACATGGATGCCCTCGAAGAAGCTTCGGTCGCTCGCAACATCATTCCCTTCACGAAATTCGTGAGCGCGGAAATGGCGGTCGATTGGTCCCCGGAGTTGGCTGAAGCGGAGCGGCTGAATCGAAAGCCGTCTTGAAAAGTTGCTCCCGAACGGGAGCTCTTTTCCCTTGAATCCGGAGCCATTAGGCGACGCCGAACAG
>Ga0209189_1003065_pt1 | contig 11373 bp, 16 predicted proteins | sample C_130820_EF_Meta_FD_187308 | JGI IMG/M metagenome (GOLD analysis project Ga0209189, IMG submission 187308) | Freshwater microbial communities from Lake Croche, Canada to study carbon cycling - C_130820_EF_MetaG (SPAdes) (version 3) | ecosystem: Environmental > Aquatic > Freshwater > Lake...
TAAAAGCGATTTTTAGCATTAAGCGTAGCGGCTTAAAAATCGCACTTAATATAGCAAAACCACCATATTAAAAACGATTATAACTCAACATTATGTTACTTGGTTAGGGCTGTGTAGGTTGGTTTGTATTTTGCGGAGCACAAACCAACCGAATGGGCTGAAGGGCGGAAGATCCTGAGCCGAAGGCGAGGTCAAAATCAATATTTTGCTAATTTATTTAGTTTTAGATACGTTTTTTAAATTTTATAAAAAACACTTCAAATTAGTATAAAATCTTGTACTTAATTGTAATTTTAAGGTGTACTTTTGTAATGATTATTAAACCGTATTGAATTAATTTATCATGTTAGCAATCAACAATTATAATAGTGTTGAAGAATTTAAATACAAGCTTGATTTTAGGCTAGAATATTTAGTTGTAAAAAATTTTTCATTTTTTACCAAACTAAATATTTTCTTCAATATCTATTTAATTAATAGAAATATTAATTCAATTTTAGAAATTATAATTACACAACTTTATATTACTAAGGGGCTGAAATTAGAAATTGAATTACATAAATCTGATTTATTAAATTGCAATTTGAGTTCCCAAATACTGCACATTAATAATTTAATAAAAAAACAAATTACAATTAATAGTAAGATTGAAAAAATTGCAGAAAAGTCATCTAGATTTCCTATAAAAAAAATAGATAATCTTGTAGAAGCAAGTGAAGAAACTTTGTCATTTCTATATGAAATACAAAGGCTATTGAAAAAAATGAACTTGAAACCTAATATGCAAGTACAATCTGACTTAGCAAAGTCTTCAGTTTTACGATCTCAGAAAACATTACAAGTAGTTTATGGCTAATTCAATCTTTGAACAGAGAGATGTTTATCTATTGCCACACCCTATAAATAGTTCAGAAGGAGAGCATCCATTTATAGTGCTATCTATAAAATCAGCAAATGATCATGAAGATACATTTATTGCAGTAATGATTACATCTTCTAAAAGGTACCATGATGATTACTCATTAGATTTATGGGATGATATGTTTGTAAATCCATTGAATAAAAAAAATAGCCACGTAAGAATGCATTTATTTAATTTATGTTTACCTAAGGAAGTTGTGGGTAAGCGTCTTAATAAAATGAAATCTAAATATTTTAACCAATTAATGAAAAGTATTGGAGAACTTGTTTTTAATTTTGATTTTTCTCCTATTATTGATTAAATTCTTAAAGTCCCTTCCAAGCTTATAAGACTTACTGTAAATTTTCCATTAAAAATAACATTTACAAATTGTTAATCATTGTAGTGAAGCTATCAAGAGATTAATTTTGTAATTAACAATCTCCCCATCTCGAGTTCTTCGAGTAATATTCCTCTAAAATCGTCAACAATGGGGCACCAAAGGTTAATATCTTTTGTAAAACCATATTCCGTCCTGTGGGCCATTTAACATAAAGATTAGTTATAAGTGTTTTTTAATTTTTATTTGTTTTGCTATATTATTCGAGGCGAGTGAAACGAGCCGAGTAACTAAGCGGTCCCAAATATATCACCACAAAATTAATAATATTAATTTAATTAAACAAATTTATTAACAAAAACCAACCGCAGTTGGCAGAAATCAAATGGTAAAAAAAGAATAGCGTACCGAGCCATAGGCGAGGGGGAAGATTCGCTTAGTTGTAATTTACTGATTATCAGTATATAAATAAAAAAGTATTTTTTATTTGAATAGTAACGAAAAAGTTACTATTTTGCGTTATCTATTAAATCCGCTACACCAGTAGGCTGGTAAAATATATGCCGGTAAGAGTCTGTGTAAAACGGATTGTTGCCGGTTTTTTTATGTAAAAATTATTTATAAAATATGTCAAATACAAGGATAGCAATTTTAATTGATGGAGGTTTTTTCTTACAAAGGTATAAACAAAATAATAGTGGCAATAGTCCTCGTATTAGCGATATGAAACCTTTTATTGATGATATAGTAAACAAAGTAGATTCGGTTGATCCAAAAACAACTACAAATATTTTATTAAGGACTTATTATTATGATTGTAGACCATTTGGGGATATAAAAAAAGACCCCAATGGTAATGATATAGATTTTAGTAAAAAACCGCAATTTCATGCTGCAACAAAATTTCAAAATGACCTCAAAAGTTTTCCTCAATTAGCACTTAGACTAGGAGATTTGTCTTTTGATGGATGGAAAATTGATAAAAATGATTCTTCAAAATTTCATCCTGATTTGAAACAAAAAGCAGTTGATATGAAAATTGGATTAGATATAGCATGGATGTCAAGCAAAAGAACTATTGATAAAATTGTATTAGTTGCTGGAGATAGCGACTTTATTGCACCAATGAAATTTGCAAGACGAGAGGGGATATTAGTTTATTTAGACACAATGAATCAAAAAAAAATAAAACAATCTCTTATTGAACATGCAGATTTTATAATATAAAGCCTCTTAATTGAGGCTTTTTTGTGTTTAAAAACGAAATAGGATATAATATTAGATTATATTCTATACCATTTATCAATTTGTTTGTTGTAATTATTCATAAATTTTTAAATTTAAAATAAATTTTTATGACTGATTTGCAATATAGAATATTAGAAATATTATATAAACCAAATAAAGAAGATATTGAATACAATAGGTTTATTTTAATTGAAAAATTAAATCCATTAAAATTAAATCCATTAATAGGACAAGATACTAAGTTAAATGATTCAATTAATGCAAATATAAATTACTTAAATATAAAAAATGAATTAACCAAAGAATATATATTATTAAGAAAAACATTAGGAAAAGAAGGACTTGGCATAAGTGATGATAATATTTTATTAAATTTTGAAGAATTATCAAAAGCTACTTTTATTGATGTAAGAAAAAAAAATATAACAAGCCCAAAAGTATTTCAATTTAGTGATGTTTTGTTAACTGAAATTGGTAGGCAAGTTTTTGAAAAAGAGAGTAATATTAAGAATAAAAAAGTAATTAGAGAAAATGATTTATATAAAGCTCAATTTTGGAGTTATTGGGCAGGATCTATAACCTTATTGTTTATAGTAATAAGTACTGGATTTAATATTGCTGCTTATTTTACAACAACGAAAATATCCGTAGAACAAATAGACAAACTAACACTAGAAGTTCAATCCCTAAGATTACAAAGCCAATCTTATAAATCCATATCAATAGATTCCACCAATCAATATTATCCCAAAAAACATTAATCTTCGCTAATATAGAAGAAGAAGCGTTGGCCATTTTACGATTTGATTTCGAGCGATTTAACATAAAGATTAGTTATAAGTGTTTTTTAATTTTTTATTTGTTTTGCTATATTATCGAGGCGAGTGAAACGAGCCGAGTAACTAAGCGGTCCCAAATATATCACCACAAAATTAATAATATTAATTTAATTAAACAAATTTATTGACAAAAACCAACCGAAGGGGGAAAATCAAATGGTAAAAAAAAGAATAGCAAACCGAGCCGTAGGCGAGGGGGAAGATTCGATAAAATTAGGTGTTAAAGCCTAGTCTTTTTTGTTTAATTTTAGTTCTTAAAACTATACTTATGACTGATTTGCAGTATAAAATCCTAGATAAAATTTATAATTATAAGGGGTTGGCTAAAATTAAATATAATGAAGAAGCAAAAGGGTTAGATATAGATGCCATTACGAAGGAAGATTTAATTAAAAATGTTTGGTTAATACATAAATGTAAATATGAAAAAACATTAAATAAATTATTATGTGATGGGTACATACAAAAAATAAAAATAGTATTAGATTTTGAAGGATACCAATTAACTGATTTTGGACTTAAAAGTTACAATATTAAAAAAGAAGAAAAAGCAAAAATCAAAAAATGGCATGAAAAACCAATATTTATAGGTATTGTAAGTGCCCTAGTGACCGCAATAGTAACAGCACTATTGTCGTTCCTATTAATGAACCAATCAACCCAATTAGAATATAAAAAATTGAACGAGAAAATACTCTACTTAAATAACAGGGTTGATACACTTTATCTGCATCCCATAGCCAATCGAAAAAATAAATAACATTCTCCACAATAGAAGAAGCATAGCCTTTTTTAGTTGTTTTCATAATTGTTGTTTTTTTATTGAAAAACCAATGATTTTATATCAAAAGTAAATCCTTCTGATTATTATATTATTTTATTTGGAAATATTGAGGATGGTTATAAAAAAACAAGCACTGTTGGGGAATCTCCAATAACTTTTCGGAAATATTTACTAGAATAAACTTTCCATTTGTGGTTTCTCTAAAAATTATTTTGTTATCTAAATTTAAAAATTCTCCTATTTTTTTATTTTCCTTAGAAGAAGCATAGCCTTTTTTACCATTTGATTGTGTACCATTTAACATAAAGATTAGTTATAAGTGTTTTTAAATTTTTATTTGTTTTGCTATATTATCGAGGCGAGTGAAACGAGCCGAGTAACTAAGCGGTCCCAAATATATCACCACAAAATTAATGATATTAATTTAATTAAACAAATTTATTTAAAATTAAATTAATATTACTATTTTAGCTTACTATGAAAAATTTAGCTAAATACACAATAGATAATGGCGGTGATATTTTGCCATTAATAATACCCTCAAATCTTACCAATGGCACAGGCTTAATGAACCCATCAATATTTATAGATGGAGATAAAATCCTATGCAATTTAAGGCACGTTAATTATACCTTAGTTCATTGTGAAGGAAAACAAGTATTTGGGAATAGGCATGGGCCTTTGGCTTATCTTAATCCTGAAAACGATTTACACCTAAAAACAAATAACTTTTTACTTGAATTAAAAGATGACTTGTCAACCAAAAGGTATCAAAAAGTGGACACTTCTAAGTGTGATGTTACTCCTATGTGGGAATTTCATGGATTAGAAGATGCAAGAGTGGTAAAATGGGATAATAATTTATATATAACGGGAGTAAGGAGAGATACAACACCCAACGGGCAAGGAAGAATGGAATTGTCTTTAATAGTAGATAATAGAGAATTTGCTAGATACAGAATAGAACCACCAAACGATAAAGATAGTTATTGCGAAAAGAATTGGATGCCAATACTTGATATGCCATTTCATTATGTAAAATGGGCTAACCCAACAGAGGTAGTAAAGGTAGATATTCAAACTTTACAATCGGAAACAATAGTATTAAAACAAGGGATAGGCGAATTACAAAATATGAGAGGAAGTTCCCATGTTATTAGCTATGGAGATTATAATATTTGTATTATTCACGAAACAGCATTATGGAAAAATAACTTACAACAAAGAAACGCAAGATATGTTCATAGATTTGTTATATGGGATTTAGAATGGAATATTAAACACATATCGGAGCCATTTAATTTTATGGATGGAGAAATAGAGTTTTGCTGCGGTATGGCATTTCACAATGAAGATTTATTAATATCATTCGCGTTCCAAGATAATGCTGCCTACATTTTAAAAATACCAAAATCAAAAATAGATTCTATTATATGGAACTAAAATCATTGCTTACACAATACATACAAGACACCCAAAATCCTAATACTTGTTTTAAACTTGGATGGGAATATGAAAAATTAGGTCAAACAGCATCGGCGGCAGGTTTTTATTTAAGGGCTACTGAATTTGGGGATAATGTAGAATTGAATTATGAAGCTATGCTTAGAATGGCATTATGTTTCGAAAAACAAGGAGATAGATGGTTTATGATTAAGGGCCTTATTTTAAGAGCAATATCATTATTACCCAACAGACCAGAGGCCCATAATTTATTAGCTAGAACTTACGAAAGATGCAAGGATTGGCAAGAGGCATATACAGCAGCAGTTATAGGTAAAAAAATGAGTACAAATAAACCTAATAGCATAACCTATTTAGAATACGATGGAGATTGGGTTTTTGATTTTGAATTAGCAGTATGCTCTTGGTGGATAGGGTTATTTGACGAATCATTGCATTTGTTTAGGCAATTAAAAGAAAATAATAACTTAACACCTAATTACAAACAATCGGTTATAAACAACCTATCCTCATTATCAAATTGGAAGTCGCCCATAGAGTATAAAAAAGAGAATTACCACAATTTAAGGTATAAATTTAAAGGAGCAGAAAATATAGAAAAAAACTATTCTCAATGCTTTCAAGATATGTTTGTACTTATGATGACTAATGGTAAAAAAGATGGTACCTATTTAGAAATAGGATGTGCAGATCCATTTTATGGCAATAATACGGCTTTATTAGAGCAATTAGGGTGGAGGGGTGATTCAATAGACATTTCTCCTCAATGGGAACAGAAGTGGGCTGAAAATGGCAGAAAATGCGAAATAGCCAATGCCTTGGAATATAATTACGGAGGTCAAGAGGGTGAAATAATAGATTACCTGCAAATTGACTGCGACCCGCCAATTATATCATTTGAAGTATTAAAGAAAATACCATTACATAATATTAAATTTAGGGTTATAACATTTGAACATGACCATTACGATGATGATACCAAAATGGTAAGGGAAAAATCTAGAAAATACCTAAAATCATTTGGTTATGAATTAATTGTAAGCGATATAAGTCCAGATGAATATTCTCCATACGAAGATTGGTGGATTCATCCCGATTTAATAGATATTAAAATAATTAATACTATGAAAGATATTTCAGAAAATATAAAAAAAGCAGATAAATACATATACAATAAATAAAATTATTTATATTTGGTTACTAAATAAAATTATTTATATTTGGTTACTATATTAAAAACAACAACAATGAAATTAACACTTAACGAAATTTTAGTTTTATCGGATGAACTTAATGGAAAAATTATCAATCCATCAACAGGGCAAAGAAGCAAAGGTATTTTATCTCAAAAACTTAGCATTAGAGTAAAATATGCTTTAAACAATGAATTAAACAAAAAAATTCTTGAATATTGCAAGGAGTTCGAAGATGCTAGAAATGAATTAATAAAAGAAATTGGAGAAAAAATAGAAGGAACAGACAATTATCAAGTACCTAATGAAAAAATGGAGGAGTATAACAAACAATTGTTTGAATTATTGTCAATTGAAAAAAATATTGATGCACCTAAAATTAATGTTGGCGAACTTTATAATATTGAAACAGAAGATTATTACCCAATTTTATTAGATAAATTATTAGCACCCAAAGAGCCTAGTACAATAACCAATGAGTAAATTTTTATCATTAAATTGGAGTGATTTTTTAAAAGGTTCATTAGTAGCCTTAATTACCGCATTGGTAACAAGTATTACTAATATGTTAGATAGCGGTTTGTTTCCAAAAACAAAACAAGAATGGATTTCAATATTAGTTACAAGTTTTACTGCATGGGTTTCTTATTTATTGAAAAATCTAATAACAAATGTTAATGGAGAAATATTAAAAAAAGATTAATTATGTTTATGGTAACATTAAATCCAAGGCCACCTAAAATAATATTTATATTATTGTTATTATTATTTATTATAATAACTTTTTTTAGTTGTAGCCCACAAAGAAAAATTATAAAAGCCGAACAATTAGTAATAACCAATCCACAAGCATTTGATAAAATTGGCAAAAAATGGCAATTACTAAATCCATGTGCTAATGATACCACCTTTACAATAAAAGGCGACACATTAACATTAAGAGATACACTATACAAACCAAAAACAGACACTTTAAAAGGTGATACTATTTTGATTAAGCAAATTAAAATAGTAACTAAAACAATAGTTCAATCAATAGTAGATAGACAAAAACAAAAGTTAAATCAAGATTCAATTAATAATCTAAATGTAGAATCAGCTAATTTAAAAGGACAATTATTGAGCAAAAATAAAGAGGTATCGGATGCCAATAAAAGAACTAATAAATGGATAACATGGTTTATTATAGCAATATTAATAATTATAGGCTCTAATGGATATTTTGTAATATCAAAATTTAAGTAAATGTTGCCCGAATTTTTAAACGGAAAATACATACCAAGACACATGCAAATAGCGTATGATTTGGTAGGAACTAAAGAAGTTAAAGGTATTGGCAATTCGCCTATTATATTAGAATGGGCCAAAGAAATAGGATTAGATGATGTATATACAAATGATGCCCTTGCATGGTGTGGTTTATTTTTTTGTTATGTAATGAAAAAAGCAGGTAGGGAAGTAAAACTAAATACAAAAGATAAGTACGATTACCTAAGAGCATTAAAATATCAAACAATGCCTAATGTAATAGAAGTACCCAAAGGCCAGGAAAGTTTTGGAGATATTTTAATTTTTCAAAGACCAGAAGGAGGACATATTGGTTTATATTTCTCAGAATCAAAAGATACTTTTAGCGTACTCGGTGGCAATCAAGGTGATAAAGTTTCCATAATAAACATAGCAAAATCAAGACTTGTAAAATGTCTTAGACCAAATTATACAAGCTATAAACCTGAAAAATATTTACTTGCTTTAAATGGGAAAATAAGTACCAACGAGGCATAAACTAAAACAAAAACAAAATGGCAGGAAACAAAACAACTATGAGTGGTAAAATTATTCTTGACTATTTAGAAAAATATCCTGATTGGATGCCATCTCATACTTTAGCATCTTTAATTCTAAAAGAAAATAAAAATCATTTTGATGATACAGAAGCTATAAGGTCTTTAATTAGATATTATAGAGGCAAAATAGGGGATAAACAAAGAAAAAATCTTGCAAATAAAACCCATATAGATGAATTTAAAAGACATTCATCTAGTTTTGTGCAACCACCTACTTGGGTAGAAGAAAAAGTGATTTTTCAATTACCCGTTGGCATTAAAAAAATGGGTTTTATTAGTGATTTACAAGTGCCATTTCACGATCCAAAAGCAATAGATGTTTGCTTTAATCATTTGACAAAAGAAAGTATAGATACTTTATTCATTAATGGCGATTTGGTAGATTTTTACCAATTATCCGATTTTCAAAAAGACCCCAGAGTTAGAAAATTTGATGAAGAACACGAAGCCATTATTGAAATGTTAGCATATATTAGAAAGTCATTCCCCGATCTAGTTATATATTACAATTTAGATGCAAACCATGAATTTAGATATGAAAGGTATATGAGAACTAAGGCACCTGAATTGTTGGGGTTGAAATTATTTGAAATTGAGGATATTTTAAAATTAAACGCATTTGATATAAAACCTCTTAAAAATTTAGACCATGTTAAATTTGGGCATCTTCCAATAATTCATGGAGATACCACCTTTAGAAGAGGGAGCGGAGTAAGTCCAGCTAAAACTTTATACGATAGAGTTAAGCAATCTGCCATAGCATCTCATGTTCATAGAACAAGCGAATACACGACAAAAAATCAATTTGATAACGAAGTATTTACTTGCTGGACGACAGGCCATTTAATGCACCCAAATGTTGAGTATTGCAAGCATGTAGATGCTTATAATCAAGGTTTTGCGATATTAGAAAAGGACAAAACGGGTGATTTTAGCGTTAGTAACAAAAGAATTATAAAAGGAAAAGTATTTTAAAATACATTATTTATGTTTGATGGCATACTTCGGATAATAGAATGGCTTATTGAAAAATTAAAGGATTATGTAAGCCCTATTGTTATACTTAGGTGTTATGAATCAGGTGTTTTGTTAAGATTGGGTACTTATAAAAAAGATTTAAAAGAAGGTGTAAATTGGAAAATACCATTAATAGATGAAGCTCATACCGTTATTAAAACAATAGATACCTTTCATGTGGCCGCAGTCGATATAACCACCTTAGACAATAAGCAAGTAAGCGTGGAACCAATAATTAAATTTGATATTGTAAATCCCAAAAAATACTTAATAGATACCAATAACGCATCCGATAACCTACACGACATCGCCAGGGGGATTATAGCCGATTATTTGACCGATTGCGAATGGGATGATATAAAACGAAAAACAACATTAACCACCATAAAAAACAAGCTAAAAAGCGAATGTGATGATATGGGAGTTAATGTGTTTAAAGTGTATTTTGGAAGAATAGTAACAACCAAAATTTATACAGTTTTTAAAGAATAAAAATTCATTAAACTTAAAATTATAAAGGGGAATAGAATAACCCATTCCCCAAAATAATTTCTAGTCTTTGCTTTTGTTATACATTTCCGTAAAAGGATTGTAAACATTTTGACAAGTGATTAAACAATCACCTTTCATTTCTAGGGTAGTGTGGTTATCTGTTTCCAATACAGAATCACCTTCTACTAAAAATGTTTCATTAACTTGGTCTAAGTTAATTACATTTTTTGCACCTTTTACAAAGTGACCATGTGTGCTACTTGGAGCTACTAATACTCTTTCCATTTTTTGTGTTTTTTGTTGTTTAAAATTAATATTCATATTTTATTTTAGAAAAATATTCATCACCAGTAATCGAAATTAAATCTTCAATATCGTTTTTTGGCAAATTTTTTATTAAATCTTTCCCTTCTTTAGTTAGACAAGTGCTAAATCTTTCCCCTTGTCTATTTATCTCTTGTATGTATGGTTTTAGTTTTTTGGGGATTCGGTACAAAGAAGCAATTGCATCTTTAGCGTTATTATATTCAGAACTTACACCCAAAAAAAACATTCTATCAGTAGAAGGGCAATAACATCTAACATAAGCTATATTAGTATTATTAATTTCTCCTTTGAATAAAGTATAAACACCTACATTCATACCATTAGTTGTTCCTTTAAGGTATTTTTCATCTTTTTTATCTACAAATGTATTAATTTCTTTTAAATTTTCTTTAAAAAATGTTACTAAAAAATCATCACCTTTCACCTCTTGTAAGTAGGCTATACTTGTAGATTTAATTTCTTCGTTTTGTTCTTTTATAAAATCTTGGATGGTATATTTATCTTCTTTTAATTTAATAAAAGTTGGTTCTGGTATATTACGACCATTTATAAAATAGTAACAAGTTTTGTCAGAAAATTCAACTGCTGCTTTTTTGATGTTATGTAATTGACCATTTTCATTTTTTATTATCTCCAATGGTGGCTGTATTGCAAATACATAATTTTCGTAACAATACGTTTGAAAGCAATTTGCCTCAGTAAATTCCTTATATTTATTAAATTTGTCATTATTAATTATTCCTATTTTTGTAAAAAAATCATAAAAAGAAACCCACCCATAATCAATAAATCCAACATAATAACTATATTCTCTAAAAACAGAATCCGCAACAGAATCCCAAACAGAATTCCTAACAGAATCCGCAACAGAATTCCTAACAGAATCCCCAACAGAATCCGCAACAGAATCCCAAACAGAAT
>Ga0209189_1003070_pt1 | contig 11363 bp, 9 predicted proteins | sample C_130820_EF_Meta_FD_187308 | JGI IMG/M metagenome (GOLD analysis project Ga0209189, IMG submission 187308) | Freshwater microbial communities from Lake Croche, Canada to study carbon cycling - C_130820_EF_MetaG (SPAdes) (version 3) | ecosystem: Environmental > Aquatic > Freshwater > Lake | place...
CAACCGCCCGTCAGCAAGCGGGGTGACGGAAAGTGCATCGTCGATCTCGGTCGTCGTCGAATCGTCAATCGAAAATGCCTCGACGCCGGCATCGGGCAAGGTCTCGGGGATCGCCGCACGGAGGGCTTGCGCGAGGGAGTTATTCCCTCCGATCGTCCCCGCCCTAATTCCGCCGGATCGGGACCCGCCGGCCAGACCCGATTGCGGGTCGGCCTGGTGGTCGGCCTGGTGGTCGGAGTGGGGGTCCAATCGCAACACCTGCGGCGGAAACCCGCTACCCCCCGGGAACTGCTCCCGCAAAAAACGCCGCATGTGCAGGGCTCGCGGCGAGTCAAACGCCCCCAGTGCGAGCATGAGGCGCTCGGGTGAACGCTGCAGCTGCTGACAAGCGCGATCGAACGCCTTCCACTCGAGCGACATCTTGTCGGGCGCAAAAACCAGCGCATCGGCAAGCGCGCGCATTTCGGCTGGCAAGACCCCGGCGGTGATTTCAGCCACCCAGCCGTCCATCACCTCTTGTTGCTGGCGCTTCCGCTCCAAACCCGCCAAGGCCGCGTTGAGTTGTTCTGTCGAAGCCGGTCGATAACGCCCCTTGCCCTTGCGATGAAAATAGATCGGCGCGCCATGTAGGCGGAGTAACAAAGCCGTGGCCTCGACCGCCGTTGGCGCGCGGCCAAACCAATCGAGCGCCAGCGCATCAAACGCAAATTCGTCCTGGGGAGCAATTTCCCACAAAAATTTGAGATCAATCGCGTCACCCATCATCTGCGCGGCCTGCATCAGATCCGCAGGCGTTGGGGTCTCAAAACGCAGCATCACAGCGGCCGCCTTGATCCGGACGCGGCGCCCGGTCGCGAGTTCGACTTGCAGGTTCGCACCTGCATCCGCCAGGACGTGACCGGCTTTGTAGCTGCCGTCTTCTTCGAGCAGAACGTTCATGGGAGCCCATCGCAGAGAGTCGGCGATCTTACCAGCGGGCGCTTTCAACGCGCTGTCGCCGATCTGAAGGGTATTTCGGGCTAAAGTTCAGGCGCAACAGAGGAGGGAACGCGATGGCCATGGACATAATCGATTATCGAGTCATCGGCTCGGAGATGCAGTTCGTTGAATGCGAACTCGACCCAGGCGAAGCGATGGTGGGAGAGGCGGGTAGCCTCATGTACATGGAAGCCGGAATCACCATGGACACCCTGTTTGGTGACGGCAGCCAGTCTGCCTCGGGCCTGTTGGGCAAATTGCTGGGTGCTGGCAAGAGACTCCTGACGGGCGAGTCCCTGTTCATTACGGTTTACACAAACGCGGCGCCCCAGCGTCAAAAGCTCGCATTTGCAGCACCTTTCCCCGGAAAAATTCTCCCCATCGATTTGCGCCAGTTTGATGGCCAATTGATCTGCCAGAAAGACAGCTTTCTGGCCGCTGCCCGCGGTGTCCAGATTGGTATTGCCTTTCAGAAAAAACTCTCTGTCGGATTCTTTGGCGGAGAGGGGTTCATCATGCAGCGCCTCGAAGGCGACGGCCTGGTCTTCGTGCATTCGGGTGGCACCGTGGTCAGACGCGAACTGGCAGCGGGTGAGGTATTGCGCGTGGATACGGGTTGCCTGGTCGCGACCGCCGGGGCCGTTGATTTTGATATCGAGTACGTCGGCAAAATCAAGACCGCCCTTTTCGGGGGTGAAGGCTTGTTCTTCGCGCGTCTGACAGGGCCTGGAACGGTCTGGCTGCAGTCCCTCCCGTTTTCTCGGCTCGCTTCAAGGATCTTCGCGGCCGCCCCCCAAATGGGTGGCCAACGCGAAGAGGGCTCACTGCTGGGCGCCCTGACCCCGGGGTTGGGAAACGTCTTCGATGGTGATAACGACTAGAACAAACCAGCGATCAGGGGACAGCGGCAGCGCGATCCTGAAGCGCTGCCAGCAACTTCTCATGAACCCCGCCAAAGCCCCCGTTGCTCATCACTAAAATTCGGTCGCCCGGGCGCGACTCAGCCACCACCGCCGCGACCAGCGCCACAAGATCCTCAAATGTTTGCGCCTTGTCGCCCAGGGGCTCGAGGGCCTGCGCGACGTTCCACCCCAAGCCTTTGACATAACAGAACACACGGTCCGCTCGGGCCAGGCTGGCAGGGAGCCGCGCCGACATCGTGCCGAGCTTCATCGTATTCGATCGGGGTTCCAGCACGGCAAGCACCCGACCGCCGTCGTGGATCCGGGCACAGAGACCATTGATTGTCTGTTCGATCGCCGTTGGATGATGGGCGAAGTCGTCAATCACCGTGACCCGAGCCACCGTACCGCGGGTCTCGAGCCGACGCCGAACCCCCGGGAAACGCCCGGCGGCCTCGAGTGCTGCGGCGGGCGCGATACCCAGAGCGCGGGCGGCCGCCACCGCAGCCAGCAGATTGGCCCGATTATGCGCACCGGCCAAGGGCAAGTCACAGTGCCCAACGACATCTCCATCCAACCGCACTTCGATGGCGGTGGCCTCGGCCAATTCATTTAAGACGCGGGCCTGCCAGCGGCCCTGGCAGGGAGTCTTGTGATCAGCGCCGTTGCTCGATGAATCAGCGTGTTCTCCGCCGATTCGCTCCACCGGAGTCCAACAACCGCGAGCGAGAACCCGGTCGATCGCCTCGCTCGACCCATCGACAATCAGCCTGCCCGAGCTTGGCACCGTGCGGACGAGGTGATGAAACTGCGTCTCGATCGCGGCCAGGTCCGGAAAGATATCAGCGTGGTCGTACTCCAAATTATTCAGAATCGCGATACGCGGCCGATAATGCACAAATTTTGAACGTTTATCGAAAAAAGCAGTGTCGTATTCGTCTGCTTCAATGACGAAAGCCGCCCCTGTGCCCAAGCGGGCGGATACACCAAACCCGCCAGGCACCCCACCGACCAGAAACCCGGGCGCCGCCCCACAGGCATCCAGAATCCAGGACAAAATCGACGTGGTCGTGGTTTTGCCATGGGTGCCCGCGACGGCGATCACTGCACGACCGCGCAGCACATGCTCAGCGATCCATCGGGGTCCCGAATCGTAGGGCAAACCTTGATTGAGAATTGCCTCCATTAGCGGATTGCCGCGGGTAACAACATTGCCGACGACAAAACAATCCGCGCCGCGTATCGCTGGGTCTTCAAGCTGACTCGGATCCCAGCCTTCAACCAGATCAATCCCGAGCGCCCGGAGCTGGTCGCTCATCGGCGGATAAACATTGGCATCACAGCCCGTGACTCGGTGTCCGGACTCGCGGGCAAGGGCGGCAATCCCTCCCATGAAGGTGCCGCAGATTCCAAGAATGTGAAGATGCATGACTCGATAATTCCAAAGGCGCGCTGCGTCACAGGCGTCAAGCTACACTGTACGGCGTTCTGAACGCGGATGCGTTTTGCCTGAATTTGAGGAGACGGCGATGACAGTTCGCCGCGAAATGGCCGCGGTCGCGGCAGCTCTGGTTGCTGACTCGGGCCTTGACTATGGCGCGGCCAAGCGCCGCGCAGCGCGTCACCTCGGCGTGGCAGACGCCTCACCCAAGGGCTCGATGCCCGACAACGACGAGATCGACGAAGCGCTGCGTGAACATCTGGACCTTTTTGACGCGGCGGGACATGAAGAGCGCCGGGAATCCATTCAAGTTGCGGCCATCGAACTGATGGAACAACTCGCGCAATGGTCTCCGCTGATTACCGGCGCAGCCTGGAAAGGTCTCGTGACTGAGCATGCGGTTCTCCACCTGCAAATCGCTGACGGCCATGCCAAAGAGGTCGCGATCGACCTGATCAATCGGGGCCTGGATTTTGAAGCGACCGAGACGACCGGATCCGGTGGACGTGGCCGTATCGAAGTGCTCGTCGGGTACTGGCGCGACTGGCCGGTCATGATCGCGATGCATCCGATCCATGACTTGCGCGGGGCGGCCCGAGAAGACGGCCCGCGCGGAGCCGATCGAGGTCATCGGGACCAGCTGATTGAACGCAGACGACGTCAGTGGCAGCCCGGAAAACCCCAGGGTCAGGCCCGCCCAGCTTTTCTGGTGGGATTGGTCATCCTTGTGATCGCTCTGCTCGCACTCGCGGCCGGACTTGGAGCAGGACTTGGATCGTCCTCGTGGAATCGCCAGGCCACACCCACCGCCGAGCCGGCGGTGCAAACCCTTTGGAGCCAACAATGGCCAGGCCCTGATGGTCAACCGAAGGCTCTTGACACCCTGCGCGGACAAATCACCGTGGTGAATTTCTGGGCGACCTGGTGCGCGCCCTGTGTTGAAGAGATGCCGGCGCTCTCGGCGCTCTATCAACAATTAAATCCGGAAATCAATCCCGAAAAACAGCAAGCTGCAAAGTCTCCGGGTCCACGTATCGAATTCATTGGAGTTGCCATCGACCGGGCCGACCAGGTCAACGAGTTCGCACGGCGCGCCCCGGTGAGCTACCCGCTTGTGGTGGCTGGGGCCGCGGGCTCCGAACTCGGCCGTGCCTTGGGCAATGACGCCGGGGCGCTCCCGTTTACCGCGGTCATTGACTCAAACGGTCGGGTGGTGGAACGGACACTGGGGGTGGTCGATCTCGAAAAATTGCGCAAACTGCTCCAGCGCCTGCAGGAGGGCACGCGTTAGCGGTTGAGGTAGACACCCGCGAGGGTGTGCGGCAAAATTCGCGGCTTATGCGTGCTTCTGTGGCGAATAGCCTGCATCTCCCATTGATCGGCCCAACGCCAACTCTGGCTTTCGCTTGAAGGAGGTCCCTTTGGATCTGCGCAAAATTAAAACGCTGATTGACCTTGTCTCGGAATCGGGCATCTCAGAGCTCGAAATCACTGAAGGCGAAGACAAGGTTCGAATCGTCAAGAACACGGCGGCGACGGGCGGCATGCAGCCGATGCCGCAGTCGTTTGGGTACTACCCCCAACCGGCGGCGATGGTGACGAATGGGCCAGCGGCGCCCATCGAAGCGGAGCCGATCGAACCCGTTGTCGGCCATCTGGTCAAATCACCCATGGTGGGTACGTTCTATCGGGCCCCCAGCCCGGGCGCGGAAGCCTTCGTTGAGGTGGGCAGCCCGATCAAGGAAGGTGCGCCCCTGTGCATCATCGAGGCGATGAAACTGCTCAATGAAATTGAAAGTGATTTCACTGGCATCGTGAAGGCCATCCTGGTCGACAATGGCCAACCGGTTGAATACGGCCAGCCTTTGTTCGAACTCGAGTAACGACGACCTGATGTTTGAAAAGATCCTGATCGCCAACCGCGGGGAAATTGCTCTGCGGGTCCAACGCGCCTGCCGAGAGCTCGGAATCAAAACCGTCGTTGTGCATTCCGAGGTCGATACTGACGCCAAGTACGTCAAGCTAGCCGACGAATCGGTGTGTATCGGACCGGCAGCCTCTCGCGACAGCTACCTCAACATCCCAGCCATTATCTCGGCGGCGGAAGTCACCGACGCTGAGGCGATCCATCCGGGTTATGGATTTCTCTCAGAAAACGCTGACTTCGCCGAACGCGTGGAGAAAAGCGGTTTCGTATTCATCGGCCCCCGACCGGATTCGATCCGGTTGATGGGCGACAAAGTCAGCGCTAAAGACGCGATGAAAAAAGCGGGTGTACCGGTCGTCACGGGCAGTGACGGTGCGTTACCTGAAGACCCCAAGGAGATCATCAAGATCGCGCGCGCGGTCGGCTATCCGGTCATCATCAAAGCGTCAGGGGGCGGGGGCGGTCGTGGCATGCGCGTCGTCCACACCGAAGCTGCCTTGGTGAATGCCGTCAACACAACGCGCCAGGAGGCCGGCGCTGCGTTCTCTAACCCTGCGGTCTATCTCGAGAAATTTCTCGAAAACCCCCGTCATGTCGAGATCCAGATTTTAGCGGACGAGCACCGCAATGCGATTCATCTGGGCGAGCGCGACTGCTCGATGCAGCGCCGCCACCAGAAGGTCGTCGAAGAGGCACCAGCGCCAGGGATCACGAGGCGATTGATCGACCGAATCGGCGCCCGATGCGTAGACGCCTGCCGCAAGATTGGTTACCGCGGAGCCGGCACATTCGAATTCCTCTACGAAAACGGAGAGTTCTATTTCATTGAAATGAATACGCGGGTACAGGTTGAACATCCAGTCACCGAATTCATTACAGGCTATGACATCGTTCAACAGCAGATCCGAATTGCGTTTGGCGAGCGTCTGAGCATCCGTCAACGCGATGTCAGCCCTCGTGGCCATGCGATTGAGTGCCGGATTAATGCAGAGGATCCGTTCAAATTCACTCCGAGCCCGGGACGAATCACCTCGTGGCACCCACCCGGCGGCCCCGGCATTCGGGTTGATTCCCATGTCTACGCAGGCTGCGTCATCCCCCCTCACTACGATTCACTGATTGCCAAAGTGATCGCATATGGCGACACCCGCGAGCAGGCGATCGCTCGCATGCGAGTTGCGCTTTCCGAAATGGTCGTGGAAGGCATCCAGACCAATATCCCCTTACATCGCGAGTTGATGACCGATGCCCGCTTCATCACGGGCGGGACCTCGATCCATTATCTGGAGCAACGTCTTGCCCAACGTAGTGGTCACTGAAGCGGTGGTCACTGACGAGAAAGCAGTCGGCAGCATGCCGTTGGGCTGGCAGGAATTGAGCTTCGAGATTCCGTTACCGATGGTTGAAATCTGGAGCGATGCCCTGCTCGAAGCCGGCGCACTCTCGGTTGACGCGCAGGACGCCGATGCGGATTCGATTGATGAAGTACCGCTCTACGGCGAACCGGGATTAATGCCGCCGGCGCCTGGATGGGAACGCACGCGCCTGACCGCGCTCATGGTGGCCCACTGCGATCCACTTGCGGTGTTGAACGACGTCGCCGATGCGATCGCGAGTCCACCGCCCGGTCGGGTCAACATTCGTTGGGTTGCAGAGCAGGATTGGGTGCGCCTGACGCAGGCGCAGTTCGAGCCGATTCCGATCGGTGAGCGCCTCCTCATCACACCCTCATGGCACGCAGAGGCCGCGCAAGCCCCCAACAACCGAGGCCGACTTTGCATCGAACTCGACCCGGGGTTAGCGTTTGGAACGGGGAGCCATCCGACCACTCGCCTCTGCCTTGAATGGCTCGAGCGCCACATCCATGGTGAGGAGTCGGTCATTGATTACGGTTGCGGTTCCGGCATTCTGGCGATCGCCGCGGCCCGACTGGGGGCGCAGTCAGTCATTGCGATTGATATTGATGCACAAGCGCTGATCTCCACTCAAGCCAATGCGCAAGCGAACCCGCCAACAGACCAGGTGATTGAGATTCGTTCGACCGAAGACCCTCGCCCGGAGGCGGTCGACGTCGTTGTGGCCAATATTCTGTCGATGCCCCTCAAGCTGCTGGCACCCGTTCTGATCGACCTCGTCCGGGCCGGCGGCACTCTGGTACTGTCGGGCGTTCTCGAGCGACAGGCTGCCGAGGTCGCCAGCGCCTATGCGCCGCGCATCCCCCTGACCGTCGTTGCCGAGCGTGATGGCTGGGTCTGCTTGGCCGGCCATCGCCCATTTCCTTCCATTTCAACCGAGACCCAACGCCCATGAGTTCGCACTGGCATACGTCCTGGAACGCCCCCCGAATCCTGATCAGTGGTTCGGTCGCCTATGACACGATCCTGGTCTTCGAGGGCCATTTCAAGGATCACATCCTGGCCGACAAGGTGCACATGATCAATGTTGCCTTCCTGGCCCCCCGACTCGAGCGCAATTACGGCGGAACTGCCGCCAACATCGCGTATTCCTTAGCCGGTTTAGGCGCCCATCCGGCGGTTCTCGCAGCGGTTGGACGGGACGGTGACGACCAGATCAACCGGATGAAACGCATTGGTGTCGATGTGTCGGGGGTCATGCGGATTGACGAACTCTGGACCGCGCAGGCCTACATCACCACCGACCTCGACGACAATCAGATCACCGCGTTTCACCCCGGTGCGATGGATCGGGCCCATGAAGTCCGAGTTGCTGGGCACCTCCCCGCGGCGCTCGGCATCATCTCGCCCAACGGTCGCCAGGCCATGATAGATCATGCAGAGAGTTTTCGGGTCAACGATGTGCCTTTCGTTTTCGACCCCGGTCAGGCGCTCCCGATGTTCGATGGCGATGCGCTGCGGGGCATGATGGAAGGCGCGGTTGCAGTTACCGTTAACGATTACGAGTGCTCAATGATCACCCAGAAGACCGGGCTTGAGGAATCCGAGCTCGCGCGCCTGGTAAACGCGCTGATCGTCACCCGCGGGGGCGAGGGCTGCACCGTATGGGTGGACGGCGAGCCCCATTCGATCCCGGCGGCAGCGATTTCGCACGCCGTCGATCCAACCGGTTGTGGCGACGCGTTCAGAGCTGGAGTGCTTTATGGCCGGTCAACGGGCAAAGACTGGGTCGCGTCAGCCCGTCTGGGCTCAGTCTTGGGCGCGATGAAAATCGAGCATTCCGGCGCCCAAAGCCACGTGGTCAACCGCAAGGTCATCGCCGAGCGGTATGAAGCCGCCTACGGCGAGCGGCCCTGGCCCGAATCTGAAGATGCATTAGCCACCGATCTTGATGATCACCACCATCACCATCAGTGGACCTGATTAACCAACGCCCAACATCGGCAACGTTCGATCAATCAGACTCATTAAAAACTGGACAACGAGTAACAGGACTAACGAGGAGAGATCAACCCCACCCAGTAATGGGATGATCCGACGGATGGGCGCCAAAAAAGGCCGTGTCAATTGCTCCAGCGCCGGAGCGATTGGCGCGTAAGGATTGACCCAGGAAAGGATGGCTTGAAGAATGGTGGTGGCCATCAGCATCACCAGCAGCCAGCGCGCGACCCGCAGGATGGCCGCGAACAAAATCGTTCCAAACGCCGGCGCCTTGTCGACCCGATCGAGATCGCCGAACAGGACGAACTGAACCAACAACAACAGCAATGCAATTAGGAGTGCACCCAACGCACTCGGCCAGTCGATCGTTCGCGATGGCCGCACCAGCCGCCGCAGTGGCATCACAAGCCAGTCCGTTAACGCCGCCGCAAAGACCAGCAGCGGATTGCGCGGATGCACATCGGCCCAGCCAGCCCAAACCCGCAGCACGCAAGCGCTAGCGAGCAACCCGCCAACGGTTTCAAAGACGAGCCAGATTGCGCTCGAGAACATAGCGAACCCCATCTCAGCGAAACAAGGCCGCCATGGTCTCACGACCACTGAGCACGGGCCCTTTCAGCCAAGGACCCGTCAACACCAGACCCATGAAACGGATCAGGGGCGAGCGCCCGTAGGGAATGGCCAAAGTCCAGCTGACTCTGCGGCTAGGCCAGTGGCGGGCGAAGCCTTTTTAGCACTCGTGCGGGGTGCGGGTGAAGGTCGAAGTTTCGCAGGAATTGCGGCCGCTGGTGGCGCCGCGGCAGCTGAAGCTGGCTGCTGAGTACCCCGCTTCGCGGCGGGCTTAGCGGCAGCTTTCGCGGCGGGCTTCGCGGCGGGCTTCGCGGCGGGCTTAGTTACGCGGGCACTGGGCGCAGCCGGTGTTGGATCCTCTGGCGGGGCGGCCACAGGCTTTTGAGCCCTGGCAGGAGGCTTGGTCTTGACGTCGACACCGACATTAGCTGGCACTTTAACGGGAGCTCTAGCGGAAGCCTTGGCAGATGGCTTTGCAGCGGGCTTCGCCACTGACTTTGCGATGGGCTTCAGGGGCGCCGTAGCGACCGTCTTGGCCGGCGCTTTGAGCGCTGTAATTGGCGTAGCCTTGTTCGAGGCCTTCGCGGGAGCCTGTAGCGGGGTCGCTTTCGTGGTCACGGCCTTGATTGATGGGGCAATCTGCGCGACTTTGGTCGCAGTCTTGACTGCGGCCTTAGTAGCGTCCACTTTGACCGCTTTGACCGCTTTGACGGGCTCGATCGCCTTGCTTGCTTTCTCGGCTTTGCTTGCCTTCCCAACCTTTACCAACTTCGAGGCCTTCGCGGCCTTCGCGGGCTTTGCCGCCTTCGCGGCTTTGTCAACTTTATCGGCCTTGGCGGGCTTCGCGGCCTTCACAACCTTTTCAGCTTTCTCGACCTTGGCGGGCTTCGACAATTTTTCGGTCTTCTTTTCAGCCTTACCCGCTTTGGTGCTCTTTACCTTGGCCTTGATTTCATCTTTTTTGGCCTTCGCCATATTGTTCTCCACGTACATGCTCTGGGCATGATTAAAAACAGGGACTCAGTCCCAACTGAGCGCACCTCCGGTCTGGTACTCGATCACTCGAGTCTCAAAGAAGTTGCGCTCTTTCTTCAGATCGATCATTTCGCTCATCCACGGGAAGGGGTTGTCCTCCGTGGCAAACATCGGCTCAAGCCCAATCTGTTGCGCGCGCCGGTTAGCGATGTAGCGCAAGTACCCTTTGAACATGGGCGCGTTCAACCCCAGAACACCACGGGGCATGGTGTCCTCCGCATATCGATATTCGAGCTCGACCGCTTGCAGGAATAAGGTCCGAATTTCTTCCTTGAACGCAGCCGTCCAGAGATGAGGGTTCTCGAGCTTGATGGTGTTAACCAGATCGATTCCAAAATTACAGTGCATCGACTCGTCACGAAGGATGTACATGTACTGTTCGGCAGCACCCGTCATCTTGTTCTGACGTCCGAGTGCGAGGATCTGGACAAAACCGACGTAAAAAAACAGCCCTTCCATCAGGCATGAAAACACGATCAAGCTCTTGAGAAGTGCCTGGTCCGTTTCTGGGGTTCCGGTCTTGAAATGCGGGTCGGTCAGCGTATCAATGAACGGGATCAGGAACTCGTCCTTATCCCGGATCGACTTGACCTCGTGATACGCGTTAAAGATCTCACCCTCTTCCAGACCCAGAGATTCAACGATGTACTGATAAGCGTGGGTATGAATCGCTTCCTCGAACGCCTGCCGCAACAAAAACTGACGGCATTCAGGCGCCGTGATGTGGCGATAGGTTCCCAACACAATGTTGTTGGCCGCCAGCGAGTCGGCGGTAACGAAAAACCCGAGATTTCGTCGAACGATCAGACGCTCGTCATCGGTCAACCCGTTGGGGTCTTTCCAGAGCGCGATATCGCGACTCATGTTGATTTCTTGCGGCATCCAGTGGTTGGCACAACCGGCGAGATATTTATCCCAGGCCCACTTGTACTTGAACGGCACGAGTTGGTTAACGTCGGCACCACCGTTGATCACGCGCTTGTCATCGACCCGAACCCGACGTGCGACGCCGTTCGAATCAGCAGTTGAATCAGCGGTCGACTCCGTAGTCTGACCCGGAGCCTGTGGCACCAGGACGGAGTGCTCATCAAACGCGCCACGCCCAAGAATCGGGAAAGCGGCGACTGGGGCGGCCGAAGGGGGCGCCAAGGGAG
>Ga0209189_1003071_pt1 | contig 11360 bp, 11 predicted proteins | sample C_130820_EF_Meta_FD_187308 | JGI IMG/M metagenome (GOLD analysis project Ga0209189, IMG submission 187308) | Freshwater microbial communities from Lake Croche, Canada to study carbon cycling - C_130820_EF_MetaG (SPAdes) (version 3) | ecosystem: Environmental > Aquatic > Freshwater > Lake...
TTTCACAAGTGTTATATTATCCTCAAATACCAATTGTTACAACAAAGACTATGGAATATAATAATTGTTTGGATCTACCATATGGTGAAAATGCTATTGTTGCAATCGCATCGTATAACGGGTACAACCAAGAGGATTCTATGGTGTTTAACCAAAGTGCCATCGATAGGGGTCTTTTCAGAGCTGATATCTTAAAAAAGTATCATTCGGAAATTGACAAGAATCCTTCTACCAACCAGGATGACCTTTTTACTAAACCTGATAAGAATAAAGTAGCTGATATGAAACAGGGTGATTATAGTAAGATTAATGAAAAGGGTTATGTTCCTGAAGAAACAGATATTAAAAATGAGACTTTTATTATTGGTAAAGTATCTCATATTCAACCTACTGGAAATGATAGTAAAGCATTAAAGGATAACTCTGAGATATTTAAATCAAATGTGGATGGTGTTATTGATAGAGTCCACAAAGATATTTATAACGCAGAGGGATATGGGATGATTAATGTTAGAGTTAGAACGGAGAGAATTCCGGAGATAGGAGATAAGTTCAGTAATCGACATGGACAAAAAGGAACCCTAGGTATTGCCCTTCAACAAAAAGATATGCCATTTACATCAGACGGGTTGGTTCCAGATTTAATTATGAACCCTCACTGTTTTACCGGAGATACTTTAATTAGTATTCCAAATGGCACTTGTAGAAGATTAGATACTTTTTCAGAAGAAGGAAATGAAAAGGTACTATCTTGGTGTCCCGATAGAAAAGAGAGTACTATGTCTTATTCTGTTGGACTTGAATCTAAAGGTGTTAAAGAAATTATTAAATTAACCTTAATTGATGGCAGAGAATTAAAATGCACACCTGACCATAGATTTAAGCTTCTAAGAAATAATGAAATCATTGAAAAGGAAGCTAAAGATATTGATTTTGAAGATAAGTTAATTATGTCACCAGTTGGAACAGAGGATAAATCTTATGAAGAAGAAGATGATTGGTCTTTAGAAGTTGGTGATTATAAATTTAATATGGAAGATGATGAACAAAGAGAAAAGACTTTGGCTTTTGCAAGAATACTTGGATATATTCATACGGATGGGTGTTTATGTTTGACCGAGAGAGGAGAATATAGATGTGTGGTATATATGGGTTGTATGATTGATGCTAATACAATGTTGGATGATATTTTTATGGTAACTGGGAAGAGACCTGCTATTGTAGATGATTATTCAAAAAATACTAATTCTCATACTTATAATATAAATATTACTAACAAGTTTGCAAGATCTTTAGCTAAACTACCCGGAATTATATATGGTAGAAAAACTACTCAGGAGTTTAGTTATCCAGAATTCTTATTTGAAGAATCTTGCCCTAAATCTATTGTAAGAGAATTTTTGGGAGGATGCTTTGGAGGAGATGGATGGACACCTCATTTTAGGTCTGGTGATAAACACGCTTTCAGTAAAGTTAAATTTTCTCAAGCTATTATGCCTGAATTTAAAGAATCTATGCAAAATAAGATGACTAAATTTATTGATTTGATGAATGGTGTTGGGGTTAATGCAACAATATGTAGAATTCGTGAAAAGATTAAAGATTACAATGGTATTAGTTTTGAAATACAAGTAAAGTCAAATGAAGAATTTAGAAAGAATATTGGGTTTAGACATTGTGTTCAAAAACTAATGAGATTAGAACTTGCGTGTGCTTATGAGAATTATTGTGAACAAGTTAAGAAGCAACATAATAATATGATTAAAAAGGTTAATGAATATATGACTATTAAACCTAATATGACTGAAGCATTACAGAAGGGGAAAGAAGATTTATACAGAGATGAGAAAATATTAAATGATTATTATTCTTTGTTAACTCCTACATTAGCATATAATAGAAGGAGGGCTAATAGATCAACAGATATTAATGTATTTGATTATAACTTTATGCAGACTGCAGAAGAATTTATTAAAGAATGTTCAGCTGGAACTTGGTTTGATAAAGGAACTTATATAGTTAAAAGAACTGATAAAACAATTCCTAATTATTATATGGGAATTATGAAAAAAGAATTAGGTGACACGAAAGAAGTATTTGATATTGGAGTAATGACATATCATTTATTCACATCAAACGGTTGTTGTGTTCATAATTGTTTGCCATCTCGTATGACGATTGGTCAACTAGTGGAAATGACCGCCGCCAAGATAGGTTCCATCGAAGGCCATTTTATCGACGGGACACCATACTGTGACTATGACGTTCGTAAATTGCCAGAGATGCTGGAAAAACTCGGATTCAATAAGTATGGCAATGAAGTATTATACTGTGGTATGACTGGAAAGAAAATGGAAGCTGAAATATTTATGGCTCCTTCATACCAAATCAGATTGAAACATATGACTGCCGACAAATACCATTCAAGAAGTCGCGGTCCAAGACAAGCATTAACAAGACAACCATTAGAAGGAAGAAGCAGAGACGGAGGTCTAAAAATAGGTAAACCATTTTGCCTAAGAGTCGATGTGCAAGCATCAGGCTAGTCCGCGTTGTGGCGGGCAACATTCCCTAATTGCGGGAAACTCCAAATAATTCTAAAGTACTAAACTTGTAAGGAAACTTGCAGGTGGCTAATGCTAACAACATTAGGTACAGTAATAATCTTTAGACTATGGACAATCCGCAACGAAGCCCCTAAGTACGCTATGATAAGTATACGGGGAACGCTCAACGACTATATAGGAATGGGTATGAGAAGTCTAATCAACTTCAATGATTACTTAAAAGAGAGTCTGGACCTACAGAGATGTAGATTTAAACTTAGTTATAAATATCCCACAATAATAGGTATTTGTAACGAATTTAAATATCCGATGGTAAATTTAATAATATTATAAAATAAAAATTTACATAGAACATTGGATGTGATTTCGGAAATGGAAAAAGATGCAATGATAGCCCACGGTATGGCACAATTCTTAAAAGAACGTATGATGGAAACTTCCGATATAACGAAAGTCTACGTCTGTGACGAATGCGGTTTATTTGCCGCAAAAGTCATTGACAAAGACTATTATATCTGTAAGTCCTGTCACAACACAAATAGAATCAGTGCTATAGTAATGCCATATGCGGCAAAGCTATTATTTCAAGAATTAATGTCTGTAAATATTGTACCAAGAATTAGACCTGAAAAGTCAATATATGCAGATGAAGCTTAATAATAAGAAAAAAGAATTATTTTATTTAATATAAAAATTTATTTAATTTTTATATTTCACTCATTTGATTTTCTTCCAATAATAAACCCTATTAGAAAAAGTATATAATGTAATTTTACATTTTCTATATTTTTATAATCAGGTAACGATAATATTACAAAAAATAATGCTATATCAAGAAAATTATAATTAGTCTTTCCTAAAAAAATCCCTAAAATAATAAATAACAGAGAAGAAACTGTTAATGTTAATTTATCATATTTAAGTAAAGGGACCGTAGTAATATAACTTAATTTGACTTTATGGTCTATATCAAAATTAGATAAAACTTTATTTAATAATAAAGGATGACTATTTTCTGTATTAATTTTTTCTGTTGATTTTTGATATGCAATTCTATTACTTGGAGAATAGACTTTTATTTTATTATCTATTGCTAATAACTGAAGACAGAAATCAATATGAAAATATATTTTACCTTCTAATTCTTTTATTAATTTCTTAGCACCATTTCTAGACACTATATAAGCATGAGTTGCTAATGCTACCGATGGTCTATTAACATATTCATTTATTTTTTTAAAGTTAAAGTTACCTAATCCAATAGTATGAAATAATATATTAAGAGGATTTAAATTATTCTGACAACCAAAACATCCTAAATAAAATATATCATATCCTTTTGGTAATTTTCTTAAATGAGTCATAACTTTTTCATAAAAATCATCAGTAAGAATAACATCGTCTTCTAATACTATTCCATAAGGGTCTCCCGAATCTACAATCTTTTTCCAAACTTTTATATGTGACATCGCTATAGCAATAGTTTTATTTGTTCCAAAGGTAGCAAAGAATTTGTTAGCGTATTTACTTTTAAGTTTATCAGTTAATTTATTCGCATCTACACCTTTAACTAAAATAGGATTAACGTTTTGTTTTTTAAGATTACTAAATAATAATTCAGGCTGCTCTAAGCTAATTACATATGCTTTCAATTGCTTTTTAATAAAATATTTATCATAAAATGTCATATTATATTTTAAGATACAAATTTTATTATCTTAAACTCTAATAGTAGTTCTTTTCAAAGATACCTTTTCTTTAGTCTTTCTTGAATTAATAATATGATCAGTTAAGGCTCTAGCTTGGTTCTCGTTTTTAACAACTTCTTGAATTGCTTTGTGAATGTTTTCTTTCTTTAAAGGTTCAGGTAATTTACTAACGTGTCTGCTTAATTTACCACCAGTAATACCAATTTCTTTTTCATCCATATTTTCCATGTAGGCTAAAATATATTCTTCATTTTGTTTTTTTTCATCGTTAATTTCCTTAACGGTTTCTCTAATTTTTTTTAAATCATCATCTAATTTAACCCAAGAAACTATCTTTTGTTTAAATTCTTCAGATATCTTATTTTTTGGAGTGTCTGACATTATAATTAAGAAGAAAATATTTTTTATATCAAAATTACAAATTTTAATATAAAATAACCTAACATAAAGGTTTGATGTTGTAGTCGGGTTCGATGGTAGAGTTGTTCCAAGGAGATACAGTGTATTTGGGAACGTTGATAGCACCACGGATATCGTAGGAAGCATTTTTGAGGGATTGGCCAACAGTGTTGACACCTACTACATATTTGTCAGTGTTAATTAATTTATCATCGTTCATTTTATATTTGGCTTGAGAAAAATCAGTGTTGAACCAGTCGTCGTTGATTTCCTTAGGTAAGTAATCAGTTGCATTGTAGTTGGTTACATTGTTCTTGTTCAAGTCTACAACGTCAGTTTCTGCAGAAGCAGGAACAGGTCTTTCAAAGGCATTGTTTAAACTAGCACCAGAGTGGGTGTTGTTATCATTGGGTTCAAAACTGTAAATGGAACTAGCATTGTTTAATAAAGTAGAATTGACAGGGGCTTCGCTGTTGTTAGGCTTTACCATAAGATCTTTAGCTACTTGAGGTGCTTGAGGAGCTGGAGAAGTAAAATCTCTATCTGCAGGAGGAGTAAAATGATCTACAGTATTATTTTCAATCATGTTGTGATAATCATTATCATCATCATCATCAGAATTTTCAAAAGAATCAGTTGCAGATTCAGATGATACCTCGGTACTGTCATCAAATTCTTCAGTAGGCAAGTCTTCAAAATTTTCAGCATTATATTCATTGTCATTATCATCCATCATTTCAGGAGTGTTATCTATTCTTTCTTTAGTACTAGAAGTACTAGGTTGTTTCATTAAACAATAAATAAGAAAAATTAACACACCTAATAATAAAAGTGTAGAAAGATTTATATTTCCATTTTGTGCCATTCAGATATATTTAATCTTAGAAAAAAATTTAAAGTTTTTATATATAATTTTTTAACTAATATAATCCTCACTCGAACAATCAGAAATAATATCATACTTGGTATTAATATAAATTTTTTCTATATTATTATCTTTTAACTTTAATTTTACTAAATCATTATTTTCCAAGTATGATAATGGTACTGTTTTTTTATCTAACGTTTCTATTGAACATAGAACACTACCTTTAATGATTTTACATGAATAATTACCATGTTCAGTTTCTAGAATAAATAAATCATCTTCAAATTTAATATTTTTTATAGTTGTTGAAACAATCATATAGTAAATTATATATATTAAAAATTCGAAAACGTAAAAATTATTTATCATTAATATATATTTATGAAAATAAAATTTAGAGAATTATGTTTACATAATTTAGATAAAGTTAAAAAGATTAATTTGCCAGTAGTATCTAAAGAAAGTATTTATGAAGCAGTACTAATAGAATTTAGAATATTTCCTCATTTAGAATTTATTATAAGAAATAATATTTCTAAATTAGGTAGTGAATGGAGTTATACTATTGTATGTGGTAATTTGAATTTTGATTTTATGACTAATATGTGTTCATCTATATCAGAAAATATAAAAATAATAAAATTAGATTATGGTAATATAGATGTCAAAAAATATAGTGAAATACTTACTTCAATTGATTTTTGGAATTTATTTAAAGGTGAAAAAATATTAATTCATCAAGAGGATTCATTAATTTTTAAAGATAATATAAAGGATTTTCTTCAATGGGATTACATTGGAGCACCTTGGCAAAAAACTAAAAAAGTTAATTTAAAACATGTTGGTAATGGTGGATTTTCTTTAAGAACAAAACAATGTATGATTGATGTAATTTTAAAAGATAATAAAAAAATAAATAATCATCCAGAAGATATTTATTTTTCAAAAAGTATGATAGATATGAATATAGGAAATGTTGCGGATTATGATTCAGCATCTCTCTTTTCAACAGAAAATATTTTTAATCCGAATAGTTTTGGAGGGCATCAATTTTGGTTGGATAATAAGAATTGGCATAAATATATTAGTTTGTAATAAAATTTTAATCTAATTTTTTTATATGCCAATTAAGGCTATTTTAAAAACAAATAATAAAATCAATAATAAAACCAATAATAGAACCAATAATAGAACCAATAATATAATTAATAATAAAACTAATAATAAAACCAATAATATAATTAATAATAAAACCAATAATATAAATAATAATAAAATTAATGAAGATTCCTATTTAGATAAAATTAATGAATTTTGTACAATTTATTCAACAAACAATAACTTCATAATAAGTAATCCAAAAATAGAATTTAGATATTTTTGTTATAAATATATTGACAATATTCAAAATATAAAATTACAAGATGTTCCAAAAGAAAGTATTTATGAATCAGTATTAATAGAATTTCGAATATTTCCTCATATTGAATTTATTATTAGAAATAATATTTTAAAATTAGGTAGTGATTGGAGTTATACTATTGTATGTGGTAATTTAAATTTTGACTTTATAACTACAATGTGTTCATCTATATCAGAAAGTATCAAAATAATTAAATTAAATTATGATATCGTTACCCCTTTTACTTATAGTGAAATACTTACTTCAATAGATTTTTGGAATTTATTCAAAGGTGAAAAAATATTAATTCATCAAGAAGATTCAATAATTTTTAAAGATAATATAAAAGATTTTATTCAATGGGATTACATTGGTGCGCCTTGGTCAAAAAAAAATATAATTAATTATAATAATATTGGAAATGGAGGTTTTTCATTAAGAAATAAACAATGTATGATTGATATAATAAATAAAAATTCAAATTCAAAATTAGTAGTACATCCAGAAAATGTTTATTTTACAAAAAGTATGATAGATATGAAAATAGGTAATATTGCAGATTATGATACAGCAACTTTATTTTCAAGTGAAATTTTTTTTAATCCTGATAGTTTTGGCGGGCAGTGTTTTTGGTTAGGAAATAAAAAATGGAAAAAATATTTACTTGAAAATCTAAATAAAATTTTCATAGATAATGATATAGAAAAAATATTTAATAAAATAATTCAAAACAATCAAGTTAACTCAATTAATAATGAAAAAGATTACCAATTAAATATTTATGAAAATAAAGAGATTAGTAATAAACAATATGAATTTATTAAAATAAAAGACTTATTAAATACAGAATATGAAAAAAAATTAATTAACTTTATAACTGAAAATTTATCAGCTGATAAAAAAACTGTTTTTTGTATACATCAATTTGAATTGGGTGATGCCATAATATTAAATGGATTATATAGATATTTATTAACAAATTATAATTATGTAGTAATTGCTGTTAGAATTGAATATTATGAACAAATTAAAATAATGTATTTAGACGAAAAAAATATTTTATTTTATGTTTTAAAACAATATAATAAAATGGATTATTATAATAATATTAATAAATTAATACCTTATACTGATGAAATAAGAAACATATTTGTAAAATATAATATTACTTTTAAACCAATGGGACATCATATTTGTAAATATTTTAAAGTAAATATGAATGAATCTAGTGGTTATCCTACTTTTTTATATAAAAATCATGGATATAATATTCAAACTATACAATATAATTTTTTTAAAATAAATAGAAATTTAGAAGCAGAAGAAATATTATATAATAAACTTATTAATATAATAGGGGAAAACTATATAATAGTTATTGATGATGAAGAAAGAAATTTTAAAATTTCGAATATATATTCAAAAGAAGATTTACCTATTTTTAAAATAGGATTAGATTCAATAAATAATAATAAAGATTTAGAAAGTATAAAAGATAAAAATATTTTTAATTATATAAAAATATTAGAAAAAGCAAAAGAAGTACATTCAATTCATTCATCTATAATATTAATAGTTGAACATTTAAAATTAGATATTAAAAAATGTTTTATACATAATAAAGTAAGACCTAATAATAATATAAAATATAATAATAAAAATATTATTATAATTAAATAAAAATAAATTTATTTATTCTTATTATTCGGTTTATATTATTTAAATAATACTAATATTATATGCCTATAGAAACTATTTTTCATGAAAATAATGAATATCCTTTATTTCAATCAAAAGGTAATGCAGCCAAATATATAATTCCTTTTGCACTCGAATTTTGTAAAGGAGTTGGTTATGATATTGGATTCTGCAAAAAAGAATGGATGTTACCAAATGCAATTGGTATAGATTATAGTGAAAATAATGATTATCATGCTGATAACTTACCAGAAGGACAAGTTGATTATATATTCAGTAGTCATTGTTTAGAACACGTTGATAATTGGGTTAATTCGTTAGAATATTGGATGTCTAAAATTAAAAAAGGAGGAGTTTTATTTTTATATCTACCTGATTATTCTCAAAGTTATTGGAGACCTTGGAATAATAAAAAACATAAACATATTTTAATTCCAGAAATAATTTGCGATTTATTAAAAAAGAGAGGATGTAATAAAATATTTAAATCAGGTATAGATTTGAATAATTCATTTACAATTGTTTGTGAAATATAAATTTTATATTTATGGTTTTATAAACCAAACTTCAGAAAAATCAGTTTTATTTAATGTAATATTAATATTATTTTGTAATAGAAATTCGTCAGTAGCTTGTTTACATCCTTTCCAATATCCATAATCATCTAAAATTATAATACCACCAGATACTACTTTATTATATAAATTTTCTAAACAAACTTTAGTTGAATCATACCAATCACCATCTAATCTTAATATTGAAATTTTATCAATATCAAATTTAGGTACAGTATCTTTAAACCATCCTTTAACTGGAACAATTTTATCATTTGGTATATTTAATTTATTCATACATTCATATAAACATTCTAGAGGAGAATCATTCCATCCTTCTCTTTTCATTCCCCAATTTTCTAAATCTTTTGCTTTTAAATTATTAATTGCGATAATATCTTCATCAGTAGGTTCAGGAAATCCTTCATAACTATCAAATGCATATATTTTTTTATTAATATTATTATCTAATAAAAATCTTGCAGCACCACAGGACATTCCTCCTTTCCAAACACCACATTCAATAATATTTCCTTCTAAATTCTGTGTATCTAAAATACTTTGACAAAATCGTGTAAATCTTTCAGGTCTGCACATAGTATAATTTTTGATTTTTTCATAGATTAAACTCATATGCAAATATAAAATATAATTTATTGATTAAAACGAATTTTTTTAATATTTAAAATACATTTTTTGTAATATAATCTAATGAATGAGTATATCTAATATCAGAAGGTGTTGCTGCTAAATGAAATATATATGGTTTATTTGTTAATACTAATAATTCATTTTTATCAAAATGTTGTAAAATTCCATAATCTATTAATATACTATTATTTTTAATATCTAAGATATTTTCTCTATACATATCTAAAAGAACACCTTGTTCCCACACACCAGGATAACTATTATTTTTATATAATAATTCATCAAATTGCCATTTTTTTAAAAAATCTATACTATATTGAGTATTTTTTACAATAAAAAATCCTGTATTAATTCCATTTTTCATAAATGATGGTATATCTTTTGAAAATATAAAATTGTAACTTTTATAATCATTTATAAAATCTATTATATTTTTACTATCAATATAAAAATGGGCGTCAGCATCTAGCCATATGACATAATCGTAATTATATATATATTCTAATAATAAAGGATTTTTTTCCCAGTGAGGAGACCTATTACTTTGTCTTCTTAGATTACATCTAATTAAGTCAATATTATTTTTATTACAATATGCTTTATTTATTTTATAATTAATATCAGCAAATGAAGCAATATTTTCATCATACCACATTAAAATACAAAGTTTCATATAAATATAAATATAATTAGAATATATATATATGAAATCTAAACTTAAAAAAGTTATTTTGTTAATTTATAATATTTATGTTATTTAAAATATTAGTAGTAGATTTACCATCAACAAATGGAAGAACCATTGTTTCTTTTGCAAATTCTCTTCCAATAATATCTTCAACTTTGTAATCTCCTCCTTTTATTAAAATATCTGGTTCTATTTTTTTTATTATATTAAAAGGCGTATCTTCATCAAACGAAACTATGAAATCAATAAAATCTAATTTACTTAAAAATAATATTCTATCTTCTAAATTATTTATAGGTCTATTTTCCCCTTTTAATTTTTTAACAGAATTATCACTATTTATTCCCACAATTAAAATATCTCCTAATTTTTTTGCACTTTCTAAATAATTTAAATGACCGGTATGTAATATATCAAAACAACCATTCGTAAATATAATTTTTAAATTACTATTTTTTAAATGATATATTATATCATCTGTAAAATATTTATTTTTAATCCATTTATATGAATTTAATATATCTTCATGAGTTAATTCATAAGTTCCTATTTTTTTAACAGATAAAGTTCCTAAATATGTAGCTATTTGTAAAATTGTTTTAATATCTTTATTAAAATATAAACTACATAGTACAGATATAACAATATCTCCTGCACCAGTTACATCTACAACTTCATTCGATTCATATATTGTTTCAAATAATTTATTATTATCATATAATGATATTCCATCTTTACCTAAAGTTACTATTGAATATTTACATTTTATTGTTTTTATAATATAATTATGAATATCTTCTATATTTTTTAATTTAGTATATAAT
>Ga0209189_1003072_pt1 | contig 11359 bp, 11 predicted proteins | sample C_130820_EF_Meta_FD_187308 | JGI IMG/M metagenome (GOLD analysis project Ga0209189, IMG submission 187308) | Freshwater microbial communities from Lake Croche, Canada to study carbon cycling - C_130820_EF_MetaG (SPAdes) (version 3) | ecosystem: Environmental > Aquatic > Freshwater > Lake...
CATCGGCCAATACGGCGCCTGGTTCAGATACTTCCAGTTACTCAGATTGATATAGTCATTTCTACTCTCGATGGCGTCCGTCCGTCGTCCAAAGAACACCAGGCGAGAAATGAGTCCATGAACATCCAGGTCCAATCGTGTTAGTCCCGTGATGCCCGGAAAAGTAAACGTCTGGACCTGATGAATCAGATACGTAAGTTCCCGTCTCACGAACGACACCTGCTCCTGCTCCGTCAGATACACATAGTTGCCCTCGAGATGCGCGTTCATGATAAATCCGTCCTGCCGCGGCACAGGGTCTCCCGCCTGTGTATAAAACCAACGCGGCGATCCCGACACATCATTCCACGACTGGTAATTCGCCTGGAGTGTCAGATTGTCATAGGGCGGTCCGGGGAGACTAACATCGTTGGTCGTGGGATACGCCGGATTGTTGAGCAGCCGGCGATTCGTGCGCACGGGCTCTGTATTGAAGATGGGATCCAGCAACCGATAAATCTCACGCAGCGGTCGCAGCTGGATCTGGATCTCCACTTCATGCATCTGGAGCGCCACCAGCGGCAATGCGGCTCCCCAACTCTCACTAAACCAAAAGGGCAGCGGCACTCGGAGCGTACGTCCGTGGACCGACGGCGCGGTCGGATTTCCTGATGGGTCCAGCAAGTTCTGCGGATACTCACCCTTGGTGTACGGATAGTTCGGCGACTTGCCGCGCACACCCCATTCCGGCTCATTGAGTTCGGCCACGTCGCCCACGAGAGATCGCCACTTGAGATATTGGTCAGTCTTCATATCGGCTGTCGCACGTGCCGCGATCCACTCGCCCGGAAAAGACTGGACCTGAGATCCGCCCACGTAGATAGATAGATTCTGAATCATGAAGGCGCCTAGCATATGAATCCACCGAAAGGAGGGAGTCTGGGTGCCGATTTTGCTATACATGTCGGGCAACTGGAGAACTAGCATGAGGTCGGTGAGGAGATCGGCGTAGCGCGGAATCTTGGCGCGGACGAGTATCGGTGAGTCCATGAGGAGCTGGTCTGGGCCATCGAGGGCGATGTTGATGCTCTCCTGACTGAAGTGGGTATAGCGGCGATAGACCTTGTAATAATAGGTGAATTCCGGATTTCCATTGAAAAAGAGATTCTGGTTGCCGAAGGCGACGATTCCTATCTGTCCTCCGCCTGGCATCCCTCTACTATGGACTCTTGCGTCTTTCACTTTAACCTCGGTTGCTACGGGTCTTACGGCCCTTACGACGACTGCCGCCCTTACGGGGCTTTGGTGGTGGGCCCGTGGTGCGCTTTTTGGGTGAAGCATGTGAATTAAAAGGTTTCATTGCGGCTAACTCTTCGGGAGTCGCAAGGGTCATGTGCTCAAGCTGCTTGCGAAGCAGCGCATCGCCCTCCGCAAAGGAAAAGGGCGTGCCCGTGTTCCGTGCCTTCTTGAGCGCAGCTTCCATTGCGTGCATGTTCTACTTTATGGAGTTAATCCTGGTGATAGGTCACCCACCAGTTGTCGGCCAGATAGGGCGGCAGATTCTGGGTTGCGGACACGAGCTTGGTGGAGGGACCTGCGCGCATCTGGCGATCAATCTGCTCATAATTGAGGGCGTAGCCGGCATAGGCCAGAGTGCTGATGAGGCCCGTGGCGGGACCCACGACGCTAAAGGGATGGTCCGGGTTCGTGTCACTGAACGTCTCCGACTTGAACACGTAGAGATCGCCGAAGTTCTGCTTCGGCACGGACGAGAGAGACTTGCGAACCGCAATATTGCCGTTTATGTAGACATCGACCGCCATGTTACGGACCACGATGGCCAGATGGAAGAACTTGCCCACCGGAATATTGGGCACCTCGCATCGGGAATCCCATGCCCCCGTCTCGTTCATGAAGACAACGAGCGTGTTCGTATTGTTACGCACAAAGACACCAGGACACATCAGGGGCTTGTAGGAGGGCGAGCCCTTGTGAAAGATGTGGCGCAGACCGTCGCTGCCGCCCTGGAACGATGACTTATTAATCAGAAGAAAGCAGCTGTAGGAGAACTCGAGACCGGTGGGCGCGTTTACCGAGGGATAGATAGTCTTGGAACCCGACTGTGTGGGATCCTGAAAGAGCACCTGGGGCCCGTCATACAAGTCCGGCAGCAACATGGTCGTGGCCTGCGAGTAGGTGCGCACCGTGTCGATGATACCCTTTCCCACAATCATAACGGAATAGACAATTACTGCAAGGAGCACGACTTGGACTAGCTGTGCCGTAGCAGATGTGCCTGACACAAAAGTAACTGCTGCCTTAACGCTATCCATTCTACTCTACGTCTCTAAAACTGCATTGCGTTAGACATCCAATCCGGTTTCTGCATCATATCCTGACCGGCACAGCTTTCGCGATTTGCCTCCATATTCGGGGGATCGGGTCCCGTGAAGCGCACGTTCAGCCCCAGATACTTGGCAATGTCGGTGAAGATATTGCTGGTGACCTGGGTCGGACCCATCTGATAAATGCCGTAGATTACGTCAGGCGTGAGCTGCTGGTTCCACATCTGGACAGAGGAGTAGCGACCGCCGAAGCCGCCGTGCTCGCCCAGGCTGAGGGTCATCTGTCCACGGGGCACCTCCAGCACATTATTGAGCACGCAGCTGCGACTGAGCTTGCCGTTCATGTAGACGTCCAGCACACGGCCGCTGCTGACGATGGTGACACAGACCCATCGTTGGAGCGGCACCTCCTTGATGTCGCAGGGAGCACTATAGGACTCGCTCACGCCAAATGATCCACTGCCGCCCATGAGCGTCTTCAGCGTTTCCTCATCCGTAATATCGGGACCCTCTTCATCGCTCTTCATCGTATGGGCGCGGATTTTCATCGCGTTCGTCTGAGGCATCAGGACGCCCACCAGGGAACTACGTGCTCCATGTGCCGGCTTGAGAGCAAAAACGTACTTGTACTTGCCCGCACGGTAGTTCCAGTCATCCACGTACATCCAGAAGCTCAGAGTGAAGTCGCCGCCCGTGTAGATGGCCGGCGTGTAGCGCTCATCTAATTTGACGAGCCGACGTGCGTCCACATCGGGTCCCAGAAACCGCGTATACGTGGGACTTGTTCCGGGATACAGGTAGGTGACGGCCATGTATAAGACTAGCACCGCCACCAACAGGAAAAAGAGGGTATTCAGCAGACTAGCATTGCTGGATACGAACTGTGTAACGGACTCCATTCTACGAAAGGCTGCGATTATGCGTAAGGGAATTCCCAGACCATCGTGGGCGGCGCAACTGGTGCCGTGCCGCAGTTTCCAGTAGGACAAAACGCACTGGGTGCGGACATGCCCTTGAACACATTGATAAAGTCCGGGCCGAAATAGGGGCGACCCTGCGAGTCAGATGTGGAGGCATAATTGGCGGCCACCTCACACATTGGTAGACGGCGCGGCCATGTTTGAACGATGGCTATCCGCCCGTATACGTTGCCAGGAACAATGGAAATTGACGATGCTGCTAGAGGCGCTACATTATTCATCGTGTGAGTCTTAACCAGGGCTCCGTTGACTAGCATGTCAACCGTGCGACCTTCGACCGTGAGGACGACTTGGGTCCATCGCTGAACCGGCACGTTTGGAAGGGCCACGGTGCCGCCAATACGCCACATGAGTTGCTCCTGAGGGGCGTTATAGCCGAGGTCCCATACACCGGGGCAGGTCAGCAGCGGTGTAGACGTGATGCCACTGTCTGGAACCGCGTTAATGAAGATGTAGAAGGACAGTGTATACGAGCCGCGCAGGAGCGAGGAGGTCGTGGGACGGTCCACTATGACGGCATTGTCTGGACTATAGAGATCCACGGGACCGACAAGCGAGGAGGCTGGGCGGGGCTGAAGAAAGAGATACGTGGCGTAGATGATGACGACGATGAGAACAATACCGATGACTGCCGGCATCAGCCAATTGCTAGTGGGGGCGGTCGACGTATAATTTAAGTATGACGGAAAAGAAAAATCCATCCTCTATCATCTTAGAGAGATTTTGAACATACGGCATTAGGCAAGTCTGACAGCACCACTGTTCCTACACGACACATTTGGATAAAGTCGGTAGAGTTCAGTGCCGTGCCCCACAGTTGGAGATTCTTGATAATGCCGGTGAAGGGCGCGGGTGGTAAACGGCCGAACCATTGCGTGGTTTGGTCAGGAGGCGCGGCGACCGGCGTGCCCTTCAGTAGCAGTGTGCTATAAAGTCGGCAATTGACGTAGACCTCGACGGTGCGTCCGTTATTAACGACGCCGAGGGTAATAGGCGCGGCGAGGGGCAGATCCTTGATAGTTACGCTCTCTAGCAGTGGTGTAATCGTATTTCCCGTTGTGAGGATGGTATTAATAAAGACATGGACATCATTTGTGCGCTTGTCTAGGAAGATACCCGGGTTCATGATACTGGGGAGGCCGTCGCCCGATATATCGGGCGTCCCTGCGCTAAGAATATGGCGATACTTGGTCTGGTCCATGGAGCGGGAATCGGCGATGACGACCTGGACCGACATAGAATATGCGCCGGGTAGCGTGATGGGCGATTCGGCCTTGGTCACTACGAGGCCGTCCATTTCGGTGTTCACATTCCAGAAAGAGCGCCCCGCACGGGCTTCGGCACTGGGGCCGCCGATGGGATTGACCGGCAAGAAGGGGTAAAAGGCGTCTACGATGACTAGCAGTGTGGCAACGGTGATGCCGATGAGGAGTACGTAGATGACATACTTTACGGTGTCGCTTTGGGGTTGCAGCTGGTTCAAGTAGTTGCCGGCGGCGGTCCAATCCATGTCTCTGGTTTTCGCGCGGGTTTTATAATGGCGTGTAGGACAGCGAAAGATCAATGATGGATCCATAACGGGGAAAGATGTGGTCGAACTGGCTGGCAAGGTAGCTGGTATTCAAGTAACGCATTTTCTCGGTTAGGCCAGTCAGGAAAATAAATACGGAATACGCGAAAAATACGCCGGTGATATAGTTCATCACGTCATTGTTTGTCACGCCAGGGATCGGAAACAGGAGGGGCAGTTCATTGAAATAGTGCGTGATCCAGTATGTGCTTATGATGATAATGGAAAGTTCAACCGTGACGTCGGCGATCTTATAGAGCTCGGACTTAGATCTCCACGACTCGTCGAACTCTTCGAACAGATAAAAGAGAACGAAGGACACAATGAGGCCGGCAATCGTAATCAACACACCAAACACAGACAGGTTTAGTGTGATGAACAGTGCGTCTTTCCATGAGCGGGACATATTCTATTTATACGCGGTTATTATTTGTGTCACCTAGGGTAAATGTTTCATCGTCGTATTATCGATGCTATGTATATACTTGAGTTGAATTGGATAAAGAATATTACCGAGTAGGATATTCCATCGTAGAGGATAGTTTGTGGGGGGAGTATCGGTGACTCCTTCCCATTCGGGTCTATCCAAGGCATGGCCCTGACTAGGATGATAGCATTCGCGTGTATATATCGACGGAGAGGCTAGTAATAGTGTCATATATGTATCTAGTTTCTGATGTAGTTGTGTATACCATTCTCGAGTAATTGGGGCGCGGGGCCTGCATATGAACCAACCCATACATACAAGCTTATCAATAGAATTTAAAATTTCAGCGTGTATTTCGTTGCTCCATTCTTCTATACCGGCACAGGTATGCCCAACGGTTGTTTTAACGCCCATTAAACAAATATCAGATGAATTCATCGTATCAAACGCATTATCCCAATCAATGGTCGTAAATTTAAGATCGCTATATCCGCCGCCATAATGATAGAGAAGATAGCATCGTAGATAATCTGATTTATGAATGGTAGATAAACACGGATATGCGGGGTGAAGTGGATGCTCTGCTAATATATACTGCGTAACAGTGTCTGCTGTTATAAGACACTTATATTCTGGTAAATTGTCATATGCGCATTTTCTATCTGGGGGAAAGGGCTCATTGCCTAACCATAGCGTAAATATCTGACGCGGAATAGCCATTTATTATTAATGAAATATTATTTCCCCATTTGCAATCGTAAATAAACGATGTGCGTTGTCGAGGGCAAGTCGCTTTAGTGCGTCGATGTCTAGCGCGGTATCGCGCGTCTCACCGAGGCCGCCCTTATCACTTATCCCAAATGCGAATGTATCACTAGGGACAACGAAGGTTGGCGGCGTATAATGAAAATAGTGATTAATGTAGCTCTCGTCATTCCAGCAGGGTTCGTAGGAAATACGCGCATCGGCCTGCTGGTCCTCTACCAGCTGTTGACAGAACGCGGCAACGCGATCTGTGCGACCACCAAAGAAGGCACCATAGTAATACATTTGGGGCAGTGGGGTATCCGTGGGTACATAGGCCCGCGAGCGCGGATTGCGGTCATAGGGTTTTGGCTGAGGTTTGCCGGATACATCGAGCCACCGATTATTGTAATGTTCGCCGCCGACCAGATCGCCGAGAAACCAGTCTTCGGTAAATGGACTACTTATTTCCGTATCGGCGTCGAAATAATAGAGATAGTCACACGGCTCTGTTGTCAGTTTCAGAATATTGGAAAACTTGGAGTTCGTACCGTCTTGCCAGCAGCGGTGAACCGTGTGAATATAGGTTACGGGCGCACCTGGGAGATATGGTGTGGGGTCTGTATCGGTAAATAGAAAGAAGCGGAGTGCGTGTGGGCCCTTGTAGTGATAGATGAACTTCTTGACAAACCGGACTCCCAGGATGAAATAGGCATTTGTACAGACTACAACGATGCCTATTGTCATTTTATCATGGGTAACTAGAAAAACCAGGGGCGTTTCTTAGTGCGGGTCTTAGTCTTCTTATTCTTTTTGGCCTTCATCGTCCTGACTTTTTTGTGCTGGACGGCTTCCTGCGCATCTTCCAGCGTGCCCGTCACATCAGGAATCGGCAGGATCTTGGGCGTCTCCCGCTTGGCCTTCGCAATCTCGGCGCCCAGGTCAAAGTCGATCTTCTGATAATAGTCGCGCGTGTCCTTTTCAATACATTCCTGAATCTTTTCACGGAAATAGCAGACGAAACTGATGCGCTGGTAGAGCTCCTGGCTGCCGATGACGCCCGTCTTCGCGTCACGGGTGCGGATGTCGGGCAGAGTCCGATTGTATGCCGCGTCCTCTTTGGTCTCCGTGATCGGCGCATTACAGTGCCATTCGTGAACATCAAGGGCGAGGAAGTCGCCCGTGCGGACATTGAAGCCGATACCGAAACGCGGCAGAAGCGTCTCGCCGCCATGGTAGCGACCCCATTCAATCACGGACAGATTGCCGAAGCCGCCCTCGTAGTCGCCGGCGTCCTTGTGAAGGGCCGTGCGAAAATTCATATTCACGGTGAGTGTGCTGAATGCGGTATCGGCGATGCGATACATGGGTTTTTTGCGTGCGACGGCGAGCTGCTTGGTGTGGGAGGCCGGCACAAGGGCCTTGAACTGACGGTCGATGGCCTGGATATACGGAATGCCGTGGAGATAGTTGCGGAGACCAGTGCGCGTATAGCCCGTCATGCGACAGGGCTGGCCCAAGAAGGGCGTGCGCTCATAATTGCCGATCACACCGCTCGCCACCACGTTATTCACACGCATCTTGGACGGCTTGCCATTCTGCATGTAACGAGTGCTCCAGCCGGTAGTCTCTACGGGCTTGCGCCGCGACCAGTAGACGCCCTTGAGATCGATGGGACCGGCGGCCGCTCCGCGATTGCGACTAGGAATGGCCAGCAGTCGGAACGCATCCCAGCCGACCTGGACCTGGTCGGCGGAAAAGACACCCTTGCGGAACTTGGCAAGGAGCCGGCGCTTGCCACCTGCCGCCATATCATCTGGATGCGGAATACCATAGATATCCACATCGCTGTCATACACCGTAATGTCCTTGTCCACCGTGAAGAACTTGCCCTCGTTCTTGGCAAAGTCGGCATCCGATTCTAGAGCATGGATTTCTATTTCTTTTGGCATGGCCCCCTACTATAGCTTCCCATTATAAGAAACCCACAGAAGTCCGCCTACGGCCGCCACGATGGCGGCCGCCGCCACAGTGTGACCGACGCCCTGGGCCCAGGCCTCTGCGCGCTCGGCCTCGGACAGCTCCGCCGTCGGTGCTGCCGGTGGAATCGGCAGGCCCCGTGCTGCCATCTTGGAATACGCTGCCATGAAATCATTCATCGTGACCTCGGCCTTGCCCAGCTGCCGATTTACGTGATTGTGGGCGAGCCAGACCCATTCTACTAGAGAACGGCGGTCATCTAGCCAGTTCTCAATCGGCTTATCCTGAATGACTTCGCGGAAATGCTCACGACATACGGGACAGGGTAACAGATAGACCAGGGCGTTAAAGAAGTCCTTAGCCGCACGTTTTTCCGCATAGGTGGGTGTATCCGAGTAGGCCAGACTGGTGATATGCATCGTGCTCCAAAAAATAGGGCCCCATACTTCGGGTGGTATATGCATGCCTCTATATGGGGGCGGCGGTTACAGTCGCTCAGTCTAAACACATCGTCACGAAGCCACTATAAGGGACCCATGACGACGTGTAGTAACTGTGGAAACCGTGGCCATTTTTTTCGCGAATGTAAGGAACCCATTACATCTCTCGGGATTCTAGCATATCGCAGGAGCTCCGATATATCATGGCTACTCATTCGCCGTCGTGTAAGTATCGGTTTTATTGAAATCCTTCGTGGCAAATACGAGGTTCGGGACACCGCGTGTGTTCAGGGCCTTGTGGATCAGACAACGCTGGATGAGCGTGCGGCGTTGCTGACCAAGAGTTTCCCTGATCTATGGCGAGAGCTGTGGAATGGTCTGGCTAGTCGGCGGTATCAGGCCGAGTATGACCAATCGAGTGCGAAGTTTGAGTTACTAAAAGAGCGCGGAATACTGGAGGCCTCGTGTAAGGCCTCGGCAACAACATGGACAGAGCCCGAGTGGGGATTTCCTAAGGGACGGCGGTCGTCAACAGAGTCTGAATTGGCGTGCGCACTTCGGGAAACAGAGGAGGAGACTGGCGTAAATCCCAAGATATTGCGGGTCGAAGGCGGGCCTCTGACGGAGGAGTATATTGGCAGTAATGGCATATGTTATAGACATCGCTATTGGCTAGCAGAGGCGCCGGCGTCGTTGACGGTGGGCCTTGACCCGAAAAATATGGACCAGGTGCGCGAGGTTAGTGATGTCCGATGGTGTTCGGTGACAGAGGCGATGACACTGATTCGCCCATATAATGTGGAGAAGAAAGCGGTGCTGCGTCGCGCAGCGACACTTTTAGGTTGTCCCACAGAATGATATTAATTATCCACTTCAGAGGAATGAACTCGGAACTAATGAATACCATGGCATATTCGGCAGCACCGTCGGTAGCCGCTCCTACGGCAGCACCGTCGGTAGCCGCTCCTACGGCAGCACCGTCGGTAGCCGCTCCTACGGCAGCACCGTCGGTAGCACCATCGGCAGCAGCATATCCATCTGCCGCTATGGCGGCACGTGAAATAATGGCAGGGCTATACCCGGATCCCGCTGATCCAGAGTTTGCTGCCAGGCTCTATTCAAAACGCGAATTCTACGAAGCTCGCGCCATTGCCGCCAGTTTAGCCGAAGGCATGGACCCCTGCTCTTCCGCCGATGCTCAGCGCATGTTTGAGCTGACCCCTGTTCAGCGCATCGTGAGTCGTTTTATGCATCCTGCCACGCCTTATATGGGTATGCTCCTGTATCACGGCGTGGGCGTGGGCAAGACCTGCTCCGCCGTCACGATCGCCGAGCAGTTTATTGAGGCCAGTCCCTCTACTCAGGTCATCATCGTCGCACCTCAGGCCATCCAGGACAATTTCAAACGCACCATCTTTGACCCCGAGAAGCTAACATGGAACGAGAGCGCCGGTCAATGGACATCATCTCAGTGTACTGGCACTGCGTATCTTGATCGCCTCGGTCTCCTAACAGACCCCGAAGCCTTTGCGCCAGGCGGCAAGGGGCCCAGCAAAGTCATTGCCGAGCGTCAGGCCCACTACAAGATCATCGGTTACCAGGCCTTCGCCAATTACATTGAACGCACGCTCAGTAATAGTCTGCCCGCGAGTCTGGTCGAGGGCCGTCAGGCCGCCGAAGACGAGATTCTGCGTCGTATATTTTCAGACAAGCTTATTATAATCGACGAGGCCCATAATCTGCGTGATATCGCCTCGGGCGAGAGTGATGCGCTGACCTCTGGCGAGGCGGCCGAAAATGCCGGCGGAAAGGCCCTTAATCCCTTGCTCAAGCGCATCGTCGTGAATGCTGAGGGGCTCCGTCTTGTGCTCATGACGGCCACGCCCATGTATAACTCCGCACCCGAAATCATTCTGCTCCTCAGTTTATTGTACATGAATGACACTAAGAAACGTGCGTACGATCTCAAGCCGTCCACTTACTTTGACGCAAATGACAATCTGATACCAGAAAAAGCGTACCGTCTGGAAGAACTCGCACGGCGCTATGTTAGTTATATGCGGGGCGAAAATCCGTATACGTTTCCGCTGCGTATGAAGCCAGAGGAATCCGGTAATGCTTCCGCGGCTTGGACCGACGTCGTCTCCGCAACCAAGTCGCCCATTGATCTGACCCCCACAGACAGTGCTATACTCGATTCACTGCCTATTGTGCTAACGGAGGCAGGGCCCGTCGTTGGGACAGCTCTGCGTGATAATGCGGAGGCTATGCTCGATGTCCGGATGCAAATCGCGAATATCACGTATCCGGATTCGTCCTACGGCATGACAGGCTGGGAGACACACTTTACGGGCACCGTCGATTCCAGCACAGGCAACAAGCTGCGCCGGTTCACGCCCACCAATGTGGATGCCATCTTCCGCGAAGGTCTGAGGACCTATGCGCCCAAGATTCATCGGATTGTGGAGAGTGTGAGCAGGGCCCAGGGCATATGCTTTGTCTACACTCGCTATGTAAAGGCGGGGCTCCTTCCTCTGGCCGTGGCCCTGGAACGCGCCGGGTTTCAGCGTCGTATGAAGGACGGTCAGCTACTGCCGCTTCTTGTGGGCGTAGAGCCAGTGGCCCCGCGTTGCGCCATCTGTGGCACGACGGATTCGCATGAGGGAGCTGACCATGTATTCCAGCAGGCCTACTATGTGATGCTAACATCCGAGCCCGAGCTGTGCCCCAAGATTGACGACCTCGTCAAACTCTCGACGACGTGGGATGATCCCGACGGTCCTCTCGGGTCCAAGGTCAAGGTCATCATCGGCTCGCAGGTGGCCTCCGAGGGTCTCGATCTCAAGTGTGTCCGCGAACTCCATGTGCTAGATTCCTGGTATCATCTGAACCGC
>Ga0209189_1003073_pt1 | contig 11358 bp, 6 predicted proteins | sample C_130820_EF_Meta_FD_187308 | JGI IMG/M metagenome (GOLD analysis project Ga0209189, IMG submission 187308) | Freshwater microbial communities from Lake Croche, Canada to study carbon cycling - C_130820_EF_MetaG (SPAdes) (version 3) | ecosystem: Environmental > Aquatic > Freshwater > Lake | place...
AGCTGGACGAGGATGTCTTCGTCGACAGGCAGGTGCAGGTCATTGGTCAGAAACAGATCGTCCCGAGTGCCAAGCATGCCGTCGCGGCCCGGATAGCGCAGCCGCCATTCAAACTGCCGGGCGACCACTTCCACCGTCGGAGCCATGGCCGGACGACGCATCTTGACGTCGGCCCAGGTGTTCATCTGGTAGATCGCGAGAAAGAGCAGCGTGGCCGCCGGGATGATCGTCCACACCACTTCAAGGGTGTGGCTGCCGTGGATGTAGGTTGCAGGACCCTTGGCCTTTGCGGCATCGTATTTCCAGAGAAACCAGAAGAGCAGGCCCTCGGTGGCGATGAACACGACGCCCGTCAGCGCCAGAATGAACATGAACAGGCTGTCGATCGACGAACCGTGTTCCGAAACATCCTTCGGCAGCCAGATGTTGTAGGAAGGAGCAATCGCAAACGTGGCCACGCCAAGCACCGGCACGGCCAAAAAAATCAGGCTCCAGAAGATCCCACCAAGTCGGCTGCCCATTACGCTTCGATCCTCTCTGATATTTTCCGTGTCGGTGTTTGCCGAAGTGTCGTTTGTGCTGTTGGTCCGCCGATGACTGAGCGAACTCTAATGAAGAATGCCGGCAACTGATGCCAGGAGTTTCCGTTCGTGCCTCTTGCTCAAAACCTGTCTCTGGCGACCATCGGCCTGTCTGCCCCAAGCTCCCCGTCGAATTCGTAGGGGAGCGAGAGAACGTAGTTGACGATGTGCCAGATGTCTTCCGGAGGAACGGTGCCCTTGGCAGCCGGCATCGGCGCTCCGTTGATACCCGCGTGAATGCGATAGTAGAGGTCGAGCGGCCGACGGCCACCGCGGTAGACGCCGCGCCGCAGATTGCGGGGAGGAATGGTTCTGGGCGTCAGCGCGTCGCCGTCGAGCACGTGCGAGAACTTGCCAAGCCACGCCACCTGCTGACGGTGTTCTGCCGCCTCTTCAGCGGACATGCCGGAGGTCGAGATTTCGCCCGTCTTGATCAGACCGCCCTTGACTTCCTTGTTGATCTCGACGATCGCCTTGTTCCAGTCGTCGTAGTCGTTGGCCTGACCATCGCCCAGCCCGGTGACGCCGTGGCACTTCACGCAGTTGGCCTTGTCGCCATAGAAGAGTTCCCTGCCCTTGGCGATCGATGCCGTCAGATCGATGTCGGCGGGCATGTCGGGAACGACGATCTGGGCAGCAGTCGCCGTCTTCCATTTTTCAGCGACTGGAGAGAGCATTTCGTCGACGAGGAACTCCCTGGTCTCCGGCAGTATTCCCTTCGCGTCGTCGTCGAGTTCGAAATAGGCACGCATCAACGCGAGTTCGGTCTCGCCGCGGATGCTCAGATATTTGACATATTCCGCCAGCGCGTCGATCTGTGGCTCACTGAGCAACGCGAACGACGGCATCGACGTGCCGGCGATGCCGTTCCGGAGGATCCGCAGCAGATCCGCATGCGTCGGCTTGTCGGCGCGTTCCGTGCTTTTGAACTTGAAGACCCCGGGCCGGTAGTCGCGAGGGTATGGGTTCAGGAATGCTGCCGTTGGCCCCATGCCGTCGCCGGTCACGCCATGGCAGTGGGCGCAGTGCTCGCGGTAGAGCCCGTTCTTTCTGCCGACGATGTCGCTGCGAACCGGACCACTGGCAAGCCTGAGCTTTGCTTCATCGAGGCCGGTTTCGGGAAGTGCGACGGGCTCGTCGGGTGTGCCAAACATGGCCAGCAGCACCGTCGCCACCTGTCGCTCTTGATCCGAGGTGAGCCGCTGCTTCGTCGCCTCGACCATGTTAAGGCGATAGGAGGCGGACGACGTTTTACCGCACCCGGCAGACAGCAGGCATGCGGCAGCGAGGACGGCGATGGGGAGGAACGCGACGTGCGAAAACCTTTTCATCGAAGCTGCCTGTTGATCGATATGGTGGGATGGAGCGTGAGGATCAAGCGAAGTACGGGAACTGCTGGGCGTGAGCACTACGTGCCGATGGCGGAGGCGGGGATTTCGAGCGTGCCAAGATCTCTGACCTCGTCGGCCTCCAATTTGATCTGAAAGCGACCCTTTGGAGTCCATTTCAACTCTGGCTTCTCCAGGCCGACGGCACCGTTGGGACCGCCGGAACGTTCGTGCCAGACCTGGAATTCAATGGTTTCACCTGCGGGAAGATCAGCGATGGAGAATGAACCGTCCGCGCCACTCACAGCCACATAGCCGTCCTTCCGAAACACTGCGTAGGCCTTCATCCACGGATGGATGTTGCAGGTGACCATCGTGGGCATGCCGGTTTCGGCATCTGGCTTGTAGGCAGTCCCCTGCCCCGCTGGGATCAACTGGTTGAAACTCGACCCGGCGATGTTGGTGTTGTGGCCGATCGGATCACTGTTGTGAACGTCGACCTGTTGACCGACGCGGGCGGCGAACACGGGAGCAAGGAACTCGCAGTTCTTCTGGTCAAACACGAGCGGAGCCTCGGCGGCAGCGGTCTTGACACGGCTCGTTTTTCGAGCGAACACGACGACATTTGCCAGCCCCTTGCTCGATGAATCGACGAGCACGGATCGGTCGAGCAGTTTCATGCCCCCCATCGAGCAGACCTCAGTGTCTTTGTCGACGACCAAGGGCTTTGGCTGAGGCGGGGCTCCGGCGAACGTGAACCGGCCCCGGAGCGTTGCCCATCCGGTGCCTGTGGACGCCGAGCCTGCTGCTGAATCACCGGAAACGCTGGACGCGGAGACAAGCGTTGCCCTTATTTTGCCGGCCGCTTCAGCGTCGGCCCCGGGTGCAGTCACCCGCCCCGGCCCACACCCCACGGTGACCACGACACAGCCAACGACAATCGCTGCAAGAGTCCGCTTCATGTTGGATCACTTCTGAAAGATGCTTGGAGCCAGAACCATCTCACCGAGATTCGTTCCAGCAGCCTCAACTTTGACCTTCCGCCGGCCTTTGGCGATCTTTTCGCTCTTGCCACCGACACTGATCTCGCCGATGTAGCCGGCCTTCTCGTGCCACAACTGGAGTTCCACCTCGCCGGCCGGCACATTCTTGATCTCAAACGACCCATCGGCTGCGGAGACCGTGGCGTAGGGATTCGGCCGGACCACCACCCAGGCCTTCATCCAAGGGTGGATGTTGCAGGTGACCTGCGCCGGGATGGCCTCTTCGTTGGCGAAAGGAATGCTCGATTCGCCGCCGGCCGGAATCAGGCTGTTCGACGGCGGATTCTTGATGGTCGCCACGTTGCTGTTGTGGCCGACGGTGTCGGAATTCTTGATGATCAGCGGCTGACCCGTGTGCACCACGAGAACGTGAGGACTGAACACGCAACCCTTGTTGTCGAGGACGACCTTTGCGGCCTTGGCTTCGGCTGCGGCATCAGGATGCACCTTCACGTCCTTATCGCGAACGAAAACGACGACATTGGCAACACCCTTGTCGGCACCGACAACCAACTCCTCTTGCAGAAGCTTGTGCTTGCCGCAGACCTCGACGTCCTTGTCGGCCTTGATCTCGGCCGGTGTCGGTGCGTCGCCGCCGTAGAGGAAGCGGCCTTTGATCGTGCCCCACTCCTCGGCAGGAGCGATCCCGGAGGCAAGGACGCACGAGGCAACAAACCCCGATATGGCAGTGGTGAGAACGCGGCGAGCATCGACATGGAATTTCGTGGACGTCATGGCTCTCTCCGGAATGGCAACGAGTGAAGATAATGAGGCAGTGCGGCTTGCACGATCGGGGGCTTGGACACCGGAACACGACGAGCAGGCCCGTCGCCTTCTCCAGTTAGTTTAGCGCTCCTCCTGTGAGCCGGGAGGTGATTTTTTCAGGCTCGGCAGTTTTGCCACTGGCTGACTTCGGATTCTCGGCCGCGGGCGGGCTGGCAGCAGGCTCCAATTTGGCTGCCGGCTGGCCCGCTGGGGCTGCCGCCGGCTGGCCCGCTGGCTGGACGGCCTGTGGCCCCAGGTAGGCCTCCAAAGAGAAATTCTTCTTGGCAAACGTATCGAAGTGCATCAACAGATCGGTCAGGGCGTCCACCTGCTGTTCGCTGTCGCCGGCATACAGGTCCTGGCTGACAGGCTTGTCGAAGGGGATATTGACCGGCATACCTGTGTAGGGCAGATAGCGTTTCGGATTTGCAATCCAGTTGTGCACGTAATCGGGCCGCAGTCGCTCGTGAACGCGTTCCAACTGCGGTGCAAGCGCCTTCGGATTACCAGGCGGGGCGTAGCTCCCCACCAGATGACACTTCACGCAATAGTTGTTGTTCGTGACGATCTTCATCGCCCCCTCGAGGTGCCCCGGATGGACCTGCTCGATGGCGGCGAGTGAACTCTCGTCGAGCCGCGAGTCGTAGACATACGGATAATCGGCGCCGTCGACGGACGCGAAGTAGTTCACGAGCGCCGCCGCCTCCGACGAGTTGAAGTTGAACTTCGGCATGCGGAGCACTGCAGAAGGACGAATCGTCTGCGGGTTGAGCAGGAATTTGTGCAACCAGCCTGACTGCACCTTCTTGCCCTCGCCGACGAGCGGCGGAGGCAGCCAGCCCCAGGCATCATCGGGCTTGACGTTGGGGTTGATCTGCTTCTCGTCGGCGATGACGACAGGAAACAGCAGGCGGGCAAGGTCACCGCCGCGGGCGGGATAATGTTTTCCAGCCGCGACCGCATCGGCCGGCACGGTGACGTTCTGGCCGCCGACGATTCGCGGCTCGCCGTCGATCAACGCGTCGTGCCAGAGCATGATCGGCTGATAGGGCGATGCCTCGGCGTCACCCTCCTCGATCGGGACACCGTCCTCGTCGACCATCTGAGGCTTGCCGGTGATCGGATCCAGCGTCGGCATGCCATGCAGCGTGGCCTGTCGACGTCCCTGGCGATCCGTCACCAGCGACTTCGCAACGTCTTGCTCGGTGAAGTGCGGCGACAGGAACGGATAATCGCCAACAACGGAGGCGTCTCCCAACGATCCCGGCTTGTAGCGAATGTCCCAGCGGTCCATCTGAAGGCTGTGGCAGCCGCCGCAATTATATTGCTCGGCCACCTTGAGCCCGGCGATGCGAGCCTCCTCGCGTGGCGTCGGATGGTGGATGAACTGCGGCGCGGGCGGCTCTGCCACGAGGCCCAGGACGAACGTCATCACCGCCTCCCGCTGCTCGTCGTTGAACGGGAACTTCGGCATGCGGTAGCGTTCGTTGTAGCTCTTGTTTTCCGCCTTCTTATAGTCGTAGCTGCGGGGTGCGCGGAGCTTCTGCCACAGGAATCCCTCTCGCTCATGGGCGAGGAGTTTTTCCAGGAAGAAGCCGGTCGACGGATCGACAGACTCGGGGGTGAGGTGGCTGGTGGCGGCAGACGCGTAGGCGAGATCCGGCGCCAGGGGCTCATCCTGCGGGGCGGCATGCTCCGCCGAGTCATGATCGCCGGCCTCGGCATTGCCGTGATCGCCAGGAGCATGCTCCATGCCGTGATGACCATGGTCGCCGTGGCCGTGCTTGGCGGCGAGCTGATGCATCACGAAATGCGAGACCTGTTCGAACGCGATCTTTGAAGAGTCCTTGCGGCCCCAATCGGCAAGAGCCGCACCGGCCGCCTTGGAATCCTCGAAGCCAGGGATGTCGTGGCACGACGCGCACGCCAGTTTGGCGATCGTCTTCTTGCCGACGTAATGCAGCAGCGTGGCATCTCGGTCTGCGGCCGTCATGCCCAGCAGCATCTGTTCGTCACCCTGGATCTTTGCCTGTTCGGCAGCGAGCCCCTTGGCAAGCACTTCTTCCGCACGGACTGTGGGAAAGCGCTCCTTCAGATACATCAGCGCCAGTTCGTCGAGCGACTTTCGCTCGTCGACCGTGAGCGAGTCGGCTGCCGGGATCTCCGTCGGCTTCCAGTCTTCGGTCGACCGGAGCAGATAGGCCGTGGCGTCCGAGGCCGGATCGCTGATCCTGCCGTCCGGGAGTGTGACCGGTTCGAGCAGCACGTTCGGCATCAGCGTGCGCGGGTGATAGCGGGCCGGTTCGCGGAGCCAACTGTAGAGCCAGGCTGCGCCACGTGGACTCGAGGCCACCTTGGCGCCGATCCGGGACAGATTCGGGCCATGCGTGCTCGTCGCCTCTGGGAAGTCGGCATGCTGATGGCAAGCCAGGCAGCCTCGGACCTGCACCACCTTCTTCCCACGTTCGATATCGGGCGCTGCAGTGATGCCCGCATAGGGCGTCACGTATTCAAACGGCTGGCTCGATCGCTGCAGGTAGGAGATCATGGAACGGATCTCGAGCGGCTCGTACCGCATCGACTCCTCGAGGCCCTTGCCCTCGAGATGCTCCCAGAGGCCGAAGAATCTCGGCATCTTGGTGGAGGGGCGGAAATCCTGCGGGTTCCTCAACCACGAATAGAGCCAGTCGAAGCCAACCTTGCTGGCGACGTGTCGCAGCGAGGGACCAACCTTCGGCAGCGTGCCCGGGGTTTCGGGATCCTTGAGCAGCGACGCAAGCTGATGGCTGCGCGTCGACAGCTTCGCGTCGTCGCCCGCAGACGCATCGCGCTCGATCAGTTCGCGGAGCCGCTCCCGAGACTGCCGGCCATCCGGGCTCGACCGGACATCTTCCACCCAGCGGCTCGCGGTAGCGCCAAGCGCAGCGAGACCGGCATCAGAGGAAAGTGCCTCGGCGACTTCGTGATAGTTCGGGGCCAGCCGCATGTCGGGTCCGATGCGCTTTTCTGGGCCGGACCATCCGTTGATCTCATGGCAGCCGTAACAACCGTATTGCCGGATGAGATGGTAGCCCTCGACCAGCTTGGGAGCAGGCGGCTCAGGGAACCGCTCACTCGGCTCGAGATCGACGACCTGATGGTGGCACTTCAGGCAGCTCGACTCCTCGAACCGCTGCGGAAGCATCGGGTAGATCCAATGATGGTTGTTGAACCAGCCGTGTTCGTCATGCCATTCATGCCCCTGCTTGGGAGTGTTGGGCGAGTGCGATGACCACTTGAAGCTCGTCGCGCTCCCCTGCCCTTGATGGCAGGAGGTGCATCCAAACGTCTGCATCGGGTGCGGGCTGGTGGAACCAACGAAGAGATCCAGCCGGGGGTGCGTGGAATACGGCTGAGGCACTCCACGATTCACGGTGACCTCGAGCGGCTTTCCCCACTGTGGGGTTTCCAGCAAATTCGTCTCAGCCACCTTCCGAGCGAGCGTCTTGCCGCCGTTGATGTCGACGATCACGTCGCCAACCATCAGACCTGCGGAGGCGGCCGGGGACTCCGGCAGGACGACGCTCACCATCGGGTCTTCAGCGTGGAAGAGACCCTGCGGCGCGAGATGAAAACCATAGAGCGCCTCCAACTGCTGATTGCCGTCGCCGCCCACGGCAGCGTCGTCAGCAGGCTTCGACGGGGTCGGGAGCGAGAGCGTGATGGTCTCCATCTGCCGATACGCCGGATCGGTGGGCGCCCCAGGAACAGACTTGTCCATTCCCTTGTGGCAGGTGACGCAGCGGTCGAAGCGGGCGACATCTCGGAAATTATTGTTGATCGTGAGCTGTGGCAGCCAGATCTGGTCGATCCGCAGCGGTCCGTTGAAGGCGTCGAGCACGGGCAGTTCCAGCAGACTCTTGCCGGCATTGGGCGCACGGTCTTTGAACGCCTTGGACAGCTGATTCAGCTTGGAGCGGTGGTCGGCAAGCGCCTTTGCGGCGGCGTCTTCGGAGGCCGTCAGTTTCTTGAGCGTCGCCTCGAGAGACTTGCGGTAGGTGTTGGCTGTCTGAAAGTCGAGGATGGCGGTGGCGACCTCCGCCCGCTTGGCATCAGCGAGCGACAACAGCGACGCCAATTTGTCTTCTGATGCCTCTTCCGCCACGCCCAATTCATAGTCCGCCCGGTTCTTGTCGAGTTCAGCCTTGCGGAGTTTGAGTTGGCCCGCCAGCAGATCTTCACGAAACTTGGCTCGACTGGCGATGTCGCGCATCCGCTCGAGGACGTCTCCGCGGAGCACGATTCGCTCCGACGCATCCGACTGAGACTTCAGTTGATCAATGTCGACCTGCGCGCGATCGGCGGCCTCAGCATCGGCCGGCACGGTACGGACCTGTTCGAGGAAGGCTGCAGTCAGGGCAGGATCCAGATCTGCCCGTCGTGCCTCGGCAAGGGCGGCATCAAGTTGCGCCGACTGCGCTTCGAAGGCCTTCGAGTCCTGCTCGTCGACGCGGGCCGCAGCCGTCCAGGTCTCCAGCGCCCGGAACTCTCGCTGGTACTTCTTCCAGGGCCGATTGTGGTCGGAGACCAACATCAGGACCGTGGCCAACAGGAGAAGCATCGCCACCACGCCGAAGACGACGTGCAGCACTTTGAGGTTCCACCAGGTTTTTTCTGTTGCCGGCATGGTGTTGACTGCCTCTCGGCTCTCGTGAAAGACGGCCGTTGCTAAAAGTTCAGTGATAGCTCAGGAATACTTACGATGTACTTCAGGTTCAGCGTCCAACGCAGAATCATCTTGAGCGGCAGCGTGAGCATCAGCAGCATCAGGTTGGCCATGATCATGTAGCGGACGAAACCCATCTGGGCGAAGAATTTCCGGAAGACGGTCACCGCCAGAAGCGGCGGCAGGAGCACCAGGTAGGCTCCCAGGAGAACCAGGCCGGGAGCCTCGCGCAGCAGGATCGTTCCCACCTGCGTGAGCACGCCGGCTCCCTGCGGGACACGCGGCAGCGGACGATCGAGCAGATTCACCCAGAACATCTGCGGCAGATCGACGTTGTTGAGCACTTCGACCTTGTACGGCGTCCAGTATTCGAACGGGCCGAAGAAGTTCCAGTTGGGGCCACGGAGAAACGTGCCCAGGATGATGAGCGTGATCCAGAGTTCGAAAAACCCGAACTGATACACGAGGTAGCTGAATTTTCGCTCTTCGATCGAGTAGTAGCCGTTCCCCTTCTTGTTGAAGTCGAGGTAAGGCATCGCCATCAACCCGAAGACCACCATGCTCGGCAGCACCACGCCCGCGTACCACGGGTCAAAGTAAACGAGCATCTCTTGGAGGCCGAGGAAGTACCAGGGAGCCTTGGAAGGATTGGGCGTCTTGACGCTGGAAGCTGGCTCCTCGAGCGGCGCCTGGAGGACGATTGCCCAGACGAGCAGAAAGGCGGTCACGGCCACCATGCAGATGAGTTCGGTGTAGACGAGATCGGGCCAGACGAGCACCTTTTCGTCGTTGAGCTTTTCCATGGGCGGGAGCCCCTGCTTGATCCGCTCGTCGTTCACGACAGCCTGACTGGTGGCGACCCAGGTGAAAAAGGCCAACATGAACACGAGCCCGACGATCGGTACGTTGTCGGGCTTCATGACGATGGAGGCGAAGTTTTCATCGGCCATCGACATGCCCATGAGCAGGAGCAGCACGTTGAGGGTCGTCCAGGCAACCATCGGCTTGACAAAGAATTTTCGGAACACGAACAGCACCGTGAAGAGCGCCGTGGTGCCGAGCGTGTAGAGCACTGGCCCGGACAACTTATTGACGAGTACCCGCGCCGAGAGCGGCAGAGACGGCACGAGCGTGGCCGACCCCGAGAGCGCGAGGCTGGCGAGGATCAGCGTCACTGCGGCCACGACCGACCAGACGATCGCCCAGCCGGGCTGATTCTTCCGCCGCCAGAGGATCAGAGCGGCCACGCCGTTCATGATCGCGATGAATGTGTAGTACCCGCCGAGGAAACCGGCGACGTCCTTCAGGAAAAAGCCGTTTGAGTGCATGGGTTCGACTTACAGCGGGCCGCTGATGCCGCCGTCCTTTCGCACGCGCCAGAAGTGGATCGCCAGCAGCAAGGCAACCGCCAACGGGATGGCGATGCAGTGCAGCACGTAAAACCGATTGAGCGTTTCCTCGCCGACAAACCGGGCTCCGAGCAGGCCGAAGCGGGCGTCTGAGCCGTCCGTGATCATGTCAATGCCGCCGATCGTGAGCAGCTGCTGCCCTGGCCCCTCGTACCCAAGGATCGGCGTGGCCCGGGCCATGTTGGAGCCGACGGTGATGGCCCAGATCGCCAACTGATCCCACGGCAGAAGATAGCCCGTGAAGGAGAGCAGAAGGGTGAGCAGAAGCAGGATCACGCCGATCACCCAGTTGAACTCCCGGGGAGGCTTGTAGCTGCCGGTGAGAAAAACGCGATACATGTGCAGCCAGGTGGTGATCACCATCGCGTGAGCCCCCCAGCGATGCAACTCCCTGAGGATGCCAAGGCTCGTCACATCTCGAAGGGCGAGGATGTCGTTGTAGGCCCATTCCAGCGTGGGACGGTAATAGAACATCAACAGGACGCCGGTCACCGTTTCCACAAGAAACAGAAAAAACGTCACGCCACCCATGCACCAGGTGAACGACAGAGCAATGCCCTGCTTCTTGATGGACACGGGGTGCAAGTGCAGGAAGAAATTGGTGAGCATCACCACGATCCGATTCCGCCGGTCGAGCGGCATCGGGTGGCGGAAGATACTCTTCCAGATCTGGGAGTTGCGGATGGTTTCGCCGATGGCCATAGAAATATCTGTGTGCGAGGAATTCTTTCCCGGTCTCTCGATGCCCAACTATGAATGCGACAGGATCGGTGGATGCCTGCTAGACGGTGACGTAGGAATCAGGATCAGCCCACTGGCCGAGTTCTTCCTGAAAAGCCTTGCTCTTGTCGATTTCCAACTGGCCGTCATCGGAGATGCGAATGGCATATCGCTCCAGCGGCCGCGGTGCCGGGCCCTCGAAGTTGACACCATCCTTGTAGAAGCCGCTTCCGTGGCAGGGGCATTTGAACTTCTGCTCAGCCTCCAGCCAGTTCGGCGTGCAGCCCAGATGGGTGCAGACGGTCTTCAGAGCGTAAATCTGCTGCTGACCCTGGAATTCGCCGTTGACGACCCAGACGCCGTATTGCGGAACGAACTTGGTCTCCACCTTGCCGCTAGGGAAGCCCTCCTTGAAGCCAACCTTGAAGCGGCTCGGCGGCTCCGCCAGCACGTTGGGGAACATGAATCTGGCGAGGCCGAGCGTGAAGAGGCCGCCGGTGACTGACAATGCGGTGAACCCCATCGCCATGAACGACCCCATGGCGATCTCGAGAAAGCCACGTCGATCTTCTTCACCGTCTTTTTTGGCCGCCGTCTTGGCTGGACGAGCCGGGATGGGCGGCGCAGCCCGCACCACTGGGGCCTTCTCCGCTGCGGCGGCTACCGGCTTCGGCTTGGCGGCCGCAGCCTGAAGTTTGGCGGCGACGCTGGGAGGGGCATCGGCCTTGCTCACGGGCCCCGGCTTCGCACCGCCACGGGCGGCGGCCAGAATGCTCGCCGTATCGCGCTGCACGCCTATCTTCGGTG
>Ga0209189_1003079_pt1 | contig 11348 bp, 10 predicted proteins | sample C_130820_EF_Meta_FD_187308 | JGI IMG/M metagenome (GOLD analysis project Ga0209189, IMG submission 187308) | Freshwater microbial communities from Lake Croche, Canada to study carbon cycling - C_130820_EF_MetaG (SPAdes) (version 3) | ecosystem: Environmental > Aquatic > Freshwater > Lake...
TGGGGCACTTCTCGGCACGGATCGTGAAGCCGCCAGGGAATGTCTCGTCTTCACCCGCCTGCGGCACGTGGCCCACTGCGAGCAGAGCCTGCGGATCGATCGACCGGGCAACGGCGCAGAGCATCCATGCTTCCTCGACCGTGAGCATCGGCGAGACGGCCACCGCCAGTCGGCCGGCTGCCTTGAGGTCGGCGCGAAGCCTCGTGATCACGTCGGCCCATTCGACGGACTCCAGCGGCGTGCTGGAACTCGCACGGCGACCGGCCCCGACGATCCGGGAGGCGTCGTGGATGTGGTGCCAGCCGTACCGGCCGTCGTCGCAGATCCACCACTTGTTGACGTGTGGATTCTCGCGCGGCTTCAGGCGGTAGACCGTGTCCTGGTTGTGTTCGGTGTGGATCGAGCAGCCGGCCGAGCAGCCGCCGCAGACGTTGGCCTCCCGCTTCATGAACCAGACGCGTTGCTGGTAGAGGAAGTCCTTGTCGCCCAAGGCCCCCACCGGGCAGAGATCGACGACGTTGCCGGAGAGTTTGTTGTCGAGCGGATGGCCCGGGAAGATGTCGATTTCTTCCTTGGCACCGCGGCTGGTGACCATCAATTCGCTCGTGCCCGACACCTCGCGCGTAAACCGCACGCACCGGGTGCACATGATGCAGCGGTCGACGAAGAGCGTGACCGTGGGGCCCACATCACGCCGCCGGCTTGTGAAGGGGTGGAGGTCGGCCCGGCGCTCGGCCTGACCGTGCTGGAAGTGGTAGTCCTGCAACAGGCATTCCCCTGCCTTGTCGCAGATCGGGCAATCGATCGGATGATCGATGAGGAGCGCCTCCTCGACGCGGGCTCGGCTCTCCTTAACGAGCTGGCTTTCGGTGACGATCACCGTGCCGTCCTTCGCCGGCGTCTGGCAGGCGGGCACGAGCTTCGGCATCATCGAGATTTTGCCGGTGGCGGCGTCGCGGGTGCCGGTCTCGACCAGGCACATGCGGCAGCTGGCTACGACCGACAGGCCCGGATGCCAGCAATAGTGTGGAACCTCCGCGCCGGCGAGGCGCGCGGCCTCGATGCAGTTGAGCCGCTCGTCGGCTCCGATCTCGATTTCCTTGCCGTCAACGATGACTGTGGGCATGAATGTTCCTGATGCGATCGAATTGAGCAGCTCGTCGTTAACGTAATCCGCCGCCGGATGCGGCAGCAATCTTCTCGTGGAAAAAGGCCATGGATGGCTTTTTCCAAAGCCAGTTAGTGCGATCCCACGATCTGCAGGGCAGGGACGGGATCCGTCACCATCCAGCCCTGCGGATTCGTCCGCTTGATGTAGTCCTCGAACTCCCCGCGGAACTTCTTGATCGCGTTCTTGATCGGCCAGGCGGCCCCGTCGGCGAGCCCGCAGATCGTCGAGCCAGGCATCATGCCCATCGTGTTGCCGATCTCCGCGAGCAGGTCGAGATCCCGGAGGCGGCCCTTGCCGGCCTTGATCCGCTCGAGCATCCGCAGCGACCAGCTCGTGCCTTCACGGCAGGGCGTGCACTGCCCACACGACTCGTGGGCGAAGAACCGGCAGGAGTTGTGGAGGAAGTCGACGATGCTGACCGTCTCGTCGATCACCACGACCGCGGCGGTGCCCAGGCCGAGGCAGCCCACCTTTCCCGGGCCGGCAAAATCGAGCGGCGTGTCGAGTTCGGCTTCGGTCATCAACCCCATGGAGATGCCGCCAGGGATCACCGCCTTGGCCCGACGTCCCTTCCAGACACCACCGCCATACTCGTTGATGAGTTGCCGGGCCGTGATGCCCAGCGGCGTCTCGTAGCAGCCCGGTCGTTCGACGTGGCCGGAGAGGCAGTAGAGCTTCGGACCATAGCTGCCGGGATCACGCGGATTGTTGGGATCGGCGGGCACGCCGATCGAGCGAAACCAGTCGACGCCACGCCGCGCGATCTGCGCCACGCAGGCCATCGTCTCGATGTTGTTGACGACCGTGGGCTTGCGGAAGAGGCCTTCGATGGCGGGAAACGGCGGCTTGATCCGCGGCCAGGCCCGCTTCCCCTCCAGGCTCTCGATCAGCCCCGTCTCCTCGCCGCAGATGTAGGCAGCGGCGCCGCGGTGGAGATAGATGTCGAGCGAAAAACCACTGCCACGGATATTTTTTCCGAGGTAGCCGGCAGCGTAGGCCTCGTCGATCGCCGTCTGCAGCCGGTTCCAACTCTGCGGATACTCGTAGCGGAGGTAGATGTAGGCAGTGCTGGCCCGCGTGGCAAACGCCGAGAGGATGATCCCCTCGATCACCTGATGAGGGTCGTCCTCCATCAGGATCCGGTTGTTGAACGTGCCTGGCTCGCTCTCATCGGCATTGATGCAGAGGTAGATCGGGCCCGGATGGTCCTTGGGCAGAAACGTCCACTTGAGCCCCGTTGAGAAGCCCGCGCCGCCGCGACCACGGAGCCCGGACGCCTTCACCATCTCGACGATGTCGATGGGCTGCTTCTCGGCCAGCAGTCGCTCCAGCGGCGCATAGCCGCCGCGGCTCTTGTAGCTGGCGATGGTTTGGCCGTCGGCGACGCCGACGGCCTCGAGCAGGACAGGTGTGAATGGCTGCATGTCAGGTGGCCCTCGCCCGTGGCTTCTTGAGTTCCGCCTCGGCGGTCTCAGGGGTCATGTTCTTGAGGAGATCGTCGTTGGCGAGGATGCAAGGGGCAAAATCGCAGGCCCCGAGGCACTCAGCCGGCTCGATGGTCAGTTCACCGTCGGGCGTCGTGCCGTAAGGATCGATGCCGTGCTTATGGCAGAGGTGTTCGAGCAGGTGGTCGCCACCCCGCAACGCACACGAGATCGATCTGCAGACGAAGGCACGCACCTTGCCATGCGGCCGCTCCTGGTGAAAGAACTGATAGAAGGTGAGCGTATCCTGCACCTCGGCCGGGGCCAGTCCCAGCACCGCTGCAATCTCTACCACCGCCTGCAGCGGCACATGTCGGAGTTCAGCGTTGACGATGTGGAGCGCCGGCAGCGTGAGGGCACGACGGTTGGGGTAGCGAGGCGCGAGCGCCTCGATCTTGGCGATCATTTCGGGCGTGAGGATTTTTGGTTGGGCGATCATGGGTTTGATTTCGGAAGGGCTTGCCCCTGCCGCCTCGCCGGACGTTCGCTACGGCCATCCTGGCCTTCGCTCACTCGATGGCGGCTACGCTCCGCCATCCATGGCTCCGCTTGCCGCCAACGCCGGCTCAACGACATGGGCAAGCCCTCCTTCTCGACGTTGCTTCAGAACGGTAGGTCATCGATCCAGCTCCGCGGCGATGATGTTGAGGCTGCCGAGCACGGCGACGACGTCGGAGAGCGTGTGGCCGCGGATCAACTGCGGAAAGAGGGCGAAGTGCAGGACGGAAGGCGGTCGACAGCGGGCGCGGTAGGCGCGGTCGCTGCCATCGCCGACCAGATAGAAGCCGAGCTCACCGTTGGGAGCTTCGGTCGCTCCGTACGACTCTCCGCAGGGCACCTCGAAGCCGCGGTTGCTCATCGACAGTTCGAAGTGGGAGATCGTGCCTTCGATCGTCGAGTAGACCTGCTGCTTGGTGGGCAGTGCCGTCCGCTGGTCGATGCCGACGTTGACCTGGCCGGCCGGAATATTTTCAATCGCTTGCGCCACGATCTTCAGGCTCTCCCGCATCTCGGCCATTCGCACGAGGTAGCGGGCATAGCAGTCGCCAGCGGAGGCGCAGCAGATCTGGAAATCAAAGTCTTCGTAGGCGAGGTAGGGCTCGTCCTTGCGGAGGTCGCGGGAGACGCCGCTGGCCCGGGCCACAGGGCCCGTGGCACCGCCGTTGATGGCCTCCTCCTTCGAGAGCACGCCCACGCCCTTGGTGCGGTCGACGAAGATACGGTTGCGGGTGAGCAGCCGCTCCATGTCGTTGAGCGTCTTGGGAAACGTCTTCACGAAGGTGCGGATCTTCTCGATCACCAGCGGCGTGAAATCATGCGACACACCACCGACGCGAGTCCAGCTGTTGGTGAATCTCGCCCCGCAGAGCGTCTCGAAGATGTCGTAGATCACCTCGCGTTGATAGAACGCGTAGAGAAAGAAGGTGAAGGCACCGGTGTCGAGGCCGACGGCGCCGTTGGAAAGGAGATGGTCGCTGATGCGGGCCAGCTCCGCGATGATCGTGCGGATCGACCGGCAGCGGGGCGTGAGATCGATGCCGAGCAATTTCTCCACGGCGTGGTGCCAGGCCACGTTGTTGGCCATCGGGGAGATGTAGTTCATGCGGTCGGTGACCGTCACATACTGGTTGTAGGAGAGGTGCTCACCGATCTTCTCAAAGCCCGAATGCAGGTAGCCCATTTCCGGCATGGCGTCGACGACCCGCTCGCCGTCGAGTTTGAGCACCAGCCGCAGTGTGGTGTGCGTCGCTGGGTGCTGTGGGCCGAAGTTGAGCGTCCAGAGATAGTCCTCGGAACGCTCGGCCGCCGCATCGGCAGGCGCATCGCTAGGGAACGATCGTGGGGCTGGTGCGATGGACATGGTTGGGTAACGGCTGCTAGCTGTGGTCGCGGGTGATGACGGGGAAGTTGTGCCGCTCACCGCGGCCCTGAAGCGGATAGTCCTTGCGGAGCGGGTGGGCGGTGAACTCCTGGGGCATGACGAGCCGGCGGAGATCGGGATGTCCGACGAACGTGATGCCGAAAAGGTCCCAGACCTCTCGTTCCAGCCAGTCGGCGGCACGCCAGAGGGGCACCGCGCTGCGAACCCGGGGCTCGGGATCATCAACGAACACTCGTACCGTGAGCCGCTGGTTGGTCGTGGTCGAGGCGAGCAGATAGACGAGGCCGTATCGCTGCTTGGCGCCGCGGTATTCGAGATAGTCGACGCAGGTCACGTCAACGAGCAGGTCGAATCCCTGCTCCTCGAGGTGAGAAAGCAGATCGAACGACTGCGGCTCAGGTACGACCAGGCTCGTCTGCCCACGAAACACAGTCGTCTCCAGTGGGCCGAACCGGTCGGTGACTGCGGCAAGAATATCGTCGACGGCTGGTGGGTCGTGTGGCATCGTGAGCGGTCTGCGTGGGACTGTTCTGCGTGAGCGGGCGGGTCAGGTGCTGTGGTGAGCGGCGGCGGAGAGTTCCCGCTGGGCGACAGGATTACGGGCGGCGTCGAGCACGAGCAGTTGGTCCGCTTCGACGAGGGCCCGCTTGCGGAGCTGCCGCTGGCTCGTGTCGAACTCGCGGCCCGTGATCGTGCCTTCCCGCTGAATCTTGTCCTGCAGGTCGATGATCGCCTGGATGAGCTGCTCAGGCCGCGGTGGGCAGCCCGGCACGTACATGTCGACTGGGATGAAGCGGTCGATGCCCTGCACGACGGCGTAGGTGTCGAATACGCCACCGGTGCTGGCACAGGCGCCCATCGAGATGCACCACTTCGGCTCGTGCATCTGCTGCCAGATGCGTTGCAGCACGGGCAGCATCTTCATCACCACGCGGCCTGCCACGATCATCAGATCGCATTGCCGCGGGCTGAAGCGGAAGACCTCGGCACCGAACCGGGCGAGGTCGTGCTTGGCGGCGCCGGTCGCCATCAGTTCGATGCCGCAGCAGGCGGTAGCGAAGGGCATCGGCCAGAGACTGTTTTTCCGGCACCAGTTGGCCAGTTCGTCGAGCCTGCTGACGACCACGTTCTCGGGCAGCTCGAGCTTCCCCGGCATGGCTTGTCGTCCCGGTATGTTTAGCGCCATCGGAACACTCCCTTTCGCCAGTCGTATGCGAAGCCCACGATCACAAGAGCAATAAAGAGCATGGCGCCGGCGTAGACGATGCCCCGACAGGAGACCAGTCCGTCGGCGACCGCCGCATCGATACCCGCTGCGGACCGGCTGGCGACGGCCCATGGATAGAGGAAGAGAAGTTCGACGTCGAAGACGAGAAAGGTGATCGCCACCAGATGGAACCGCACGTCGAACCGTCGGCGGGTGTCGTGGACGGGATCCATGCCGCTCTCGTACGGCATTTCCTTGACCGCACCGCTCCGCCGCGGGCCGATCAGGTTGGCTGTCACGAGCAGGCCCACCGACACCGCCGCGGCGATGGCCACAAAGAGAAGGACGGGAAGGATGGCGTCCATGGTGTCCGTGGGGCGGGGTGGGGGGCGGTGTGACGAACTGGAGTGACGCGACTGGGCTCCGGTTGTGAAAATCGGCCGTGGGAGACCACTTCGTGAAATTTGTCACGAAGTCGACGCCCAAAAAAACCCGGAGGCAGGGGGCCACGGGACGATCGGCACAACCGGCAGAGTTATACAGTCGGGAAGCTCTGGCGACGAGTCGGGGTGTTTTCCGCAGGAAAACGACCGACAGCGGGGACGTAAAGCTAGTTGGCTAGGCCTGGATGGCCGAGTCAGCACCAGCGACCTGCGGTCGCCAAGCCGGGGCGGCCCGGATGGCCGAGCCCGGCGTAAAGCTAGTTGGCTAGGCCTGGATGGCCGAGTCAGCACCAGCGACCTGCGGTCGCCAAGCCGGGGCGGCCCGGATGGCCGAGCCCGGCGTAAAGCTAGCTGGCCGGGCCCGGCGTGAAGCTAGCTGGCCGAGCCCGGCGTGAAGCTAGAACCCGCCGAGATTCATCGACACGTAGGCGCCAAACGGCCCTGACGAGAGGGTCATCCCGCTGCCGCCAACATCCGAAAACGGCGGCTTGCTGCCACCGCCTCCACCACCGCCGCCACGGTAGGGGGAATAGGACACTCCGCCGGCCGGGCTCATCGCAGCCGCGGACGCTGCGGCGGTCTGCTGCCGCGCGTCTTGAGCCCGCTGCACCAGTTGCTGCCGCCCCTCGTCAAAGGCCGCCTGCTGTTGCTGCAACGAACCCCGCTTCTGCTCGATTTTTTGAATTTCCTGCTGAAGCTGTCCGGCAGTCATGGTCACGACGTTGGGCACATCCTTGAGCGCTTCTGCCCTCTTCTGGTCCGACATGACCGAAAGATACTGCGCCACCCACGACCGGGCATCCTGGGCCTCCGGGGTGTCGAGGACCTTGAATTTCGCATCGAGGTCATCGAGCAGATATTCGAGGTCATTTGACGACATCTTCTCGACCTTGCTGTTGAAGTCGGCCTTGATGTTGCGGACCTGCGTGGGCGTGTAGATCGCTTGCGCAGAGAGCCATTCGCCAAGTTCGAAAATGGCCCGGCGCCATCGCGGGCTATTCATGATGGCGATCTTTTTCTCCAGATCACTGTCGCCATCATTCGCAGCCTTCGGCTCCTGCGATGCGGCAGGTGAAGCCGTTGTGGTCGGCCCACCTTTCTTGGCCGGTGCCTGCGCGTCGGACAGCCGGCCGAGGCCGATCGCCACCAGCCAGCCAGTGAGGAGCGTGGCAAGGAGGATCCGGATTGCGTGCAGGTGAGTGGTCATCGTGCCGGGCTCCCCTTCGGAGAAGTCTGCGGGGAAGTCTGAGGCGATACGGGCTTCGGCTTACGGATCATCGTCATCGTGACATGCGGCGCGTGCTCCCCTCCCACATGCGTGGGTACCGACCGCCACGTGCAGCGGTTCGCGCCGTCGTACGAGTAGATATTGAGGGAAGACGTCTGCGTGCCGTCGGGCATCACGACCATGGTGCGGGCGATCCAGGTGTTGTCGTCGCGGGTCCAGACGGCCTCACCATGGCTGCCGTCGGAGCCAAACGCCCATGAGACGATCTGCCGCGAGAGTGGATCCCAGCCGATCCGCTGCGTGATGTGCATGGCCGGCAGGCCGTCGCCAGCATCATCGGCCGATGGAGTCGCTGCCGCGTCGCCCGTGAGCTTCATGTCGCGGATGAGGAAAGTGTGGGTGGCGTTCCAGCGGACTGAGACCTCGATCGGCGGCCTGCCAGCTGGCGTCAGAGGGAGAGTTCCAGCAGTCGTTTCGCGGTCGGGATGATCCTCCACGACCGTCCAATCGCCGACCATCCAGTCGAGATCAGCGAGTCGTGATGTGTCGTGCGAAGATGAGATCCGCGACTCGCGGAGTCCGGCGAGCTTCCACGCTCCATCGTGCCTGACCCAGGTGGCGGAGAACCAGCCCTTGAGCGGTGCGGTGGCGCCCGGGGGCGTTACTGTGATGGTGCCGTCTTCGATGGCAACGTCCGCAGTGAGGAGTCGCAGGCTTGTCTCCTCGGTCCGAATGTCGGGCCGAGGGGAATCTGTGCCGGTGGCGGTGATCCCACTTACCGCCTCGCGTCCGCTCAGCACGCGTCCCTCGTCATCGATGATGTCGCCTTTGGGCATCCAGAGAGCGGCGAGTGCCGCGCCGTCGCCTCGCTCGAGCGCCTCCTTGTAGGTGCGGATGGCGGCCCGGATCTCAGCCATGGCGGCCGCATCTGGCGGGCCAGGTGTGGCCGGTGCGACTGCCGGCTGCGCAGCGGCAGTGGCGCACGGCACCAGGAATACGGCGGCCGAGGCCACCAGCCACCAGAGGGCCTGAGTGGATCGGGAGGAGGCGTTTCGGGGGTCGCCTGGTGTGCAGATCGTGAACGTGAACATGTCTTGATTCTACCACCGCCCGTGTCACCGGGTGAAAAGGAATCTCGCCTGCGGAACCGCCGGTTTGGTAGGGTGACGTTCATGGCCGAACACGTTGCGACCCTTGCCGACCTCGTCCGTCGTCCGAGCATCAACCCCATGGGCCGGGGTGTGTCGGGCCCCGACTATCTGGAGGGGCGAGTCACCGATTATCTCGTGCAACGGTTCATGGCAGCCGGCCTACCGTGGGTCCGGCAGCCGGTGTCGCCCGGCCGAGACAATGTTCTGGCCCGGCTCGAGGCCACGGTGCCCGACGCCCCCACCATCCTCTGGGACGCCCATCAAGATACGGTTCCGGTCGATGGCATGACGATCGAACCCTTCATGCCATTCGTTCGCGAAGGCCGGCTCTATGGCCGTGGCTCCTGCGATGTGAAGGGGGGCATGGCGGCGATGCTCGTGGCGCTCGACCGGCTGCGGACAGGTGGCCTGCCCCGACTGGCCACCGTCGTCTTCACCGCCACCGTCAACGAGGAGTTTGGGTTTTCCGGGTCGAAGGCGATCGCACGGCTCTGGGCGACGCCAGCAGCTGAACTCACTCCGCCCGACCTGGCGGCCCGCGACCTGTTCGGTGGCCTGCCCGCGGCAGCCATCGTTGCCGAGCCGACGGAACTCGACATCGTCACACAGCACAAGGGTGCCGTGCGCTGGCGGATGCGGGTGCACGGCGTGGCATGCCACAGCGCCTTCCCCGAACAGGGCGACAATGCGATCTATCCAGCCGGCCGGGCGATCGGCGCGATCGAGTCGCTGGCAAAGGAACTGTTGACCAGGCATCCCGATCATCCCTGCGGCCCGCCGACCCTGAACCTGGGAACGATTCATGGCGGCACGGGGGTGAACCTCGTCCCCGATCTGGTGGTGTTTGAACTCGACCGGCGTGTCGTGCCCGGCGAGTCACCGCAGGCAGCGCGTGAAGAGGTGATCGCGCGGATCGCGGCGGCCTGCGGCTCGGCCCGGATCGAACACGACGCACCGTTCCTCGAAAGTGCCGGGCTACCCGCGATGGCGGATCGGGTCTGGTTCGACCGGCTCACGGCTTCAGCCAGTCGACGGGGCGTGACGGCGCGGCAGATCGCCGCTCGCTACGGCACCAATGCCAGCGTGTTCGCCGCCGCCGGCGTGCCGAGCCTGGTGTTCGGCCCGGGATCGATCGCCCAGGCCCACACGGCCGACGAGTGGATCGAACTGGCCCAGGTCGACACGGCCGCCGACATCCTCGCCGGTATCGTGGCGTAGGGCAGGGCAAGTCCCCGGCAACGCGCCGCCGGGGACGGTACGAGTTCCCTCGCGGACGCCGGGGCGGCGTAACGCTCGGGATCCTCGCACCGATCCCCGGCTCCCATTGTCTGCTGCTGCAGACGAGCCGATGGCTACCGAAAAACGAGAGCCGGGGATCGGCGGAAGCTCGAGGAGCCTTGAGCGTATCCTCGCTCCGGCGACGAGACTTCTGCCGTCCCCGGCGGCGCACGGCCGTCTCGGAATGAATTCCGGCTGCGAGGTTGGTACAACTTCGTCGACGTCTATCGTTTCAACAGGCTTTTTCCCGCAGCAGGAGCAGTGGTTCACCATGGCAGGCAGGATCAAGGTCGCAGGCCCGATCGTCGATCTCGATGGCGACGAGATGACTCGGATCATCTGGCAGTTCATCAAGGACAAGCTGATTCTGCCCTACCTCGATCTCGACATCCGCTATTTCGATCTCTCCATGGAGAATCGCGACGCTACAGGCGATCAGGTGACGATCGATGCGGCCAACGCGATCAAGGAACATGGCGTGGGGGTGAAGTGTGCCACGATCACGCCCGACGAGGCACGCGTGAAGGAGTTCAACCTCAAGAAGATGTGGAAGAGCCCCAACGGGACGATCCGCAACATCCTGGGGGGCGTGATCTTCCGCGAACCGATCATCATCAAGAACATCCCACGGCTGGTGCCGGGCTGGACGAAGCCGATCGTCGTCGGCCGCCATGCCTTTGGCGATCAATACCGGGCCACTGACGTGAAGATCCCAGGCCCCGGGAAGCTCACGCTCACCTTCACGCCGGCCGACGGCTCCAAGCCGATGGAGATGAACGTCTTCGACTTCCCGTCATCCGGCGTGGCGATGGCGATGTACAACCTGGATGACTCGATCCGCGACTTCGCCCGGGCAAGCTTCCGCTACGGTCTGGCCCGCAGCTACCCGGTCTATCTCTCCACGAAGAACACGATCCTGAAGGCCTATGACGGCCGCTTCAAGGACATCTTCCAGGAGATCTTCGACGCAGAGTTCAAGCAGGAATTCGCCGCAAAGGGCATCACCTACGAGCATCGCCTGATCGACGACATGGTCGCCTCTGCGCTGAAGTGGGAGGGCGGCTATGTCTGGGCCTGCAAGAACTACGACGGCGACGTGCAGTCAGACATCGTAGCCCAGGGCTTCGGCTCGCTGGGACTGATGACGAGCGTGCTCATGACGCCGGATGGGAAGACCGTCGAGGCCGAGGCGGCCCACGGCACGGTCACGCGGCACTACCGCCAGCATCAGCAGGGCAAGCCCACATCGACCAATCCGATCGCGTCGATCTTCGCCTGGACCCGCGGCCTGGCCCACCGGGGCAAGCTCGACGGCACCCCGGCCGTGACCCACTTCGCCGACACGCTTGAAAAGGTCTGCATCGAGACGGTGGAGGAGGGGAAGATGACGAAGGATCTGGCGATCTTGATCGGTCCACAGCAGCCACATCTCACCACGCAGGATTTCCTGGCCGCGATCGATGCCAACCTCCAGAGGTCGATGGCGCACTGACCCGTGGGGCTC
>Ga0209189_1003084_pt1 | contig 11331 bp, 11 predicted proteins | sample C_130820_EF_Meta_FD_187308 | JGI IMG/M metagenome (GOLD analysis project Ga0209189, IMG submission 187308) | Freshwater microbial communities from Lake Croche, Canada to study carbon cycling - C_130820_EF_MetaG (SPAdes) (version 3) | ecosystem: Environmental > Aquatic > Freshwater > Lake...
AGAGCCATGGCGTAGACAGGCGATTTCCATCTCCGTCCGGAGGCGCTCGGAGGTGAGGGTCGAGCCCCCCCATGAAAGAACCTTATTTCTTAGGATTTTCGAGCTTTTGAGAACCTCAATCGCACGGTCGAGACCATGCTCGGCGGCCCGAATGGCCTGGAGGATGTGGCGAATCTCCGATGGCGACTTCCTGAGGCGTTTCTGGAAAAAGGGTTCGGGAACGGATTGTAGCTTGAGACCGGCTTGTGTGAGGCTGTGGGCAAGGCCAATCGGAAAGGTGCAGGGGATTTCGGCAGAGCGGACTCCATGTCGACGGAGGACGTTTGCGAGTGTCATGGGATACGAGTGCTTTCCCTTGGGCATCCGTTTTTCCTCTTCAGAAAGGTCGAGGCATTGGTCGACCCGGCTGGTACGGCGAGCTCTATCGATTTCCAATGGGCCTAACAGGGCAAAAGTTTTGCCCGAAGCACTCTGGAACCAGGCGAAATCGTCGGGGACAAAGAGCCCGGTCGCGTAGGTGAGATCGGGAACGCGGTCGGTATTGCCGACGAGGAGACGAGCGACTCGGGGCACGGCTAGGACGATTTAAGGAGTGCTCCGGCGAGGAAACCGGCGAGGAGAAAACCGAGCAGAACCATGGGGGTCCGCAGATCGAGGCCAAATAGGTAGAAATCCATATGCAGAAAGCTGGTTTGGCGGGCTAGAAGTGCGACGGCTCCGGTCAGGAGGCCAAGGGAGACTAGGCGGTGGCGGTTCATAGAAGGGCTTGGAAGTATGATTTCATCGGGTATGGCTGTGGGATGTCAATCGCGACTCGTACTGGGGATGGGGGGACCACCGCCCTAATGTATGGGAGACGTGTGCCAAAAGACAGCCCCCGTGTCGAGGCCTACGGAGAGGTAGATGAACTCAATGCCTGTCTTGGGTTGGCCCGGGCGGAGGCCGATCGAAGGGATAAGGTTCTTCTAGAGAAGATTCAAAAGGCTTTGGTTGGGCTGATGGGGGAGTTGGCCGTGGCTCCGGAAGATCTGACCCGGTATGAGGCGGACGGCTATGCCCAGTTGAAAGAGGCGGATTTGGCCTTATTGGATCGGGAGATTGCCGTTCTGGAGAAGGCGCTCCCCAAGCCCAAAGGATGGTCCACTCCTGGCGGGAGTTTTACGGGGGCGACCTTGGCATTGGGCAGAACCGTTTGCAGGAGGGCGGAAAGGGGGGTGTGGAAACTGGACAAGAAAGAGGGAAAGGTGAGGACTGTGATTCCCAGATACCTGAACCGCCTTTCCGACCTGCTTTGGCTTTTGGAAAGGGTCGTTGAAACGAGGGGGATGAAGCCGAAGAAAACTAGGAAGGCCTGAGGATTTTCCAGGCCGTGCGGGGTCCAAGGTAGACCATTCCCGTGTAGACTTGGGCTAGGTCTGCTCCGGCGGCCCGGCGTGCCTGATAGTCTATGGCGTTCATAATTCCGCCTACGCCGATGAGGACCTGCCCCTGTCCGAGCATGGGGCGGATTGTCCGGGTTATGGCCAAGGCTCGGTCGGTCAAGGGTCGACCGCTCAGACCTCCATTTTCTGTTGAATCCTCCTTGTTGCGATGAAGGGTTGTGTTCGTCGCCACAATTCCTGAAAGATTGAATTCGCGGGTGGCGTGAACGATTTCTGGAAGGGCGGAAAACTCTAGATCGGGGGAGATTTTAAGAAGGATAGGCTTGGGATTGGATTGGGACCGATTGTATTCCTGAAGGGTGGAGAGGAGGCGGCGCAGATCCTCCGGTTTGGCCAAATCCCGAAGTCCGGGGGTATTTGGGGAGCTGATGTTGATTACAAAAAAATCCCCAAGCGGATGCAGGATCTTTAGGGAGGCGAGATAGTCACCCGAAGCCTCATCCAAAGGGGTGATCTTGGATTTGCCTAGATTAATTCCGATGGGGAAGTTTTTTAGGGCATGGCGCTCCCGTAGGGGCCGAAGTCTTGTTGCGATGGCTTCGGCTCCAAGGTTTGGAAACCCAAGTCGGTTGATGAGGGCTTGTTGGGCGGGAAAGCGAAACACTCTGGGTTTCGGATTCCCGGGTTGGGCGTGCAGAGTGATGGTGCCAAGTTCGGCAAAACCAAATCCAAGTTCATGCCAGGCCAGGGGTGCCTCGGCATTCTTGTCTACTCCCGCCGCGATACCCAAGCGATTGCGGAACTTTAGACCCATCAGTTCGACGGGATCTTCCGGGGCAGGGGCTCCTCCGGAGAGAATTCGTGGAACAAGGGGAAAACGAAGAGAGGCCAAAGTCAAACGGTGGGCTACCTCCGGAGGGAGGCGAAATAGTAGGGGACGAGCAAGATTGGAGTATGCGTTCATTTTCCAATACAAAACTGTGCAAAAAGGCGGTCGAGTACATCCTCCGATGTGCCAACCCCGAGAATCGATTCAAGGGCTTGAAGGGCTTGGCGTAGATCCGAAGCGACGAGTTCCGGAGCAGCCTTTGCTTTCAGGGAGGATAATGCAGCAGCAAAGGCTTCGGAGGCTCGACGCAGCGCGTCCTCATGGCGGGCGTTGATGGCGATTTCATCCGATCCAGGTGCGGTCACATTTCCGGTCAATCGGTGGGTGATGGTCTTGCGAAGTTCGTCGAGGCCTGCGCCAGTTTGAGAAGAGACAAGGAGGCCATCTTCCTTGGAAACTTGCGAAAGGTCCGCTTTGGTCAGCACCTTGAGAACCTTGTTTCCAAGGCGCTCCCATTCCTTCCGACACGGGTCCACAAGCTGGGTGCGATCGATCAAGGCTAAGACAAGGTCGGCTGAATCCATGGCCGTACGGGTTCTGGCCATGCCTTCGAGTTCCACGGGGTCGGTGGAGGGGCGTAACCCCGCTGTATCGATCAGACGGACGGGAAAACCGGCTAGGACAATCGATTCCTCAACCGTGTCTCGAGTGGTGCCTGGGGTGGGACTTACAATGGCCCGGTTGTTTCCGAGAAGGGTGTTGAGGAGGCTTGATTTTCCGACATTCGGCGGGCCTGCGAGTACAAGGCGGTAACCGGAACGTAGGCGGTGACCCAGGGGGGCCGTGGAAAGAAGCTGAGCCGCGGACTTGAGGAGGTCGCTGACTTCCGACCGAAAACCATCTCCAACCTCGGGTTGGATGTCCTCGTCGGGAAAATCGATCCACGCTTCGATGCGGGCCAGAAGGTTCAGGAGTCGTTCCCTGTCGGCCATGAGATGGTCACTAAGTTTCCCGGCGAGAGCCCTTTGAGCGGCAAGCAGGGCGCGCTCCGTGCGGGCGTGAAGCACATCGAGGACAGCTTCCGCACGGGTTAGGTCGATGCGGCCGTGGAGAAAGGCTCTTTCGGTGAACTCTCCAGGTCTGGCCATCCGCGCCCCAAGTTTGCAGATCACCTGAAGAAGAGTTTCGACGATCAGGGGATTTCCGTGGCAGGAGATCTCCACAAGGTCCTCGCCCGTGTACGATTTAGGATTGGGCCAAAAAGTGACCACTGTCTCATCCAGATCCTGATTTTCCAGTTGAAGTCGAAGGGGGAGGGGATTCCGTGGAACAAGGGTCTGCCCTGTGAGCTTTTGAGTGATCGTAAGAGCTTGTTGTCCGCTCAGACGGATTATGGCAAGTGCGGAGACCCCGGGGGGCGTCGCGCATGCCGTGATGGTATCTTTTTCGAAAGCCACAGGTGTCCTTTGTCGCAAATCTTACCCCTTGAGAGCGAGGATCTTTCTTTAGGTCAGGCCAAAGCCCGGTTCCTAAACTGTATAAAGAGGGACTCGTTTAGGGGGCGTTTCAGATGTAAAAGATAGCATGCCCAATACGCAAGAAACGGTAATGGTAACTGGAGGGTGCGGCTTTATCGGCTCCAGTTATGTCCGTCACCTGTTGCAGTCCCTACCCTCTGCCAAAGTGCTTGTTTTGGACAAGCTGACCTACGCGGGGCATCGCCCCAATCTGCAATCGGAGGAGAAAAGTGGTCGATGTGAGGTGGTCGTGGGGGATATAGCGGATGCGCGTCAAGTGGCTGAACTTCTGGAAAGGCACAAACCCATTTCGATTGTGAACTTTGCCGCCGAATCCCATGTCGATCGATCGATCGATGAGCCGGCTCCATTTCTTCATACGAATGTCGTGGGGACCTTCACTCTTTTGGAGGGCACCCGCCATTATCTTGCTTCTGGCAAAACCCCTGAAAGAGAAGCTTTCCGATTTGTCCATCTTTCTACGGACGAGGTTCATGGCTCTCTCGAACCTTCTGATCCCCCCTTTCGGGAAAATTCGAGCTTCGCTCCGAACAGCCCTTACGCGGCATCCAAAGCCGCGGCGGACCACCTTTGCCGTGCGTATTTTCGGACGTACGGAGTCCCGACTATTGTGCTCCGGCCCTCGAATAACTTTGGTCCTTATCAATTTCCGGAAAAACTAATCCCTCTTGCCATTCTTCGTGCCTTGGCAGGAAAAAAGATTCCCGTTTATGGAGACGGGAAGCAGGTCAGAGATTGGATTTATGTGGAGGATACGGCGACCGCGGTTGAGTTGGCCCGCATGAAAGGTCCGCCAGGAGAACCTTTTCAAGTAGGTGCGGATGCAGAAAAAGACAATCGCGGTGTCCTTGCGTCCATCTGTCGATTCTTGGATGAACTGCGTCCTCGTTCTGATGCCAAACCCCATGCCGAGTTAATGGAATCGGTCGCAGACCGTCCTGGTCATGATCGCCGTTATGCAACCGACGCATCCAAATTTAAAAAGACTTTTTCTTGGAAGCCTAAGGTCTCTTTTGAGCAAGGAATGGAGAGAACCGTGCGATGGTATTTGGATAATCCAAATTGGTGTGAAGAGGTCCAGCGGAAGGGCTATTCAGGCGAAAGACTGGGTTTGTCGAAGTCTTGAGATCTTTTAGCGTAAGCCAGACCCGTGATATCCGACTGGGTCAAATTCCACTTCCGAAAAGCCCGAAGCCAAAAGGTCATTCATCAGCTCCTTCCGAAGATCGGGTTGTTGAAGGCGAGGGGTTTCTTCGGGTGACACTTGTAGCAAGGCCTTCTTTCCAAGATGACGGACGCGGACAATCCTGAATCCCTGTGCGCGGACGGCGGTCTCAGCCTTTTCAATGGCCGCCAAACGTTCGATCGAAACAGGTAGTCCGGGTGCTAATCGGGAGGAAAGGCAGGGGGAGGCGGGTTTTTCCGATACGTCGAGTCCAGCTTCCCGGGCGAGTTCACGGATTTCAGATTTGGTGAGGTTGGCCTCCCTCAGGGGTGCGACGACCTTGAACTGCCCGGCGGCGGCACGACCTGCTCGGATTTCCTTGGCGTCATCCGCATTTTCCCCGTAGGCGAGTACAGAAACCTTCCGTTGAGTGGCGAGGGATTCCATTCTTTGAAAAAGTTCAGAACGGCAGAAAAAGCACCGGTTCGATGGGTTGGCCGCGTAATCTGGGTTGTTCAGTTCTTCTGTTGAGATGACTTCAAGCGGGAGTTGGTGACGAGAAGCAAAATCTAATGCCGCTTGATGTTCTGAACGGGGGAGGCTGGGGGAATCACCAAGAATCCCTATGACCCGGTTTCCTAGGACCTTGTGGGCTGTCCATAGAAGAAAAGCGGAATCGACCCCTCCTGAGTATGCGATCAGGGCGGAAGGCCAAGGACGGAGAATCTCCTCAAGTCTAGCTGATTTCTGGGTTAAAATTGTCACGTCAGGATGATTATACATCAGAAATGGGATGGAGGGATCTGGATTTGGAGTGAAAAAGCAGGCCGACGCCAAGTGTCGTCAAAGTTCCAAAAGTGATCCTCCATGGAAAGGCGATGAGGGGAAGCCATTCGGGGCGGGGAAGTGCCGGGAGTCCGACAAGGCGAAGAAGATCGGAGGGAAGTCCTGCCAGAATGGCTACGGCAATAAACCCGGTTGCCATGGCCACCAGGTTTCCACGATCCGAACCGCGGGTTCGTGTCAGGGCTCCCAGAAGAAAGATCCCCAGAAGGGATCCGTAGGTGTACCCGAAGATCCCGAGAACAATAGGAAGAATCCGGGAAGAGGGATTGGCAATGACGACCCAGGATGTGGCTCCGCCGATGAAGACGAGGATGCCCGAGAAGGCCACCGTGGCCCAGCGGGCGGCCCGAAGGGAGTTCGGTGTTTGAAGACGCGGGGCTATGCAAGGTTCATACCAATCGCGGACCCAAGATGTGGCGAGTGCGTTGAGTGCCGTGCTCAAGGAGCCCATGGCGGTAGCAAAAATACCGGCGACTAGGAGACCGCGAAATCCAACAGGGAGTTCATGAAGAATATAGTAGGCGAAGATATAAGCATTCCTTTGGGGAAGGTTGGGATTGGATGCGTATTGGTAGTGAACCCAAAGAAGAATGCCGATCGAAAGAAAAGCCATGACAATGGGGATGTCGGCCAACCCGGAGGCGACGAGGGCCAAGCGGCTCCGGGCGGGGTTTTTCGCGGTAAGCATCCTTTGAACCATGTCTTGGTCCGTGCCATGTGTGGCCATTGTCACGAATGTTGCCGCAAAAAAGGCCGTCCAGATGGTGTATTCGCTTTCAAGAACTCCCTTAAGTTGGGTGAAAAAACTGCCCGTTTCAATGGGGCCAAGGCTCCAGAAGGAGAGATCGCCGGGCTGCTGTAATTTTGCATGAAAGCCGGGCCAACCTCCAGGAATCGTCCCGATGAGATGCCAAATGACAAACCCGAGTCCAGAAAACATCACCACTGATTGGATGACATCCGTCCAGACTACGGCCTTGATGCCCCCGATTGCGGTGTAAACCGCAGTCAGTGCCACAAGAATCACCAAGGCCGCCAATGAGATCACCAACTCCTGGGAATCCGAGGGATGCAATCCGGTCATCATTTCATACCCAAGGACAAGAACAATGGCTGCAATGTAGAGGCGTGTACCGCTTGCGAGGGCGCGGGTGATGAGAAAAACAGCGCTGGCGGCTTGCCGGGATTTAGTCCCAAAACGAATCTCGAGAAACTCATAGATCGAGACCACCTTGTATTTGTAATAGGGCTGAATAAAGATCCAGCTGACGAGAATTCTTGCCAGGATGGTGCCAAGAGCCAGTTGGGCGTAGGTAAAATTCCGCAGCGCATAGCCTTCTCCCGGGGCGCCTAAAAAAGTGGCTGCGCTAATTTCAGCAGCCAAAATGGAGGCAAGAACGGCCCACCAAGGCATTTTTCTATCCCCCAAGGCATAGTCCCGCAGGGAAGTCTGGTTTTTAGATGCAGCTAAACCGATCCACAGGATGGTTGTGAAGTAGATAATCAGGACAAAGAAGTCGAAGAGATAGGGCTTCATGTTTGATCCTAAGGAAGCTTCCAGTCTTTACGGAGACGATCATATTCCGAACGAGGGAGAAGGACGTAAACCGGTTGGTCGGCTGGGGAGAAGGCATTCAAAAGGGACGTGAAATCCTGCTCGTTCATGGATGTGCACCCTGTGGTGGTGGAATTAGATCTCCGAGTGAGATGAAAAAAAACGGCGCTGCCACAGCCCGGCTTGGCATCCGGCGGGGCATTGTGGCGTATGAAAAGCTTGAGTGCATGGGCAGGATCTTCCTGCCGCATTTGGTCAAAGAGATGATTCGTGGGAAAAGCTTCCTTGGGAGATAGGATGAGATGACGATTGTAGTTCAGGGATGACGGGTCTTCGATCCAGAGATCCCTCCCGGTCACGCAGTGATACCGCCAACCGGGAAAGGAAAGCCTGTCCGCGTACCCATAAAGAATCGATCCAAGGAGAAAAGCTCCGGCAGGAGATTTTCTGTCACCTTCCCTTTTTTGGATTCCTTCTTGTGGCGGGTGAAGACCCCGTCCCCAGGCCAAACCATGGCGCCCAAGATGTACCGATTTGGGGGATTCCACTAGGGTCCAGGAGTTTTCACCACTCCTGCGGCGGTAGAGTTGGAGTTGGGTTTCGTTGGATCCCCATTCCGGGGGAATCGCCAGAAGAAGTGCCTTGGTTTCTGATGGAATCGGGGAGGGGGAGGAGAAAGAAAGAAGGGGAAAAAGAGAGAGGCAGAGAAAAAGCCGTTGCATGTCTCAGCGGGAACGGAGGCGTTCGATCCATCCGGCGAGAAAGGGGGGGAGATAAAAAGCCAAGTACCCAGCGAGTCCCGCCAAAATACCCGGCAAAAGAGAGATCTCAAAGAAGGCGGGTAAAAAAAGCAGGGCTGAACTGATTCCTGCGACCCAGCGGACGGAGAGAGGAATCGGAATGGGGAAAAAGAAAACCTTTTGATCTGGCAGGGTGGTCGCAAAGGCAAGAAACAGTGAGTTATAGAGATAAAACGGGTTGACCGGGGCCGAACCCCAGAAAAAGGCCGTAACAACGACAGCAAGAATCCCGATCAGAAAATAAAGGTTTAGATGGAATGAGCCCCAAACTTCCTCCAGTGCATCCCCGATGGACCAAAGAAACCAAAGAAAAAGGAGAAGAAAGATCGGATGGGCTGAATTTGGGGGGACAAAAAGAAAGGTGAGTAGTCGCCAGAATTCTCCTTGGCGTATGAGGTTGGGATCCAGCTTTAGAATGGAGGTAAATCCGGGGGAGGCGAGGTTGAGGAGCCATGCTCCGGCATTCATGGCGACCAAGCCACGGGTTAGATAGGGAACAGACCATCGACCCAAATGGTCTTCGAGTACATCGGTCCAGCGGGCAGGGCTCATGCTCCGAGGGATCCGATCAGGGCTTGAGAGTGATCTTTTTCCAGTTCAGGTGCTGGGCGTGGGCGTATTTCTCGAAATCTTTTTCGTAGATCGCGAGAACGGCTCGAACCACGGCTGAGTCGTCTTCAAAGCTGATCTGGGCGACAAAATCGGGGATGATGTCGAGGAGTCGGTGAGTGTAAATGATGGCAAAGGCGGATGCGGCCGCCGCAGTGTAAGGCATATCCTGATAAGCTCCTTCAGCAAAGTCCTCCACCACGTCGGCCAGGAACTCCAGCTGATCCACGAGATGGGGAAACTTGGGAGCATGAATCTGGGTAAATTCGGCCTTGAGAAGGGGGAGGCGGTGAAGAAGGTTGTTCATGATCCGTGGGGTGACACGGGAAGCCCCCCGCTGGGCGAAGTAAGAAATTTCTGCCATGGAGATAAGTTGTAGGAAAAAATCCCAGACGGCAAGCGGAGGAGAGGATGGCGCGCGGAGCTTTCTGCGGACAATGTTTTCCCATGGTTTTGAATCCTGCCCCACAGCTACTCCCAGCCCGCCATGAAGTAAAAGAAGAGGATACATGGGATTTAAGTGCACTTTTCCCCGGTCCCTCGGCGTGGGAGCAAAGTCTGGCGGAACTTCGGGGAATGAAAGGTCGGATGTTGCCGTGGATAGGAAAACTGCATGATGCCAAAGAACTGTCCAAGGCGCTGGCGCAGGAGCGGGAGATTGATTTATTGGCCGAGCGTTTAGGGCAATATGCCAGTCTCCGGGTCTCGGAGGATGAGGGGGACGGGGCCGCACGGGACCGTTCTCTCCGATTGGATCACCTGCTGACGGAACTTTCGGAGGAAACGTCATGGTTTCTTCCGGAACTGATGAAAATCAATGATGAGGCGTGGGGAAAATTGGCGACTGCCCCATGTCTTCAAGAATGGGCTGGAAAGCTGGAAAGGATACGGAGGGCTCGACCCCATATTCTTCAGGACGGAGAGGAGAGGCTGATGGCTTTGGCGGCACCCGCTTTGGGTGGGCCGGATGAGATCTTTTCCCAGCTCACGAATGTGGATTTTCGATTCGGGAAAATAAAAGATGAAAATGGGGTTGAGGTGGAGCTGAGTCACGGCAGCTTTGCCTCCCTGTTGCAGCGACAGTCTTCTGAAGTTCGGAGAAACGCGTGGCAGCAATACTATCGTGAGTTTGAGCAGCATGCGTTTACGCTTTCCTCCACTCTCGCGGCTTCCGTCAAAGGGGATGTCTTTCGGGCCAAGGCCCGCCGGCACGCAAGTGCGCGAGACTATGCTCTTTTTCCGGACCGCGTACCTGGGCATGTCTATGACAAGTTGATCAGGATCGTGAGAGAGAATCTTGCCCCCTTGCAGAAATATCACAGGCTTCGAAAAAAAATCCTCCGATTGGATTCCCTTCGGGCAGCGGATTTGCAGGTTTCCCTCGTTCCTGATGTCCTAAAAAATACGACATTTGAGGAGGCTGTTCATTTGGTAGTGGATGGCTGTAGGCCCCTGGGTGATGAATATGGAAGGGTCTTGTCGGAGGGGCTGGGAAGGTCCAGGTGGGTGGATCGGTATGAAAACAAAGGCAAAAGGAGTGGGGCTTTTTCAAGTGGAAGCTATCGCAATCCTCCTTACATCCTGATGAATTATCGGGAGGATGTTTTGTCCGATGTTTACACCCTCGCTCATGAGGCGGGTCATTCGATGCATTCCTGGATGAGTCATCGAGCTCAGACGTTTCAGGACGCTCATTACCCCATTTTCCTTGCTGAAGTCGCCTCAACCTTGAACGAGGAACTCCTGACGCATCATCTTCTTGAGGGGACAGCCCGTACCAACAGACAACTTCGCGCCTACATTCTCAACCGGCAGATTGATGACATTCGGGGGACTCTATATCGGCAGGTGATGTTTGCTGAGTTTGAACAAAAAATTCATGAGGCCGAAGAAAAGGGATTGGCTCTGACTCTGGATTTCTTCCGGATTGCTTACCGGGAGCTTTTGGAAAGCTATTTAGGGGAGGTTCTGGAGATTGAAGCTCCGCTTGAGCTGGAGTGCTTGAGGATTCCCCACTTCTACAGCGCTTTCTATGTGTATAAGTATGCGATTGGACTCTCGGCTTCGATCGCCTTGTCGGGGCGGGTATTGGCTGGTGAAGCTGGTGCTGTGGAAAAAGTTCATGCATTTCTCCGTTCCGGAGGATCCCGTCCACCGCTCGAAACCCTGAGAATTGCCGGGGTGGATATGGAGAGTTCTCAACCTGTGGAGGTGGCTCTTCGGCTTTTCTCGCAAAGAGTGGATGAGTTGGAAAGTATTCTGGAGTGAGGCATCTGATCTGCACGGTGGGACGCCCGGGAAGCTGGGCCCAAGATGCGTTGACGGAATATGTGAAACGGATTCGCGGATTTCAGGAATTGGAGCTTTTTCATTCCAAGCAGGGTCCGCGGGCAGAGAAAGAAATGGAGGAGCGCGCCAAAGGTTTCTGGAAGGTTTGTCTGGATCCTTTGGGGGACTCCAGGAGTACCGGGGAATGGCGGAACGAATGGGACCGATGGGAACGATCCAACCGAACAAAAATCTGTTGGATGATTGGCGGGGCGGATGGGCATTCGGAGGAATTCCGAAAAGGTTGTGATGTGATTCGATCCCTGGGTCCGCAAACCC
>Ga0209189_1003085_pt1 | contig 11328 bp, 15 predicted proteins | sample C_130820_EF_Meta_FD_187308 | JGI IMG/M metagenome (GOLD analysis project Ga0209189, IMG submission 187308) | Freshwater microbial communities from Lake Croche, Canada to study carbon cycling - C_130820_EF_MetaG (SPAdes) (version 3) | ecosystem: Environmental > Aquatic > Freshwater > Lake...
CCTCCGCCGCCTCCGCCACCGCCACCGCCACCACTGCCACCACCGCCGCCTCCGCCGCCTCCGCCACCGCCACAACCTCCGCCGCCGCTGCTTCAAGCTCCTCTGTTGTCACCACCGCCGCCTCCGCCGCCGCCTCCGCCACCACTGCCACCACAGCCGCCTCCGCCGCCGCCTCCGGTGCAGGCTGAGCAACCGAACGGGTCCGTGCAATCTGCGCATTGCGTCTGCACCGACGGGTACACGGGGGTGACGTGTCAAACTCCTCCTCCAAGGAAATAAAAAGAAAATAGCAAAAATGTATACTTGCGTGCGCTCGTCGTTGTCAACTTTACGAACCATGTCTGCCTCTGTCCCTTCCAAGCTGCCTGTGCACCCCTTCACCCAGTGGGCCAAGGAGTGGGTCGCCACCCACCCGATTGAGGTGGACGAGCGCCCGGCGGAGGGCAAGGCGCGCGCCCGCGCGGCGTGGAACGACGTGCCGCCGCCCGAGGAGCGCTTCGCGCTTGAGGAGGCGTTCCTGGCGGATCGCGTCGCGTACTACCTGCGCTACTCCGACCAGCCGGAGAACCAGGTCCAGGCCACCAAGTACACGAGCAAGCTGGCCAAGCTGCGCGCCCTCGGGGCCAAGCCCCCAGCCGCGCGCAAGCGCAAGGCTGACGACAGGTCGCCCGACTGGGAGGAGCTAAAGATTGGCAAAAAAACCTTTTTTAAGCACCGCGCGACGGGCGAGGTTGCGCACAGGCAGCCATACAAGACCGAGGCGATGGCCCGCGTCGCCTGCGCCCCCCGCAAATTCACCGCGCGCACGGCTTTTGCGCACGACAACAAGTCGGCGTTTGGCAGCACACGGTCCGCCGAGTTCCGCGCTGCGCTCAAGGCGAAGCTGGAGAGCTCCGAGGGCCTCAAGGAGCTCGAGGAGCGCGCAGAGGAGCTCAACGCGTGCGGAGAGGACGACAAGGAGAACGAGGCGCCCGGCTACAGCGGCGACGTGCCGCTGGGCTGCGGGAACGACGACGACGAGGAGTTCTAATGTAATTACAGCTAGTGCTTGGAGGACTACTCCTCAACAGCCTCCAGGAGGCCGGCTCGCATGAGCAGGTCCACAACCTTGTAACGGACCCACGTCAGCGTCTTTCCCATAGACCGCGTGCGCTTGTCCATCGCCTCAGCTTGTGCCTCAAGCGCGCTCAGCCTCTCCTCCACGGTTGCCATCTCGAGGTATCTAGCCGCGGAGCTTTAATATTGTGCAGTGACAGAAATAGATTGCCACCACCACAGTGGATAAGCACAGAGAGGAATGCTGAGAATGTTGATCAGATGGCGGGTTTGGGATGCTGCTGTGCTAGCCTCGTTCAAGAACCGGCCGCGCTCCAGACAAGAGTGACGTTGTTATTATTAAGCACACCCAGCAGCTTTACGAGATGTGGCGGCGTTTTCTCCTCATGCTTCTTTTTCTCGTTGCCGTGGCGGCTCAGGCACGGCTCTTGTCCTCTGCTGATGCCGATGAGCTAGCTGATGATCTAGACATGGAACTGTTACCGGACCGGATGCAACAATTACAGACTGCTCTCGAAGAGTGGCCCACAGAATTTAAAGTTGCAATCAACAAGAAAGTAAAGAGTCTGTATGGTATGGATCCAAACGGTTTGCATCGATGGTGATCACCAAGTACTTATGGCGTTCCCTGGAGGTTCGTGAGCATGTGGACCTGGCTCGTGACCCTCCTCTATGGCGCTCCGCCCGCCCGCGTGTGCGGCACGGCCGAGCGGGTCCCCGTGCCCGTCGACTGCGGGTCGCTCCCGGACATCCGCGTGCGCACGGCCGAACAGGCCACCACATATGCGGCTTACTTCTGCGAGCGGGCGCACGCCTACGACCTCGCCGTGGCTGAGCACGGGCACGCGGCTGTGGCGCTCACCTGCCCTGCTGGGCATGCGAGCGTTGCCGTGGCTGTCGTCTGGGGGGTCGCGTGCGGTCGCTTCCGCACGGAGGAAGAGGGGGAGCGCTATTACAGACGGCGACTGAGGGACGCAAACCCGCTCGTGTTTTACAGGCCGGCGGTGCGGCTCGCCGTGGAGATGGTCCGCGCGCGGCTGGAAGTCTGATCTCGCTTCCGTATGTTGCTCATGCGGTTCATGAGCGCCCGCAGCTCATCGTCAACCTTGCCAGTCTGCTTTGCACGCTCGACGCACTCCAACGCCTCTGCGTCGTTCGGCAGGAAGCGCGCGCAATCCTCGTTCAACCGCCGGATGGCCTTTAGGCTGCGGTACGGCCACCTGCGGAAGCCAAACTTCTTGTTCCAATTCTTCAGCAGCGTCGTGCCGCAGCCGAGCTTGCGCGCGGCAACCTCGATTGGCAGGTGGCGCACGGCGGTAACCTCCTCGAGCCGAAGCGCGCAGCTGCGCACGACGTAAGCCGGCTTTACTCGTTTTGCGGGCTTGGGCTGCACAGCAAGCTGCTCATCCGCCTCAAGCTGCTGCGCAGGCTGCTGCGCAAGCTGCTCATCCGCCTCAAGCTGCTGCGCAGGCTGCTGCGCAAGCTGCTGCTGCTGCACAAGCCGCTGCGAGTGCTCGTGCGCTTGAAACGATACAGCTTCAAGCTCGTCAGGCGTAAGCTTACAGTCAAAGTACAGAACGCAGGCATCCCAGAGGTCCATGACAGCGACAACGACGAGCGCGGTTTCAGAGCGAAAAAAGCTCCCCCAGGCGCTCGCGGTAATAATCGAAGGACCTGGTGAGTTTGTACAGGTCGCCCATGACGGAGTAGCCATGCTCGTTGGAGTTCATTTCCGTGACGAGTATCATGTCCAGGAAATGCGCCGTGCAGTAGACCTCCAGGTCAGACTGCTTCCAGGAGTGAATCGTGCAGAAGCTGAGCTCCACAGACTTGTTTGGGACCGGCAGCATTATCACATCTGCGGCCATAAGGCTTGGCCACTCTTTCGTCCTCCGCTTGTTTTCCTCCAGCATCAGACCCATCGTCTTGGCGTCGATGCGCTTCGTGAAGGCCACGACGCTGACGCTCACCTCCTCCTGCGTTGGGCGGGTGGCGTAGATCGTGTTTGGCCCGAGGTGCAGCGTATACATGTGGCGGTTGCGGCCCCGTGGGTTGCGGACCTCGGGCGGCAAAACGATGGGCGGCAGAACCGCCATATCCAAAGCCTTTCAAATGATTTATACCCGCGGTATTTTTTATAGTTTTTTTTGATGATCCTGAAACTGCTGTTGCAAGCGCGCACCTTCAAGCAAACGCACGTCAGAGGACAGAACTATGTTCGTTTTTAGGTATTTATGAGGTGACCGGACTCACGTCGGATGCTCCACTTTGTGCACCACGCTCTCGTTGCGGACGACGACGACTGCGTCGCGGAGTATGCCGCTGTCTGCGTGGTGCTCATCGCGCTCATGCAGCTTAGCACATGCGCTGCGGTGCGCCTGGGCCGCCCGGCGCGCGCCTTCGAGGCGGCGAGCGGCCTGTCCGTGGCGCTCGTGTGCGTCGTCACGCTGCTCATGCGCGGCACGTACTTCGACCGCCAGGTGCTCGTCACCGTCCTCATGTCCTGCTGGGGCACACGCCTGTCCTACTTCCTCTACACGCGCAAGCTCGACAGCAACCAGAACGTCGTCTCGCGCATCGTCTGGGCGACAGTGTGCGCGCTGCCTGCCGTCGTGTGCAACACCTCCCAGCGCGAGGGCTACCGCACAACGCCCGTCGAGCTTGTGTGCGCGGTCACCGCTTTTGCCTCGGTCGTGCTCGAAGCGATTGCAGACACCCAGAAGCAGGAGTGGCACGCCTCGAACGTGCACACAGGCAGGCCCGGCCGGGCCTCGGACGAGCCGCCCGTGTGCGCCGTCGGCCTGTGGGCGCTGAGCAGGCACGCCAACCTGTTCTTCGAGCTCTCCTTCCACTGGTCCGTGTTCTTCGTCGTGCGCCCGGTTGAGGCTCCCTGGATCGCACTCTGCCCGCTCGTCCTTACGGCGCTCATCCACCTCATGCCCGGCGGCATCGTGGCGCGCGAGATGGAGCGCACGAAACTGTACGCTTTCCACCTGGCCTACCTGCGGTACAGGGACGAGACGCCCGTCCTCGTGCCGCTGCCGCTGCTCAAGGGCGCGCTCGAGCAGTGCAACCCGCGCGCCGCGGAGGTGCTGTGCTTCGAGCTGCCCGTGTACAAAAACTCGTTCTAGCCACACCGGGTGGCGAGTAATACACTTTTTATGACGTGGATGCTGTGCGAACGCGCAAAGACCGTTCCGTGAGTGCTGCATGACAAGGAAGAGCACGTGTCGCGTTACTAGAGTGCATGCTTTAAATTTCGCTATGCTTCTTTGTCAAAAGAGATGACACAAAATGCAATCGCGCTTTGCGCAATTGTGCACACCAGCAAAGCTATAATTCCTGGAGACGTCTTCAGCACGATGGATGTACACAAGCCGATTGCAAGCGCGTACGCCCATGCCAGGGCCGTGACGGCTAAGCTCGACCGGTTTCTGTGTGTTGGGGAAAGCAACAGTAGCGGGGTTAATATGCAAAAGTGAAAACTCAAGAGCGCGAGCGTATTCACGGATGCAACGCGCTGGTCGTCTGTCCTCGCGGTGCTCCATTGCGAAAGCTTTATAGACACAAGCACAACGTGCGCGGCGAACAAAAAGAATTCTGCAAAGGCGAGCTTGCAGGAGAGCGAAGTCACGGTCGTGGTAGCAAAGCTGGGCGAGACGGGCTGCTCGTGGTTCCAAGAGCTGCTCTCGGACGGACTGGGCGCCAAGGCACGGGACGCGCACCGCGCTCGTGTGTTTGCCGAGTCGGCGCGCACGGACGTCTTGGAGGCTGTGCGCAAGCGCGCGCGCCATGCGGAGCACAGCCTCCAATACTAGTGGTATGAACTGCACAAAAGGTGCAGTTGTGCGGTTTCGTGCGTCAGACAGCAGTATAAACACTTGCCGTGATGCAACCGTGCAGATGGACGAGTTACCTAAAACAGCCGAGGCTGAGGAGTGCCCTATATGCACAGACGCACTCACGGGCACGTACGCCACGCTTGGATGCTGCAAGAAGCAAATTCATGTTGTCTGTTTAACTATGTGCTTAGACGCAAAGACGCAGTGCCCGATGTGTCGTGCGGACCAACTCGAGCTCGGGCATGTTTTGAAGCAGCCTGCACCTCCTGTGGCACGCCAGTGGCACCATCCGTGGATCGCGGTGGTGCTTGGCACAGTATCGGTTTCGTTGCTTTTATCGATCGTTGCTTTTCTCATAATCTATAACACACATTAAACCCTGCTTGGGGAAGTCGGTCAAACTGGCCCAAACTGGCCTAAACTTGCCCACAGAGTTTGAACGCATATGCCACGCAGTTTGGTATGATTTCCGTGGCAGCCGTGTCCGCACCTGCTGCCTCACACTTTGACCGGATGCCAGAGCTGGTTTTTGCTCGCCGGCAGCGCGGCCCACGCTCCCGGATCACGCGTGACGTGCAGGCCAGAGATGCCCCAGCCCGTGCCAATGGCGTCCGAGGCAACCACGTCCTCGACCACGCAGTGACGCATGACCACCGTGCACACCGTCGATGCAAACCATTCGACGTGCGCGAATTCGCCTCGGCTCACCATGTCAGTCAGCTGGAGGATGAGGGGAGCCGAATACCGCGCGAAAAACACCCAGCAGCGATGCCGCAATTGCATGTCTGACGCCCACCCCGAATGCTTTCCTTTCGCTCCCCACTGATCTTGCTCGACCAGCCACCACCGCGGTTCGCTCGACTGATGCTCCGTGCCCCAGTGCCCGTCGTGCACCATGACGGGATGCGTGCACAGAAAGTCAGCTTCCGGTAGCTCACGTTCTAGGTGTTCGACGATTTGAACGAGACTGCCCGTCCAAGCAACGTCTTGTTCCAGGACGTACAGGTTGTGCGCACTGAGTTCCGGGTGGAGCTTCGCAAAAGTCAGCTCCGCAAGACTCGTGAATGTAAATGCAGCATCTCTGTGCGTCAAGCGCAGTTTTGGCCACAATTCTCTGAAGTCCTGCTCGCTCACGAAATGCGTGTGGTGTGTCAAGCACGCCGGCACATCCACCGTGCCAGGTGCCCCCCACACCTGCAAATGCAGCTGGAAAGTTCCCAGCCGACTCGCCTCTCTGCGCGCGTCGCACCATCGCGCCTTCATGGCAGCAGTGGGTGCATGTGTTTAGATCAAGACTACTGTGTTGGCGTGGCAACGGCACGCGAGTGCGAGGAGAGCGAGGTGCACGAACATCGTTTGGCATACAGGTGCGTATAAGTATGACAGTGGCTCAGTTTGTTACTCGAGCATCACAATATCGCGGTAGTGCGAGCACCGCCTCTCGAGCGCAACCATCATCTTCTTTGCGTGCTCCCGGTTCTCCTCCGCGGCTTGGTAGTCCTCGAGCGTCTTTTGGCGCTTGCGCCCCACGGGCACGAAGCCCGGGTACTTCCCCGCAGCCACCTCGGACGCCCGCTTCTCAAAGGCGAGCTCGATCTCCCGGCGCATGACGGGCAGCTCCCACTCCCTGAATGTGGGCAGCTCCGGGTGCAGCTGGACGAGGTAGAGGCCGGCGCACTCGATGCCGTAGTGCGTCCGCAGCATGTGCGCGTAGGCGTTCTGCTGGACGCAGTAGTGCCCGTAGTTCGTGTTGTGCAGCCGTTCGAAGGGCGGGAAGCCGTGTTCCGGGTACTTGCCGCTCGTCTCCTCGATAAGCTTGCACCGCTTCCAGTCGACCATGAATATGCGGTCGCGGTCGCGCCAGAGGCTGTCGATCTGGCCGGCGACGAATGCGCGGTCGCAGAAGATGCTCCACTCCGTGCGGTAGGGCTCCCACGAGGGGTGCGTGGCGCGCCAGGCTTGGAACTGCGCCAGGTCCGGGTTGTCCGCGTCGTGCGCCTCGTCGTTGAGCAAGAGCTCAACGTCCAGGTGCGTCTTGGTGCCGCTGGTGGAGGCGACGCTGCCCGCGGCGCTCCACGAGAGCGCAATCTCCTTTTTTACAGCCTCGTCGTCGAGCCCCAGCACGTGGCGCAGGTAGCGGATGAGTGCGAAGTACTTGCTGTCCTTGCGCTCGGACCAGGCGTCGAAGCAGTTGTCCACGACGGCGGCGGCGTCGAACGACGGGAAGAACTGGTGGAGGAAGCCGGAGACGCTGATGGTGTACTTGGTGTCGTCCACCGTGTACGTGTGCGACGCCTCGTCGAAGACGACCCGCGCGTCGCGCGGGTGCGCGTTGGCGCGCGCAAGCATCATGACGGCTGTCGCCACGCACGGATGTATACTTTTCCGACTCCGAAAATCGTACATGCTGGCAACCGCGGGCGCGGGGGCCCTCGTGGCGGCCATCACCCTCCTGTGGCTCGCCTTCCTTTTCTCCGTTATGCGTTCACGTTCCAAGTACCTCGTGCGACTCGACGAGTACGCCTGGGTGCTGCCCACCATGTGCGGAGTGTGGACCGTCATCTTCGTGATCACCATTTCGTTGCTGGTGACCTATAAGAGGGACCCCGACGCGGCGTTTGTCTCGGCGTTTTCTTCGCGCTGGGTAAACGTCGGGTGGAACGACGGCCTCGTGTTCATGGGACTGCACATAAGCAACTGGTACGCCTACCTGCTAGTGCTGCTATACCAAACGACGCGGTGCATACTCGGCTCGCTGCTGGCCAACGCCTTCCAGCCGTACATCAACGTCCTGCAGGGGTCGATTGGAAAGGAATCCATAAAAAACAAGATGCCACTCATCTTGGCACGCTTTTCTGTGGACTTGTTTAGCTTCGTGACGAGTCTCACGGACCTCATCCTCTACGTCGCCCAGCTCGACATATCGCTCATCTCGTTCTTCGTGACGGCCCTGACCAACGCCGTGAGCACGTACTACGTGCTCAAAGGGTCGCCAAAGGAAAGGTTCCCAAACGCGCTGGGCGAGCCAGAACTTCAGCCGCTCTTCATGCACTCGGACGCCGCCGCCAGGCGCGGGCCCAGATCGGAAAAGGAGAACCACGACGCAGAGACGTTGACTGGCGTCTTACGGTTGTAAGTACTTCCCCTCGTGTGCAAACACAAAGAGATGATTCCTTTGCTCCTGCTCGTCGCTGCGAGCTTCGTCTGGGGGCAGACCCCATCCGCGCCTGCAACCACATGCGGCAACGGCTGTCAGGGTCCGGTGTTTGCTGTAAACTCGTACAATGCTACACTCCAGGTAAACATAACGTTTAACGGTAATGCTTTGTCTTACGCAACATCGGAGTTCGGCTATCAAGTAGCGTATAGTTTTGCACAGATTACAAACTCGAATTATCGAAACATGTCGGTTGTCCCGATTACACGCACTAGTTCACCTCCTACTACCGGCACCTCTCTACTATACAACGTCACGGTCTGGAATTCAATGCAATTGGTAAGCAACACGATTGCGCAATCGCTGTACAACGCCCTTTCCAATGGAACCCAAATCGGCGTTTCGTTCATACAGTCGGTCGTGCCGACTGGTCCGCCCGTGCTCACGTATGCGCCGCCTCAGCTTCCACCGCCTGCGCCTCCTCAGCCCTTGAAGTCGCAGGCGGGCTCGTCATCGTCTGTGGCCACGTGGGCCATCGTCGTCGCCTCAGTGGTTGGCGCCTTCGTCGTGGCCGTGCTCTTCAGCCTCCTTCTGTCGTACGCCATGAGGTTGCGACAACAAGGCTAGACCCAGCCCAGCGGATACCCCATCAGATGGCGCACAAACTCGGCGTTTGGCACGCCGGCGCGCAGCTCCTCGGGCGTCCTGTGGTCGAACCGCAGCTGCGTGCCGAGGTCGCTCTGCGTGCGCGCCGTGAGCACCTGACTGGCAGCCGTCGAGCCGTGGCGCGGCGTGGCCCACATCGTCAGGCGCACGGGCTTGCTGTGGATGGGCAGCACGTTGTGTGGCACGTACTTGTCCCGCACCTTGTACGAGTCGGGCAGCAGCACCACGTCAGCCGTCGCGCCGGGCGCAAACTCCTTGGGGCCCATGTCGTGCTCGTACAGCCCCTCCGCGTCGGCAAAGCCGCAGCTCGGAAGGTGCGGCGGCTTGCGCCGCGGCTTGGTGCCTGTCCAGGAGAGGTGCACCTGGGGCTGGCGCATCAGCAGGAGCACAGAGGGCACGGACTGTGAGCTTACCTGGAGGAGCGTCTCAAACGCGAGCTTTACGGCCGGCGGCACGACCGAGTTGCCGTACATGGCGATGCGCCCGAGCAGCTGTGCCTTGTCCCCCGTGAGCGACAGGCGTGGCGGCTCGTCACCGCGGTCCGGCAGCACGTGCGCCTTGGAGCCGGCCAGCGCCTTTTCAACCACTGCGCGCTCCACTCCCTGGCGCACGGCCAGCGCGAAGAAGCGGTTGCGCCTGTGCGGCAGGCCAACGTCCTGCGCGGAGACGACCATCCACGCAAGCCTGTAGCCCAGCTTGCGGAACTGCTCGATAATGTAATTGACGGTTCCGTTTGTGCTTTCCAGCACCTCCTTGACGTTTTCCAAAAACACGAACGACGGCTTCGACTCCTCGACGAGGCGAAAAACCTCCCGGATCAAGCCCGAGCGCGGGTCGTCCATCCCCTTGCGCTTGCCCGCACGCGAGTTGCCCTGTCGCGGAGTCAGTGTCGTGATTCTTAATCAAACATTTTCCCTTGCCTGGCACGGGAAGCCGCCCGTCACCATGTCGATGTCCTCTGGCAGGTGCAACGTGCACACGTCGTCGTGAATCGGCGCTTCGTCCAGCTTGCCGCGCGCCATGAGGTCCTTGAGTGCCGCCTGCGCCTCGGGCGAGACGTCGCAGTAGAGCTTCGTGCGACCGGCACCGCGCGTCGCGAGCGAGAACCCGCCGATGCCTGCAAAGAGGTCTGCAACCTTGAGGGCCATAGTTTCTAGCTTTCCGGTGTAAGGGATATCATAATATATATTAGCGAAGCAACACTTATGAGTGCGATAGGGAACCTTGCTGGCTCAGTATTTATTCAACCCTTTTTCTAATTCCATGGCTGACGTGTGTCCTGTCTGCCTCGAGTCTCTCGAAGGCGTGCTCGTCACCCGGCTGTGGTGCGGCCACGCATTCCATGCCGAGTGCATACTAAAATGGATGATGCACGGGGCCACGAAGACCTGTCCGACCTGCCGCCGCGACGCGGACCACCCGTTCTTGCAGGTCCTCCTGTCGTTCGCTCAAAACGAGAAACTGTTTGGCACCATCCGCAGACACGCCACGGTCACCAAGCTGTTCCCGCGATCGCGCGGCTCGTGCTTCCTGGCGGCTGTCGAGTGCGCAGTAAAAAGCCTGGCGTGCGCCAACCGCCGACAGAAACTGGCCTACATGCTCATCTTCCTGCACCTGTCTGGCAACGCGAGGGCGAGCGCCGCAGCATCTGCCGCCACGTTCGACGAGGCGGGGGCGATTGCGCGCGGGCTCGCGCGGTGGGTCGCACGCCCTTCTAGGCCCTGGGGGGTTCTTTCGGGGGTGCTGTGTTTCTAATGTACACCGCTCGCAGCGCCATGTTGTCGTCCGTCCGCACTTCCGTCGTTCCGGCTGCCGCACGTCAGACGCTTTCCCGGCTGCGCAGGGACATCGACGACTTTCCGGAGCCGCGCGCACGGCGCAACCTCGAAGTGAGTATACGATTATAGAAAAAGCTTGACCAAAAGCTGATTCGATGCGCAGGTGCTTAAGCTGTGCAAAAAGGCGGAGCAGTGCCGCGCGCTGATCCAAAAGCTCGAGCAGCACCTGGAGCACCTGGAGCTTGCTATCAACGAAAAGTCGTATTAAACTATGTCAATCGAACCGACTTTGATACGTCGTCATCGAGCGTAAACTCATTCTAGATTTCGTCACCGGCCGCATGCGCAGAGGTGTGCGCCGGCGCGCCGGACGGTGCGCGTGCCGGCGCGCTCGTGCGAATCCCGAAACCGGCCGCATGCGCGGAGGTGTGCGCCGGCGCGCCGGACGGTGGCGCGTGCCGGAATCCCGAAACCGGCCGCATGCGCGGAGGTGTGCGCTGGCGCGCCGGACGGTGGCGCGTGCCGGAATCCCGAAACCGGCCGCATGCGCGGAGGTGTGCGCCGGCGCGCTGGGCGGTGCGCGTGCCGGCGCGCTCGTGCGAATCCCGAAACTGGCCGCATGCGCGGAGGTGTGCGCCGGCGCGCCGGACGGTGGCGCGTGCCGGAATCCCGAAACCGGCCGCATGCGCGGAGGTGTGCGCTGGCGCGCCGGACGGTGGCGCGTGCCGGAATCCCGAAACCGGCCGCATGCGCGGAGGTGTGCGCTGGCGCGCCGGACGGTGGCGCGTGCCGGAATCCCGAAACCGGCCGCATGCGCGGAGGTGTGCGC
>Ga0209189_1003090_pt1 | contig 11314 bp, 13 predicted proteins | sample C_130820_EF_Meta_FD_187308 | JGI IMG/M metagenome (GOLD analysis project Ga0209189, IMG submission 187308) | Freshwater microbial communities from Lake Croche, Canada to study carbon cycling - C_130820_EF_MetaG (SPAdes) (version 3) | ecosystem: Environmental > Aquatic > Freshwater > Lake...
CATTTAGGGCTAAGCCAGAAATTAGCTAATAGTCGACGAATTTGGAGAGCTCGCACGATGCCCCCAAAGCGAGGGCACTTTAGTCAGTAGTTCAGTCAGTAGTTTGAGTGAAATAACGTGATATTTACTGAGACACTAAACCACCTAAAACCTAGTAATGTATGGGGTAGCAAGTCCATAAGTGCCTAGCCTAAAAGTTTCTACGGATCAGAAGGTTGGGGGTTCGAGTCCCTCCAAGCGCACAAAGCACCAAAGACCTATCGCCCGGCTCTCGCTGCGGAACTCCGTTTTTCAATGAACTTAAAAGTGTTTGTCCAGCTCGATATGGGGCTCATCCTCACCAAGACATAAATCGAGTACAAAATCAGTGCAAGCCAGGCATTGATTAGTGAAACGCAAATGACGAGGCCCCCATAAACTGTTGTGATGCCTAAGCCAATCATTGAATAATTTTCAAACGATTTGACGTCAACTGGAAAATCAGCTGACACTTTCAAACTGCCATATTTGCGTCTAGCCAAATAAAGAGCCAAGAGCGTGACCGGACTTCGAGCAAAGAGGATCAAGCCAAAATAGAAGACCGGCCAAGTCATGTTCGGAGTGTTCACGCTATGACCCAGAAGTGATACGCCAAAAGGCACCAGCGTTACCGTGAAGAAAGTGAAAATCTGTTCCCAGACCCATATCTCGTTGGTCTCCACAAGGTATTGACCAAGAGCGTGGTAGTCATACCAGATTGAAGCAATGACTAGAAAACCCAGCGTGAACGCCGCAAAAACCGGCCATTTGCTAACCATGGCCTCGTTAAAGTCGGCAGCTGACGTTATTTCGGCTCCAACTGGAATTAGGTCCAGCACCAGAAGCGTGATAGCTATCGAGAAAATGCCGTCACTTAGTGAAAAAACTTTTGATACTGGGATATTCTTCATCATTTAATTCCCCTGAATCCTTTGCATAAGCATCATTTTAACAAGCTGTGAATCGAAGTGAGCTACGAAGCCACGCCCGAGAAGTTGCCATAGTTTTGTCTAAGCTGGCAGTTTTACGAGTCGCCGAAGCAGCGGGATGACGCTGTTAAAAGAGGCAACGGGATTAACTTTCGTCAAGAGGTAAAGGCTATAAAGAACTAGCGCCACCCAAGGAAGAAACAGGGCGCAGACAACTGAGATTAGCCCCAGAGTGGTCACTATTACGTTCAGCACTAAACCCATCTTCTGGTATTCACTCCCGGTAAACGGCGAATCCTCAGTGACCGTCATTGGGCGACGTCGCATCGCGATAAAGAATAGAAGCTGAACTGGCCCTTCAAGGAATATCAAGAGTCCAAAATAGAAAACAGCCCAAGACATGTTTGGGGTATTAATGCTTTCGCCCAGCAGTGCAGCCCCGGCTGGCACTAACGTGGCCATCATAAATCCAAACCCATGCTGCCAAACCATTAGTGCATGAGGCTTTCCAGCAAACTGAGATTGAACGTGGTACTGATACCAGATGGCGTAAAGAACAAAGAAACCCATCACAAAAGAGAAGAAAATCGGCCATTCGTGCACTAAGCCCTCATTCAAATCGCCATTCTCGGAGGCCTTCTTGATAGCGCCGATAAGGTCGAAGCCCAGCAGGGTTAAGGCGATTGCAAAAATCCCATCACTCAGTGTGTCAATGCGAGAGTGGTCTATATCGGTAAATTTCCTCGCCATCGTACCTCCTAGTTGTTTAGCGAAATACTAGCAGTTGAGCCACTCAAACTTACATTGGGGTTCGAGTGCTGCCGGGCTCGCAAAGCCAAGAGTGTGGCTTGCCGAGGCCTCAGTGATCAATAGTTTTCTTTGAATCAGAAGGCTAGGTTCTTGCCACTAATCTGGTGAGTTTAGTCAGAGCCTCGCTTGCAGAAGTTGCTTCGAAGACTATTTTCGACTTCCCCTCTTCATCTTTAGATTCGAAGCAGAGCGAAAATTTGGCGGAAGGCTGATCCCAAAGAAAAAGTATAGAATCTAGCCATTTAACTGATTGAAGCTCAAGAGCATCCTTTTCAGACCATATTTTCTCTGCATGAAGTTGCTTTTGGCGATCTACTGAAACAGAAAGCTTGTAAATTGTTGAAGCAAAATCTAAACTGCTCGAGTTCGATTCTTGAGGAGACTTGAGTTCCAGCATCCCCATTCCAGGCATTTCTTCTCTCATTATTTGTCTAAACCTCATGGCTAACTGATCTGCTCTTGAGGGTTTGCCTTGAGTATAAAAGCGGGTACCAACTTCATCTAAGTCTTCTGGCATCAATGTTTTTGCAGTTTCAAAAATATCTGAAGCGTAGTCTGAAACGAACGATTGCCAATTTCCTTTATAGGATCTAAGTTGTTCAGCATAGATTGTGCCAGTGGGTTTTCTATGTGAACTTTCAAAGTTTTTGAAAATGAGGACGTTGGAGAAATGATGCAGAACTTGATATGACCATGCTTCGAATTCTTGGACATTCGCAATCTCTTGACTTAGAAGTTCAGCTGAGTTAGCCCGAACAAGATCACGCGGCTGTTGTAATACTTGGTCGTCTACAGACTCTTGCCAAATAGGATCTAGCGTCTTAAGTACCGTATGAATATTTGATCTCCGAACCTTTAGTAAAACAACATCATTCCCACCACTTCTTGAGTATTCATCAATTAGATGACTTGCGAGCCAAAATGGGTCCTTAGGTTCACCTGGTCTCCCAGAGATGGACTCGGGGAGTTCAATCTGGGGTAAATAAGATGAGATCAGCTCTACAATTTCTCTTTTACTGGCTTTTGAAAAACGCGGCTGGATCTTCCTAAAAAGAGCCATGAGATCTGGCTCTGATATCCCCCATTCGAAGGCCTGCTCCCGAATGGCGGCGTCGAAGCCGGCGTTTTGTTGAGACTTCGCGTCTCTGAGTTTCTGTAGCGCAAGCTTTTCAATTGCGACAACTAGTCGCTTTCCGTTAATTACGGGTTGGTTCTGAGGTTTCATCGGTCCTTCTTGTTAAACATTTACCCCTAAATTATAGGATTCAGGCGACATTTGCAAGAAAACACCGAAGAAACAGGAATATCGCCCTAAGAGAAAAATCCAATATTTGATAGTTGGGCATTGTTAGTAATAGTTAGACATGCTACAGTCGAACCATGAATCTCCTTATCACAGCTGCAGAGACAGCACTCTACGAAGGCTGGTCTAAATAATGGCTAAGCGTCCAGGCATTGTGTCGGCCGTCCTCGCAGGGCTTGGCATAACAGATGGTTCTTCGACCCCCGCAGCAAACTTCATGTCCGATGCGTCCTGCAGGTCCATTGCAGATCCTGACTTATTCTTTTCTGCCGAACCGCTGGCCATACATGCCGCTAAGACGATATGTCGATCTTGTCCAGTCGCGGACGCATGCCTTCTTTATGGAGCGTCCATCGAGGACGGAATATTTGGTGGACTAACCCCAACTGAGCGGGGTATAAAGCCAGCCTCAACTCGAATCCAAAAACCGACACTAATCGATTTATCTCAAAAGTCGTACCTACAAAAAGCACCGGTATCACAAATTGCAGCTAGATACGGTGTTCAACCTCGCACTGTACAGAGATGGCGCAAAATTCTAAAAAACCACGATCAGAAAGAGCAACATGAAACCCAAAGATAACCCACAGCATTTGAATGAGCTTTACCCAGATGTTGTATTCGCACTAGAAACAACTTCACTCCTTGACTCCATTACACGAAGGCTAGGTGTTACAGCCGACCTCAAAGAACAAGGTTCTACCACCTCAATTGTGATTCATTTTGAAATGGGCTATGTGGTTGAACTCACTCCCTGGTCAGTTCCAGAAGGTGAGTCTTCAACCTGGTTTATGGAAAAACTACGCGCAGGAAGAATGCTGACTAAAACAGACGTGCTCGCTGTCATTTGCACAATAAAGAAGAATGACTCCGACGAAGTCCTAGTCAAACCCTTTGCTATAGAAGCGGAACACCCAGCAATCCTGCTTGTGAAGTTATCTACATGGATCTACAAGCTCCTCAAAATCAGAATTCGTCCTTTGCAGGATCCTGATGAAGGAGAGGCAAATGATGATTAACTCCTCCGTTGGCGAACAGACTCGTAAAACGTCACAACACCGTGTCAATCTAAATTCCCGAAACAACACTAAAGGAGAAAAAATGATTAGGGATTCATATTCACTGGACATTCAGAATCTGGTGTCAAAAGGAATGTTCTCGGAAGCAACCAGCTTCCTAGTTCGTCAGCAACTCGAAGATCTATTTGGGCTAAGACCAGAGGATCAAATTTATGTAGCCACTGGACCTGGAACGCTCTTCCAAGCAAAGCTTGCTTTTCCAGATGGTGAGGTCAAGATTGGTCGTGGTCCGAATGGTGCGGATTACAAGCTGAAAGAACATCTTTCAGATCTGATTCCGCAGGCAGCAACATTTGGAACAATCTTTGTCGGTACTGGCGACCACGAAGTGATTGACGAAGTGACCGCACTAAGAGATGCAGGAGGACATGTCGTCCTCGTAGGGGTGAGAGGCACAATCCACAATCCTTACAAGAATCTTGGAATACAAATCGTGGAACTTGAACCCATCGTTTCACTTGAATCTGCAGATTGGATGTTGACAGCATGAACCATGTATTTTTTGAAGAACTAATCCACAGAGGTAATGAGATCTTTGAGCAATACAAAGACAGACAAGTTGTCGCAAGCGATGATTGGCCCGACCAGATTAAGCAGAGCCCAGACATTAACGAACCTATGTGGGATGAGCGGGCCGACATCGATCATCGGGTAATCGACAGGGTAAGAGAACACGGTATTGATACTGTATTGGCAATATACAAACCTATATCCTTACATGGCGAACATGCTTGGGGTATCCGTTACTTCACTAAGGCGATTCAAAGTTATATCAACTACGTCTACAAGCAGGTGTTGGTAAACGAACCTAATGCCAAGTACTCTGTCGTTTCCGAATTGGTCTTCCAATCTATTAGACGCCATGAATATGAGCATTTTGTTCAAGAGATGGTTTATCTGGGTGGATCGATGGGGTCTGTTTCTGTTGAGAACTTCGCAAGAATCATTGCCGATCACAGCTTAGAACTCGAGTCGATGGCAGCCCACTTTGAGATCCTGGACTCATGGTCCCAAAAAGGGGATAAGAGAACTCGGAACATAGTTCTCTTGGCACTCTCTGAAATGGGCAAGCATGGTCCTTACGCGAATTGGAGAAGGCTGGATATCGATTCGGCTGAAACCAACCTCGAGTGCAGAGTGTCAATCAAAAGTGCAATGCATCAAGTCAAGAAGATTCGGAGCTTGGCAGCCAAGTTTTCCAAGACAAAAGTCGTACCTGAAATTCACTTACCATAAGCCTGCGGTGGCAGAATGTCGCATCTACGGGCTAAGTTTTTATCTAACAAGCTAAGGAACATATGAAGAAATACAACAGCGGAGAAATCTATTTTGTTCGTGAGTGTGATTATCCATCGGGTCAGCAGACGAATTTTGTCAAGATCGGTTTAGTCAGATATTCAGACAACCGAGACTCTTGGGGAAGGCTCTACGAACATCAGACGGGTAACCCTAGGAAATTAGCCCTAAAGAAGAAACACATCATTTCGACCCAGGCCGTAGACCTAGTTGAAGCAAGGCTACATCGCGAATTCGCGAAGAAGCGCATTCTCGGTGAATGGTTCGAATTTCTAACTGAGGCAGAACTGGATGCAGCTGTAAAGTCTGCGAAACGCATCGCTAAAGAAGTCGATTCCTTTGTCGAGATCTTCAACGAAGCATCAGAAATTAAGTGGATTCCTTCTAACGGTAGCTCACGCGATCCATCTGTCGAGGAGTCCAATTGGGGATTTCAACTTGAAGTTGCCAAAGCGCAACTTAAAATCATTAAGGATTTAGAATCACAAATTTCAGTCCTACTCCAAACAGCTCACTCAGAGGGTAGAGATGTCTCTAAGTATTCGTCTATCTCTGTGACGAACTTCTCACCGAAGTTCATGGAGGACGAGTTCAAAGCAGCTCATCCAGACTTGTGGGATAAGTATCAGTCAACGACTAAAGACTGGTTTCATAGATTCACCCCAAAATACAAAGTCGATGTTGAGAGCGACCTAGGTTCAGACTTTTACGAGACCATCAACGATCTCGAGAAAGCAATTGTGTCAATAAAGTCTTCGGAAAATCTCGGTGAAATTCTTGAGCCGAAGCTCGAGCTAACTCATCTTCGTGGAATAGCCGAGTGGAACATCTCGACGAATCAGGCACTATTACAGATTGCCGTGGGGGAATTCGAAGGTATTACTGGAATATGCACCTGGAAGAGATACGAGAATGTGGGTACTAAGTTCAATCTTGCCCAATTCTCCAGTGAAATGCCCGAGGTTTATAAGGACTTTATAGCCACAGCCGCACCAAAGACCTCTGTGAAAGCAAAAAAGACTAAGACTTAGTAGTTGGTTAGCCTAAGGGATAGTAACATCGACTTAAATTCAAATTGTTGTCGAAAGGGAAATGCAAGTTGAGAATACTAGCCGTGAAAAGAATGCAAACGATTCTAATTTTCTTCGTCACTTTTGGCGCAATAATTCTCATATCCGGCTGCTCGGCAACTTCTCCGACTCCTGAGCCGACCGCAAAGCCATCACTGGAACCAACAGAAACTGCAATTGTAGAGCCACTTAATTTTGTGAGTTCATCCACAACCCTTTCTGCAGGTACGTGGAACACATGTGCAATACAAGTGTCTGGAAAGATAAAGTGCTGGGGGTATAACTATTCGGGCCAACTGAATGTTCCAGCTGATCTCGTGAATCCCCTGCAAGTAGTGACTGAAAATCAAACAGTGTGTGCAGTGACGGTTGCTAATGAGGTTCGATGCTGGGGTCAAAATGACTATGGGCAAACAGACGTGCCGAAATCATTGACTGGGGTTTTACAAGTGGCCCTAAATGGAGAAACAGCTTGCGCTGTGAATGATAAGGGTAAGGTCGTTTGTTGGGGTGGATTTGAAAAGTACAAAATTCCAAGTGACTTGGGAAATGTAGTTCAAGTGTCGGCGGGTGTCTCTTTCTGTGCCCTTAACGACGAAGGTTTTGTGAAGTGCTGGGGTCCAAATGACAATGGGCAAACAGACGTGCCAACTGATCTGGACAGGGTTATTCAAATAAGTTCAGGGATGAGCGAAACTTGTGCCTTAACAGAATATGGGCAAGCACGGTGTTGGGGCGGGAATAATTGTTGTGGCGAACTTGACGTACCGGATGACTTAGGTCAAGTAAAACAACTTGATGTTGGTGATTACTATGTGTGTGCCATTACTTTGACAGGGTTGCGTTGCTGGGGTAATTCTTCAGACGGACAAACAGATGTTCCCGATGGTCTCTCGGATGTCACGCAAATCACTGCAGCTACTTACCATAGTTGCGTTTCCAACAGTTCCGGCAAAGTCACTTGCTGGGGGACAACTGGAGGCAGCAGAAATGACGAGGGACAAGCAAACCCGCCAGGTAGTCTTGGCTCGATAAGAGTAAGAAATTAGTACCCCAATTGGTACCCATATCGTTGCTAACTGCTGACTATTCATGACTGTTAGAGATATATAATGGTGCTATGAACGATACAAACCCTGTATCGGAAGCGGTGCAACCTATATCTACGGATCAGAAGGTTGGGGGTTCGAGTCCCTCCAAGCGCACTTTTGAAATTGACTGAGCAGGTAACCTGATTAGCCTTTTATTAGCGGATTACCTATTTCTAAGCGTTTAGCTTCTGAAGGGCTGAACCCAGTATGTCTTCCATTAGTTCTACCATTGGCGAAACGTGATTCTGGTCTTCAATGATGTGCAATGTCGAATTTGTAATTTGCTCGTGTTGCCATTGCGCCATGTTGACGGTAACAACTTTATCTAGTGACCCATTCCAAATAGACACAGGTGCGCTCACATCACCGACCTTGAACCCCCATGGTTTCAGGATGACGTGGTCATCCTCCGCATAACCTAACAGGGTTGGTTTTAGGGAGTTCAGTAGCGATAGAGAAAGAATCTCAGTAAAAGCTGCGTAGAGTTTCGAAAATTCTTCGTAGGTAGTTCTTTTTCGAGCACCGGTGTCGATAGCTTCAACACTCCAGGCTTCCTCGATGCCTACGAATTTCTCTTCTGCCGACTGGAGTGCTGACTCGACGCTTTCAGTTAGTTTCGCAATGCTCTCTGGAGTATCCTCGGGTCCGATGTCGGTATACCAATCAGGGCCCATTTCTTCTAGAGGCGCTACTCCAGCTACTAGCTCGGCACCTTTAGATCCGGTTAGGAATGTTGACCGCAATGCGTATGGTCCTCCGCCAGACCAACCAATAGAAACAAATTCGGAGATGCCTAAGAATGTTAGGAGCTCTTCGAAGTCAGTGCCAGTGCTCCAAACAGTTCTACCTTCCGATCTGTCGCTTCCTAGATAGCCTGCCCTTGTAAAGGAGATGGCGCGAACACCACGGCTTGATGCGGCGTCAAGCCAAGTAGCCCACAGATCACCAAGTCCCGGTGTGCCATGGTGCATAAGCAGAGCAGCAGATCCTGGAACTTCGTTGTCAAAGTATGTGAGTTGGCGACCATCACTTAGGGTGAAAATCTTGGCTTCTGGAACTCTAGGGTTTTCTAACGGCATTAGCGGTCCTTTCTTGAGGACAAGGTTAGCAAGGTTTCTTACCGGCATCCACAGCTGAATTTTTTTATAAACCTAATTTGAGTATTAGGTTTGTGACTGCTTCGAGAGAGCTCTTGTTCTAGGACTTAGGCGTCGCTGTTGCTAATTACTTTTAGACAAAAGGAATTGAATGCAGCAGGACAAACTTCCATTGACCATCCTCTAGACGCAAAGCGCAAGTGGTTGGAGCAACAATCTCAACTAGGTTTCCGTCATACATATAGCTTTGCTTTAGAAGACAGGTAACAATTGCCATGTCTCCTGTGACCATAACGTTGAACTCAGACAACTCAGAATGGATCTCAGTGACCACTCCTTCGAATGCTCTAAATGATGCTTCTACCGCTGCACGGCCTCTGTGCCACTTTTGGCTTATCTCGTCGACGCCTTCAATGTCATCGGATAGGTGAGAGAAAATTGTCGGATAGTCAAGAACGTCGAATGCTTTGAAAATATCAATAACTTGTTGCTCTAATTCGTGAGTCATTATGTTCCTCTTAGTTGAGTGGTTATTGAAAGCCTAAATGTAGTGGTTCAAAAACATTGCCGCGAAACTTACCCAAATGAGAACTATAGGTTAAGTTTTCATAACACTAGAACAAGGCGTGTGCTCTGAATTTGAGATAGTTTCTGGGCGTGCAAGTTTGTGGCGGAACTCTCTTTAGAGCATCGGAGAAAACAGTAATCGGTTTAGGCTTTGAATAGGCCCCGGCCTTAGAGCACACCTGTATACAGATGGAGTAAGCGTGTCTAAAGAGTTTGCTGCAGCTCGTATTCCAGGTGCCGATGGGTTAAGAGCGATTGCTTGCCTCTTAGTTGTCTGGCACCACACCGCCCAAAAGCTAAATCCAGAGGGGCTACCTCCACTTGCCGGATTGCTTCAGTTTTTAGGTATGAGAGGCGAAGTGGGCGTGAGCATGTTCTTTGTTCTCTCAGGGTGCTTGCTATCTTTGCCCTTTTGGGCCTCGTTTGTTGAAAGTAAGCCATTTCCATCTATTAAAAGGTATTCACTTAATCGTGCTGCCCGTATTGCCCCGGCTTTTTGGTTGAACCTAATCATTTGCAACATCCTTGCTGTGGTGATGTTCAATTTGGAGTTCAATTGGCAGAAGTTTGTGTCAGCATTCTTATTTATTAATAGCTATCACTTCTCAACATTCTTCCCAACTGAAGTAAACGGTCCGCTGTGGTCGATTGGGTTGGAAGTCTCTTGTTATCTGCTGTTACCAATCGTCTTGTATTTGATTTTTAGAATCGCTAGATCTATCGCTTGGGCTTATGTTGGATTGCTTACGGCAATCGTTACTTTACAAGCCATAAACCCAGTCATAATCAAAGGGTTCATGACGGACAATGATCAAAAGGGCTGGCAGTTCGGTATAGATGGCGGAGCTAAACAGTGGATTCCCTACTGGAACATTTCTACCTTTTTCTCACAATTCTTAATCGGTTCGCTAGCGGCTTTAGTCATCGTTCATCTCCGGTCAAAGGAAACTAAACCAACCCGTATTTTTGATTTTGCATTCATAGCTACTGCAATTCAGGCAATCATATTGGTAGTTTCACGACTCACTCCGGGCTGGGAAGATAGTTTTACGCAGCAACCCTACCTATCGCCATTCTTCGCTGTCCTCATGGCCGGCTTATTGGTCTTCGGTAGCCACAGTAAATATGTTTCTCGAGCATTAGATAACCACTTGTTTTCATGGCTAGCCAAGCTTTCGTTTGGAATTTATCTTTGGCATGCTGTGGTCATAGAGGTAATCGCTCGCAAGTTTGTAGCAAACTATGTCTTCTCAGGCCTGACTGATGTTTGGCAGTGGGTATACATCAGCGCAATTGTCTTAGGTTCAGCGATAGCTATCGCTGCGCTTTCCTGGAGACTACTTGAATCCCCGATTCTTCAAGCCGTGCGAGGAGCTAAGCGTTCAGAGGCGATTGGCTGAAGATCGGTCTCTTTATTCGTAGCTCTAGCCCTCCAAGTATTTTTTAGTAAGAATTAGTAGCCAACGTGCGCTGCCAAACATTAGGTACGTCAAATCCGAATATTTACCAGCAGTTCACCAAATGGGAACGGGGAGTCTATAGAATGACCCAAACTCAAGAGGTTTGAGTTCCAAACTAAAGAAATGGAAACTGTTATGTCTGAAGAAAGAAACGAAATTACCAGAGTAATCAACCTATACATTGATGGTTCTGGCAAAGGCGATGCCGACAAGCTAAACGAAGCTTTCCACGCTAGTGCCAGATGGTTCGGCACAATGGGCGGCACTGATTACGACATGGACAAGCAAGGCTTTGTTGACATGATGGTTGCTGAGCCAGGCGACACAGGAAGCCTAGTTACACACATCGCTGACATCCAGATTGATGGAACTGCTGCTGTTGTTACTGTGAAGGAAGAGGGCTTCTGGGGAGCTTACGCATTCACTGACTACTTCACACTCTCAATTCTTGATGGCCGCTGGCAGATCACAAACAAGACATTTGCTAACACTGGTGCTTCTGAAGCAGCAGCTCACTAATAAATCCGAAATATAGGGAGTAAAAAATGGCAGTAGTTAACGAAATCTGGGTGGTTGAAGGCCTAGAAGGAACAA
>Ga0209189_1003091_pt1 | contig 11311 bp, 7 predicted proteins | sample C_130820_EF_Meta_FD_187308 | JGI IMG/M metagenome (GOLD analysis project Ga0209189, IMG submission 187308) | Freshwater microbial communities from Lake Croche, Canada to study carbon cycling - C_130820_EF_MetaG (SPAdes) (version 3) | ecosystem: Environmental > Aquatic > Freshwater > Lake | place...
CCAAGATGGCCATGGCCCGTATTGTAGAAAATCCCCTTGCGGCTGCCCGCGCCGACTTTCGGCAGCATGTTCGGGGTCATGGGACGCAGGCCGGTCCATGGAATGGCATGTTCGGTGCTGACTTTCGGAAAATAGCGGCGCGTCCAGTTGACCAGCGGCGCGATGCGATCGGCGCGGATGTCCTTGTTCATGCCGTTGAATTCCGCAGTGCCTGCGACCCGAAAACGGTCTTTGCCCAGCCGCGATGTGACGATCTTGGTGTCTTCGTCAAGCAGGCTGACATAAGGCGCCCCTGTCTGGCTGTCCTCGTCATTGAGCATGACGGTGATCGAATAGCCTTTGACCGGATAGATATTGATCCGGTCCCCCAAGGAGGCCGCCAGATCGCGGCTGGCAACGCCCCCGCAAATCACCACGCCATCCACTGTTGTCTGGCCTTTGGCGCTTTCCTGACTGTTGAGGGTCATATCCCAAGAAACCGTATGGCCTGTTGCGGTTTGCTCGATGGAGGTAATGCCGCATTGCATGTAAAGTGTCGCACCTAAACGCTCACATGCTTTGAGCAGACCGGTCGAATACTTGTGAATATCGCCGGTGCTGTCGGACGGTGTGTAAAAACCACCATAAAGAGAATTTGACTCAAGGGTCGGCTCGATCTGTCTGATTTCGGCGGCGGTTACGGCGCGCCGGTCCAGCCCGCCTTCTTGCAACAACTGGTTGGTTTTGGCAGCCTGATCAAAGCTCTTCTGATCCCGATAGATGAGCAAAATGCCTTTATGCTCGAGATTGAAATCGATGTTTTCGGCCTTTGCCATATCATAGAGATGTTGGCGGGCGGCGATGGCAAGGCGCGTTGTTTCAATCGTGTTTTCACGATAGTTGCGCACCTGTCCCATAAATTCGGCCAGCCACGAATATTTATGCCAGCTGGGCGTGGGATTGAGCAAAAGCGGCGCGTCGGGTTTGAACATCCATTTCACACCTTTGATGATGGTGGACACGCTGTTCCAGACTTCGGCATTGCTGGCTGAAAGCTGTCCGCCATTGGCAAAGGATGTTTCCATGGCGGCATAGGGGTGTTTTTCGAAAATGCTGACTTTATACCCGCGCTTGAGCAAAGCATAAGCAGTGGTTGTGCCTGTGATACCGGCACCAATAACGGCAATGTGGGACATGTTCATCTAATCTCCGTGACCAAGGTTGCAGCCGACATGACGCGTCTGTCAGTCGACCGGCCCCATCTGTCACGGTACCTGAGAGCTTGGCCCCGTTTCCCCGACCCATGCTTTTGAGGCATCAGCCAGACAACGCAGCTTCCCCTTCGGTGGACGCTTGATTAAGCGCCTCTCTCCAGATTGTCCCCTTTGGACGGTCCCTGTGCCTGAGAGTTTCCGGGGTGGTTGCTCCTTCGGCGGCGTTCAGAGGCTTTTGCGATCCCTTGAGGATGGACAAAAACCTTAACGCGCTCTCCCGCCCAATTGTTGATTGGACATAATCATCTTTTCACGCCGGGTGAGTCAGCGCAAGGGATCAGACGTTGAAAAAGCACGCAATTCGGCTTTTTTGTGCTGAAAAAAGCGACTGAGGCGGGAGTTTTTAGGCAGAACACAAAAAAGAAGCGCAAAAACGCGCTCAGAGCCCATTCATTCACGCCAATCAACGCTGAGGAGGGAGAGGGCTTCGGTTGTGCCCTGAAATCATGTTCCCATGCCCTATTCAAAGACAAGGCTCAGGCCTTGCCAGAAAACAGTTAATCCCTTGATCGGCAAGGAAAATACTTGGCTCCGCGAGCAGGACTCGAACCTGCGACCATTCGATTAACAGTCGAACGCTCTACCGACTGAGCTATCGCGGATCACCGAAGTGAGGTGCAGTTACAACAAGATTGGGGACGATTGCAAGAGAGTGTCATCAAATATTCTTAAAAAGTTTGCTGCGGAAAGCGCAAACTATCCGCATTCGTGTGTTGCGTGCTGAAGATAGCCTTGCTATCAGGGCGGTGCGGACGCCTATTGGTGCTCGTCGGGGGCCTCGTGGCGGAGTGGTTACGCAGAGGACTGCAAATCCTTGTACGGGGGTTCGATTCCCTCCGAGGCCTCCAATGATCCGCACTTGAGGGATGGGCTTGGGCTCTTCGGAGCCTTTGGGTCAGGCCCGCTTTTACCGGAGGGGCTCTGTAAATGCTCGATCAAGCCACCAAGCGCCGTGCCATGGTTGATAACCAGTTGCGCACCTATGATATCACCCAGCAATCCGTCCTGACGGCGATGGAGCAGGTGGCGCGCGAGGAATTTGTTCCGGAAAAAGTCAAAGATATCGCTTATGCCGACCGCCTCGTGGCCTTCACGGGTCTCGACCGCTTCATGCTGTCTCCCATGATCTTTGCAAAACTGCTGCAATCCGCCCAGATTTTGCCCGACGACCGTATTCTGGATGTGGGGTGTGTCTCAGGCTATTCGGCCTTGGTACTGGCCCATCTGTCCCAGCATGTCTCCGCGATTGAGCAGGAGCCGGTTCTCGTTGAACAGACCCGACAGGCTCTGAAAGCGGCTGGCCATGGTCATATTGCCGTCTTTCGTGAGCATTTATCGGGCGACGGCCATAAACACGGCCCCTATGACGTCATTATTGTTGAAGGGGGCGTTGAAACCCAGCCGGACAGTTTGATCAAGCTTTTGGCAGAGGGCGGACGTCTGGTGACGGTCGATATGAGCGACGGCGCTGGTCAGATCGTTCGCTTTGTCAAAAATGCTCATGGGGTAGGCCGTGTGCGCGTGGCTTCGGCGCAAGCCCCTGTTTTGCCGGCCTTCCGCAAACATCAGACCTTTGTTTTTTGATTTGAGGCGTTCTTAGGCGCTTTTAAGACAAGTGGTTCGAGCGAACCACTTTTGCTTGGTCATTATTTGTTAACCATACTTGCGAAAGAGCTGATACTCCTGCTATCGATGACGGTGACAAGCACGTTGATTCTGCGTGCAGGGGTGTGGTTATGCATTCGAAATTGAAATATCTGCTGCTCGCAGGCATCATGGTGTCAGCCTTTGCCGTCTCCCCAACCTTGCGGGCTGAGACGATTGAAGGTGCATTGGCCAAGGCCTATCAATCCAATCCGGATTTGAATGCGCGGCGTGCTTATTTGCGGGCTATCGACGAAACGGTAACGCGCGCCTCTGCCGCGGGCCGCCCGAAGGTCAATGGTACGGCAGATTATGGCCTTTCTGATCAGTGGCGTAGCCAGCCGACCGCGGCCCTTAATCCGAGCAACCAGTCTTTGCCGCGCGGTGCAGGTCTTTCAGTCACCCAAACCTTGTTCTCTTCTGGTAAGATTGAAGCGGCGGTGAAGGCTGCGGAGAGCGGCGTTCTGGCCGAGCGCTCCAATCTGGCCAATACGGAAATGCAAACGCTCGTTGATGCCGCAACCGTCTATATGGATGTGTTGCGCGATACCTCCGTTGTGGATCTGCGCAAAAACAATATCAGCGTTCTGAAAGAGCAATTACGCCAGACCCAAGACCGTTTTACGGTCGGGGAAGTGACACGCACCGATGTCGCACAGGTGGAAGCCCGTCTGGCTTCCGCGCAAGCCGATCTGGCCACAGCCGAAGGCACCTTGAAGTCAAGCATTGCCAAATATCGTCAGGTGATTGGCGAAGATCCCCGTTTGGTGGATCCGGCCCGCCCTCTGGCGCGTTTTACCTATAAGTCCCTCAATGATGCCGTCTCCATTGCTTTGGGGTCTCATCCCAGCGTGATGGCCTCTTTGGTTAATATCGAGGTTGCTGAATATTTGTTGCGGCAAGCCTATGCTGGCTTGGGGCCGACTTTGGGTGTCACCGCTTCCACCTCCAAACGCTATGAATATCAAAATAGCGGGCCCAAATATTCATCAAACAGTCTGGTCGCCCAGCTGACATTCCCGCTTTATGATGGCGGTGATACGCATGGCAGCATCCGGCAGGCCAAAGAAACTGTCGGTCAGCGCCGTTTGGAAGCCGACTCTGCCCGTGAAAAGGTGCGGGCGGGCGTGGTAGCAAGCTGGAGCCAGCTTGAAGCCGCCAAAGCGCGTATCCAGTCCGCCAATGCGCAGGTGGAAGCCGCTACCATCGCTTTGAACGGTATCCGCGAAGAGGCCAAGGTCGGCCAGCGGACGACCCTCGACGTCTTGTTGACAGATCAGGATTTGCTGAGCGCCCGCGTTAGTCTGGTACAAGCCCAACATGATCGCGTCGTGCTGTCTTATTCACTGGCGCAGGCGGTGGGCCAGCTTAATGCTGAAAATTTAAAGCTCAATGTCCGGATTTATAATCCGGCCGTCCATTATAATAGTGTTTCGGACAAATGGTTCGGCATTATTCCGCCTGAAAATAACTGATTTTTAGGATTTTTGGTTTTTTTTGGGTTTTATTCTCATCTCTGAGCCAGAGGCGTATTGATCACGCTGCTCTGATCCTTTACTTATGGGGCGCTCAATGGGGGTAAAATGTCCGGCCTGAACGAAAAATCGCGTGATCCATCCATGGAAGATGTGCTCGCTTCAATCCGCAAAATCATTGCGGAAGAGCTTGATGCTGCCCATCACGCTGCGATTGAGGATATCGGGCCTCTTGACCACAATTTGCCGTGGTCCGAGCGCCAGCCCAATAAGCAGGCCAACAAAAGCCCTCCGGTTTTGCCGGTTCAGGCGGGTTCCGAGCGTCCATCAAGCAAACAACAGGGGGCTGATCCGGAGTCAGACGAGCTTGATCATGCTCCTGTCCAAAATGGTGTGATAACCATTACAGATACGGATGTGTCGGACGAGCAAAGGGCTGCGGTGGCTGAATTTGAGCAGGTTGTCACAGCCTTGCCGGTTCATGATATCCATGAAAGCGTCCAAGAAACGGTTGATGCCAGTCACGCCCCTTCGGATCTGCCACAGGCCAAATTGATCTCTGAAAATGACCCTTTGGTAGAAGCGGCCCTGCCGGACCTGTCACCAGCCGATGATCACACGGTTGATCCAATCAATCTGCATGACAGCGCCAATGAGTGGCAGTCAGCGCCATTGCCTTTTGATGTGTTGAAATTCGGTTCAGAAACTCAGACATATGAGGAATCTGTTACCGATCATGAGGCTACCAACCTCTCTCACACTGAAAACAGCCTTTCGGATTCCGATGCTTTGGCATTGGCCGCGGTCAATCCCTATTCGCATTTTCTGGATGCGCAAAAGCCGCAGCTCAATGTAAAACTTGATCTGTCATTTCTTGACCAGAAATTCATGGATCGTGGCCTTTCAGACAAACAGCCAGAAGCGCAATTGCATCATGAGGATCTTCCGCTTGCTGCCGTTTCGCCCATTCCAGAGCCTGTCGCTCACGCCCCCGATTTATCGATTTTTGGACAAGATAGGGCTCCTGCACCTCTTCCGCCGTTTATTCCGGCGAATGAGCCCACTTACGCGCCGCTTGTGTCACAACGGACCACGGATGCTTTGTTGTCCTCTCTGCGCAATTTGACGGAAGCAACGAGGCCTCAAGCCTCTCCCGAGGCTCCGCAGGAAACAACCCTTGCTCCGCGCCTTGATGTCTTTATGGCGGATGTACTTCGTCCCTTGCTGAGCCAGTGGCTCGATGCCAATCTTGAACGGATTGTGGATCAGGCCGTGCGCGATGAAATTGCCAAGGTGACCCAAAAGATCCGCCCCTGATTTTGGCTGGTCGGGCTTTTATTTCAATTTTCACGGCCTCTGCGCACAAGTTTGCCGCTTGCCTCTTTAGTGACGGGGCGAGTGATGCTAGTGACAGGGCAGTTTTTAATGACGCATCACACAGCTTGATGATGATTGCGGTGCGGCGTCTGGCTCTGAAATGGTGTGCATGATGGAAAAGACATTTGATCCCGCGTCTGTTGAAGGTCGTATCGGGCAGTTGTGGGAAGACGAGGGGGCATTTCGCGCCGGTCGGTCCGAGCGTGCCGGTGCCGAGCCTTACACCATTGTGATTCCGCCGCCCAATGTCACGGGCTCTTTGCATATGGGCCACGCGCTCAATAATACGTTGCAAGATATTTTGTGCCGGTTTGAGCGCATGCGTGGACGCGATGTCTTGTGGCAACCCGGCACCGATCATGCCGGTATTGCCACGCAAATGGTTGTGGAACGGAAATTGGCGGCTGAAAAGCGCCCTGATCGCCGCAGCATGGGACGTGACGCCTTTTTGGAAGAAGTCTGGCGCTGGAAGGAAGAGTCCGGCGGCACCATCAATGCGCAATTGAAGCGCCTTGGGGCATCCTGTGATTGGTCACGCCTGCGCTTTACCATGGGCGAGGGCGGAGCGGCCGATGATCAGATGGTGCGGGCTGTTACCAAGGTTTTCGTTAAACTTTATCAAGATGGTTTGATCTATCGCGACAAGCGCTTGGTTAATTGGGATCCGCATTTTGAATCAGCCATTTCCGATTTGGAAGTGTTGCAGGTTGAAAAGCGCGGAACCTTTAAAATGTCACGCCATGACGAGGAGCCGTTTCAACAGGCTGCTCTCTTCAAATTATTGGACAAAGAACCCTCAGGCCACCTCTACACCATCGATTATCCGTTGGACGGGGTGATCTATGATCCCGACAACAGCGACACATTCATTCGTGTTGCGACAACCCGTCCGGAGACCTTGTTGGGGGATACGGCGATTGCCGTGCATCCGGACAATGAAAAGCTCAAACACCTGATTGGCCGCAAGGCGGTCTTGCCCTTGGTGGGCCGGTTGATTCCGATTGTCGGGGATGATTATGCCGATCCGGAAAAAGGCACCGGCGCTGTGAAAATCACACCCGCCCATGATTTCAATGATTTTGAAGTGGGCAAACGCCACGGTTTGGCGGCCATCAATATTTTGGATTCAAAAGCCCGTATCATGCTCGACGGCAATGTCGATTTCACCTTTGGTGCGGGGGCTGATCGGGCCGCCGTCATGGCGCTTAATGGGCTTGATCGTTTTGCCGCCCGTAAAGCTGTGATTACGCTTGTGCATGAGGCGGGTTATCTGACCGCTATTGAGCCCTCCACCATGATGGTGCCGCATGGTGATCGGTCCAATGTCGTGATCGAGCCATGGTTGACCGATCAATGGTATGTCGATGCCAAAACGCTGGCGCAGCCTGCTTTGGCTGCTGTGCGCTCCGGCAAGACCCAATTTGTTCCCGAGAATTGGGAAAAAACCTATTTCCAATGGCTGGAAAATATCGAGCCATGGTGCGTTTCGCGTCAATTATGGTGGGGGCATCAGATCCCCGCTTGGTATGGTCCGGACCAGCATGTTTTTGTTGCAGCGTCAGAGGCGGATGCCAAAGCGCAGGCACTGGCCCATTATGGCCATGATGTTGTTTTGCTCCGTGATGAAGATGTCCTTGATACATGGTTTTCATCTGCTTTGTGGCCCTTCTCGACACTGGGCTGGCCGGATGAAACCGCCGAGGTGAAACGCTATTATCCGACCAATGTTTTGGTAACAGGGTTTGATATTATTTTCTTCTGGGTGGCCCGCATGATGATGATGGGGCTGCATTTCATGCCGGATGTGCCGTTTTCGACTGTTTATATCCATGCTTTGGTGCGCGATGAAAAGGGCGCCAAAATGTCGAAATCCAAAGGAAATGTCATTGATCCGATCGAGCTCGTTGACAAATTTGGCGCCGATGCTTTGCGCTTTACACTAGCGGCCATGGCCGCGCAGGGGCGCGATATTAAGTTGTCGACCCAACGCGTCGAAGGCTACCGGAATTTTGCCACCAAGCTTTGGAATGCCACGCGCTTTGCGGGCATGAATGGATGCAAGCGCATGGATGGATTTGATCCCCATCACGTGACGCTCGCATTGAACCGCTGGGCGATGGGCGAGCTGGCACGCGCCACGTATGAAATCACCCATGCGATTGAGGCTTACCGCTTCAATGATGCGGCGAATGCGGCCTATCGCTTCGTCTGGAATATCGTGTGCGATTGGTATCTTGAATTGTCCAAGCCTGTTTTCTTGGGCGAGGATGGTCCGGCCAAATCGGAAACACAAGCCTCCATTGCTTATATCATTGATGAAACCTGCCGTTTGCTGCATCCTTTTATGCCTTTTATCACCGAGGAGATCTGGGGTCTGACAGGGCAGGAGGGACCGAAGCGCACGAGTGTTCTCGCGCTGGCCAACTGGCCCCATGTGCAGGGCTTGGAGGATCAGGAGGCCGAGCAGGAAATCGGCTGGCTGGTTGACCTTGTCACCGAGATCCGTTCGGCGCGTGCGGAAACCAATGTGCCGGGCGGAGCGCAGGTTCCGCTGGTCTTGGTCAACCCGTCCGCGCAAACCGTTGAACGGGTCAAAGTCTGGTCGGATATGATCAAGCGGCTCGCCCGCATTTCCGATATTTCAATAGCCGATCAATCCCCCAAGCAAGCCATTGGTTTGATTATTCGGGGCGAGGTCGTGGCTTTGCCGCTTGAGGGGATTATTGATCTGGATGCCGAGCGCGCTCGCCTTGGCAAAGAGATCGACAAGATCACCACTGAGTCCGAAAAAATCAAAGCGAAACTCGGCAATGCGGATTTCGTCGCACGCGCGCCCGAAGAAGTGGTTGAGGAACAGCGCGAGCGGCTGGAGGAGGGGGCTGAGCGGCTTGTGAAATTACGCGAGGCGCTTGTCCGTCTGGCGTGATGGGAAAACGAGGTGCTCAGGCTTTTTGGATCAAAAAAACAAAGTGATCCGCGTGTCTGTTCTGGCTCACGAGACGATGCCCCTCGCTGTGCACGAGATGGGGGATGTCGATCTCCGACATGGGATCGGTGCAGATCACCTCGATCTCGCTGCCGCTTTCAATCTGCGCCAATAAACGGGCGGTTTTCAAGGCGGGCATCGGACATTTCAATCCTTTGAGGTCTAAAAGCTGCCGCATGGATTGCCTTTTGCTGGCGGGTTTGTTTCGTGTTGTTTTAAGTCATTAGGGGGCTTTTGAAAGTCTGTAAATGGATTACCCTGTGATAAGACGTTGAAGAACAAGGGGGGCGGATGCGCATTATCGGGTTTGCGGGTTGGAGCGGTGCAGGCAAAACGCATGTCTTGCGCCACCTTTTGCCTGTTTTGGTGGAACGGGGCTTGTCTGTATCGACCCTGAAACATGCGCATCACGCCTTTGATATCGATCACGAGGGCAAAGACAGTTTCATCCACCGGCAGGCCGGTGCACAGGAGGTGTTGATTGCCTCCTCGCAACGATTAGCTCTGATGCGCGAATTGCGCGGTGCGCCGGAGCCGGGGCTTGATGAATTATTGCTGATGCTCAAACCTGTTGATCTCGTGCTTGTGGAAGGCTTCAAAGGCTGGACCACACCGAAAATCGAAATTCACCGCACCATCAATGCCAAGCCTTTTCTTTATCCTGACGACCCCTTGATCCTTATGCTGGCCAGTGATGAAAAGCCCGTCGGTTTAGAGCGTGATTGGTGCCCTGTCGATGACATCGAGGCTTTGGCAGAGGGTGTTTTGAAACATGCTGTCGAGCGGGATGATGTGTTGCAAACGCTCAAGCGTCGGGATGGGGCTTTGGCGTAAGTCGCGCCAGATATGTTTCGGCTTCGATCAGATCCTCGGGATGATTGATATTGAAAAACGGATCAAACGGTTCGGTGTTCCAGATCGCAGTGGCGCATCCATGGCGGGCCATGAACACATCCATTTTGCGCAGATGCTCCGAAACCAGAGCCTCGCGCAGGGCATGGCGCAGCGCGACCGGCCACAGGCCGAAGGGGGGATGCCGCTGTTGGCCTGATTGGGCGCAGGCCAAAGGCGTCTTTGCGGCTTGTCGGGCCTCCTCCAGCCGCAAAACAAGATTGTCGGGCAGGAAGGGGCTGTCTGTTGCCACACTGGCCAAGGTGTCGCAGTCTGGGTGATGGGCGGCCACCCATTCAAGGGCTGCCAAAATACCCGCCAAGGGGCCGACATGATCGGGCAGGGTGTCGGGGATCAGCGGCAGTCCTGTATTGGCAAATCCCTCGGCTTTTTCGTTTACATTCAAAACAAGCGTGGCGCATTGCGGTTTAAACCGTTCGATCACATGCTCCAGAATGGGCCTGCCGCCTAACTGTTTGAAGGTTTTGATTCCGCCCCCCATGCGGCGCGACAGGCCGCCCGCCAGCAGCACGCCAATGGGTTTGCGGCTTGGCGAGGCGGGCATGGGCGCGGGGATCGGTTTTTCCATCGTCTTTCAGGGCCCAATCAGTCGAACAGGGAGGCTGATAACTGAGTCTGCCTCTATTGGCGCGCCAAATCCACAAAAACCACCCGTCAGCAGGCTTTTGTTGTCTGTCATCGATAGGAGCTGTGTAAAACGGCAAAGGCTGTGATCAGGCCTTCAAGGGGTTTGGTGAGCTCGGAGGGACTCGAACCCTCGACCTACAGATTAAAAGTCCGTTGCTCTACCAGCTGAGCTACGAGCTCCCAAAACCGCGCTCTGGGTAATGCTCCAGAGACGAATGGTCAATAGCTTATATCAACCAGAGGTCGATTCAGTGTGAATCAGGGGTAAATTTGTGACTAAATGCAGCAAAGCGCGGTCGCTTAAAATGAGATTCCGCTCTTTTGGCTTCAACCAGTTGATGGCATCGGCCAAAGTTTGCGCATCGGCCAGCTTGGCTTCGGCCACCGCGCGTTCGGCATCGATATCCCCGCGGTGACGGCGCGGAATCGTCGGTAACATGGCCAAATGGGCCTCGCAAAGCGCGGGATCGAGCGCCAAAGCCTCCATTCCGTCCGCCTCGTCAATATTCAGGGCCCGGTAATCGGCTTGCAGTTCATTGGCCCGCGCAATGACGGGAGGAACGCTGCGCTCCTCGGGAATCAGCAACAGATTGAGCTTTTTCAAGGTCAGCCCCAAGGCCAGACTGGAGGAGGCCGCCGACAGCGGTATAGACAGCACCAAGCCGATAATGGTGGGGGACATCCAGCCAAACAGGGATGGCGAGATAATAAAGGCGGTAATCGCCACAATCACGCCCAATCCGACATGCAGGCGATGGCGGCGGATAATATCGGCCATGGGGATCGAGCCGTCATCGCGGCGTTGCGGATTCCAGCCGGTATCGCGTCCCAACAGGATTTGTGTCACCGCCCCCGATTGTATCAGCATCATGATGGGGGCCACCAAGGCTGAAATCAAAATTTCCAAGAGGGCGGACAGAATCAGCATGATCGCGCCCCCGCAGGCCTGCCGCTCGCCTTTATGGCCAATCGCCAACAAAAGACCGAAGAATTTCGGCGCCAGCAAAATGCCCATGGTCAGCTCGAACAAAGCCAGC
>Ga0209189_1003093_pt1 | contig 11310 bp, 18 predicted proteins | sample C_130820_EF_Meta_FD_187308 | JGI IMG/M metagenome (GOLD analysis project Ga0209189, IMG submission 187308) | Freshwater microbial communities from Lake Croche, Canada to study carbon cycling - C_130820_EF_MetaG (SPAdes) (version 3) | ecosystem: Environmental > Aquatic > Freshwater > Lake...
ATTGTTGGAAACATTCCCGAATCAACAGCTAATGCAATATCTGATCCTGCAAAATATGCAAAAAATTATGCAAAATCAATTGCGGATAATCCTGAAAAACTTATTCCAATTGCTGCGGCTGCATATTTTGGAATGCCGGAAGCAGGAGCAGAAGAAGAATTAGCGCAATCAGCATCAATAGGCGGCGGATATAACGCGGCGGCTGAAACCGGAGCTGAATTATCATCCGGTGCATTGATAGGTGGCAACATTTCACCTGAAATGGAAACATCAAAAGCATTATATTCTGATATTGAATCTCCGGTAGATTTTGAAACGCCAGTATCATCAGATATAACCACTACAGATTATTCTGGTTTAGATACATCTGGCTTTGAAACACCAGAGGCACCATATTCTGACATTGAATCTCCGGTAGATTTTGGAGATAAAAGTACATCCTTAAAAGAAGGATTTAAAACCGCTAGAAATATCAAGCGTGGATATGACGTAATAAACAAAGCATCAAGCAAACCACAAGGCAGAATTCCGGCAAAGCTTACGAGATCATCTTATATTCCATCAATCAAAAGCCCAACAGGAAGCTCATCGGCTGTTTCACCAGAGCAAAAGCAAAAATTGCAAAACGTAGAAATTGTTCAGATAATAAACAAATACGCAAGGATGGGTAGAGATCCGTGGAAAGATACGGCGGCGCAACAAGAAATGCAAAAGGTTGCTAACAAATACTTATAAGGTGATGTTATGTTGGATGAATTTAATGTACCGCTAGAAGATTTTTCAAGTTATGACACTGCCGACATTCCTATGGGTGATTATGATTATGGGAATTATTCAATACCAGATTTAGTTACGCCTGACGCGCCCTATCAAGATTATTCATCTAATGTAGATTTTGAATCGCCAGTATCAGATATTGGCGCTACTGATTATTCAAATATAGATACATCTAGCTTTGCTACGCCGGAAGCGCCATACCAAGAAGAAGGTATAGACTTTTCAAAAGTACCAGAAAAGGCCGGAGAGTATTTGCAGCGAGCTTTAAAAAGCATTGGTGCCGTAGATGAAAAAGGCAAAATTGGTAAAAATGCTTTGCCTTTGCTTGCGCTGGCAAAATCGGCTTATGCCAGCAGGCAAGCCGGTAAAGAAGCGGCTGGATTAAAAAACCAATTGCTTGAAGCTGCCGGGCCAACAAAAGGTATTTCCGAGCAATTGTTATCGCAATACCAAAGCGGACAGATTAACCCCGCGGCTAAAGCGCAAATAGATCAAGCAACAGCAGCAGCAATTGCACAGATTAAACAACGCTATGCACAAATGGGTAGAAACCCTGAAACTGATTCGGCGGCGCAAAATGAAATTGCTATGGCACAACAGCGGTCATTGCAGCTAACCGAGCAGGCAAGACAAGGCATATTGTCGCAGGGCTTGCAAGCAGCAGGAATGGCGCAAGGGCCAATAAGAAATGCGGTAATGGCGCAATATAACGCCAATAGAGAAAATGAACAGTCTATGTATCAATTGTTAGCTGCGCTTGCAAGAATGCAAAGCAGAGAGCAAAGCGCACCACAGCAACAGCCAGAGCGAGAATAATATGCCATTAGCCAAAGCACTAAGAACGGGGGCGTTTAATCCTACTGGTTTTTCTGGTTCTAATGTAACCACTTTGCGTAACGCATCGTCTGGTCCTTCAGGCATTGAGCCGCTAGATTACAGCCAATATACAAAAAAGTTTTCCCCTGATGTTCAAGGGCTTTATGATGAACAAAGCAAGGTTGAAGAAGAAATAAAAAGTGCAAAAACCAAATATGCACCAGAAAAAGAAGCAGCTCAAAAACGAGTTATTGAACTTCAAAAAAATACTCCTGAATCGCCAGAATTCAAGGAAATTCCAGAGTTCGCTCCTACCAAGATTGACGACCAAACCGTTAAAGGTGCGATTGGTAGTTTAATGGCATTAGCCATGCTTGGCGGTACGCTGTCTAAGCAAAGCGGAACAGCAGCGATTAAAGCCATGACGGGTGTAATTGAAGGGTGGGAAGCTGGTGATAAAGAACGGTTTGCAAAAGAATCGCAAATTTACGAAAAGAATCAGCGTGCTATTGTTGCTCAAAATAACCGATTGCAAGAGCAATATAAAAATGCTCTTTCAAAACATGCAGGGGATTTGCAAGCGGCAATGAATGAAATTCAAATTATCGCCATGAAAGAAGGCGATGAAATTACTGCTTACAACGCAAAGACAGGAAACATTGCACATTTAATCCAGCAAATAAATTCGCAAGATCAAGCGCAAAAAAGAAATCAAATAGAACAAGCCAGACTAGCTGAAAGCATTAGACATGCAAGGGCGATGGAAACAGCGCAACAGCAAAGGCTAGACATGATGGAAAAAAAAGCTAATGAAAAAGCGCAAACAAAATTATCTGCGCCTGTTTCATTGAAAGGAAAGCAATTAGATAATTGGACAAACAATTACGCTACGATTGAATCTATTGATAAAATTTTGGAATTGCAAGAAGGAAAAATTGATAGTTCGATGGGATTAAAAACATATTTGCCTAGCGCAATACTAAACAGAATTTTTCCTGAAACTGTTGGCGATAGGGCATCCATTCTTGATATATCAAATATACAGTTAAAAAACAGATCAGGCTCAGCAGTAACTTCCCAAGAGTTTGAAAGGGCAGGCGTTGTATTTCCTATGAAAGGTGACGATGAGAATACAATTCGACAAAAATTAGAAAGATTGCGAGATTTTAGCGTTAGATTAAACAATTCCATGTTGATACAACCCTATGAATTGCCGACACAAGGCGCGGTATCACAACAGCAAGTAAAAAAAGTGCCGGTTCAAAAAGCGGCATATAACGGAAAAACTTATATTAAATACAGTGATGGCTCTATCGAGGAATCTAAATGAACAAAGATATAGATTTTTCTAAACTAGACTGGAAGCCTATTGAGCAGCCAAAAACTGAAACAACCAATAAAAATATAGATTTTTCTAAAATAGATTGGAAGCCTATCGAACAACCAAAAAAAGAGCCTTCTAGGGATTTTAATTTTGAAGATTACAACCCAATAAAAGGTATTGGTGAAGCTGGTTTGTCATTGGGTACTGGTGCGATTTTTGGCGCACCGTTGGGGCTTGGCGCAGGAATTGGCAGCTTAATAAACAGGGCTTTTGGAAGCCAAGAAGACCCTAAAGAAGTAATGGCAAAGTATGCAAAAATGGCAACGTATGAGCCAAGATCAAAAATTGGTAAAGCAATCATTGATCCAATTCATAAAGCCGGTGAACTGGTTGGAAAAGGAACGCAAGCCGGTGGTGAATATGTGGCGAGTAAATTAGATTCTCCCGTAGCAGGAGCTATTACGGATGCGGCGGGGCAGGTTTTAGCGGGGATATTGGGCGCCAAAGCTTTGCCCAAAGTTATTCCAACAGCGCAAAAAGGCATAGAAACAGCTAAACGAGGTGCGGAACTTGTTGCAAAGCCTGTTACAAAGCCGTATGACATTTTAGCCGGAAAAGAAGTTACCAAAGCAAAAGAATCTGCAATAGAAAAAATTCAACAGCTAATGCAAAAAGGCATGGCTAAACAAACAGAATATGCAAAACAAATACAAGATTCTGCAATTCAAGCCGAAAAATCTGGTGATGCTTTAATGGCGAGAGCAGAAACATTAAAACGAGGAGCGGAAAAAAGCGGAGATATTCTGGCTGTAAAAGATTATCAAGCGCAAGGACAGCTTGCTAAAGCGGAATATAACAAAGCAATCAATGCAGAAAAAGCATATCGAGAAACACAAGTGCAGGCAGATAAAAAAGACATTACTGATATTGTGAATAAAAAACAAACAGCAGGAATTCCGCTATCGTTACAAAACGTAATTGGAAAAATAGATGATGTTAGAAAACAAAAAGGCCATTTACCCCCTATTGAACGAGAGCTTAATAATTTTGAAAAATCCATTGTTTCAAGAGAAAACAAACCATTAAATTACGATCAGATAGAAGTAACGCGCCGTTATTTTGACGACATAGCCAATGATATTGGCACAGAAAGATTTGACGCGGTTGTGAAAGATGCTGCAAAAGACATTGCAAACGCATTGCGCGATGACATGCGAGCCTATGTTGGTAAGCCATTTGATACATATTTAGAAAATTACCGAAAAAATTCGGAAAACCTTAAATCACTTTCCGAAAAATTGGGAAAGATGATGTATGAAACGCCAGAATCAACATTGACGGTAGCCACGGAAAAAATACCTGGAAGGATATTTTCAGATGTGGATACGGCAAGAGAATTTCAAAAGGTACTTGAATCAGCACAAAAGAAAGCTCCTGAGCAATATACCGGAGAGCAAACTGCTCGCAATCGAGTAATTTCAATGATGGAAGATTTCTTAAAAGAAAAATTCAGAAGCAGCGGCAAAATTGGCGAAACAGGTTTAGCTGAAATAAAATCAGCCGAACTTCGCCCATTACTTGAAAATCTTGCACCAGAAGTAAAAAACAACTTTACAAGAATGTTTGAACAACAAGCTCGATTGCTAGAAAAATCTAAAAATCTTGCAGAACAAGGAAAATTAACTAAATCTCAAGCGGAATCAATGAGAAATGAATCTGCAAAAAGGATTGGGGATATAAACGACATTAAATCAACAATTGATATTGCAAACAAAAAATTTAACATTAAAGACGGGTTATCTGATGCGCTTGCTGATTACAATTCTGTTTTAAAGAAAGCCAAAGAAGCTGGCATTCTTGACGATCAAGCTTATAAATCAGCATTGGAATATGTATACAAAACAAAAGAAGCTGCAAGGGCAAGAGAAAACGCTATTAACATAATGAAAGCAATTACTGCTGTTGCGGCGGTTTCTGGTGGATGGTCAGTGTTTAACGCAATAGGTCAAGCGGGGCGATAATGGGACAAAAAATAAACCCAAAGCTAGAAAAAGCGGTAGAAACATTGTTAAAAAACATTGAATCTGTTGTTGAGCTTGAAGATAAGTTGAAAATTATTGACAGGGCGCTTAAACTCGAACAGGTTAAAGCCAAGTTTCAAGATGACGAGTTTGGTTCAGGTTTTACGGATGATGAGTAATTTTTTTTCAGGGGAAAAAAATGGATGTTGATTTGATTAAAACGCTGGTAAAGTTTGTTCGTGTAGGTATGTTAGTGCTTACTAACAGGCTATTAGTTATAATCAGTTTGAGCATGTGTGGAATTGGTTTTGGTTGGGCGCTATACATTCCTACGTGGGAAAGATTAGCAATTGTTTGTGCATTTGCTTGTTTGGTTTTCTGGCCTATTGTTAAGCTAGACATAGCCAATTCAAAAAAGGAACAGGAAAATGAAACTACTTGAACAGGAAATAAACAGATTAAACAATTTGTATCTTGGCGAAAAAAGATCAATTTGTGTTTATGACATGAGCACCGGAGAAGTGGAACATAAATCCATTGAAACAGGTCGATTGAAAAAAACCCCAAGCATGAATATACAATTTGATACGTGCGATCATCATAAAATCAATAAACCATAACCTGTAATTTTTGACAGCTATTGACTAACATCAAATGAGAGTAGCCTTTTACAAGGGTAGAAAACGGTTATTTAACCGATTAGTGTCATGGTGGACACTAGGGCCGTATTCTCATGTTGAATTGGTGTTTGAAAATGGTGAGAGCGTATCGAGTAGTTTTATGGACGGGGGTGTGCGTTACAAGCGCATACAGTTTAATTCTGCTAATTGGGATTTTATCAACATTGAGGGAAAATTTGACGAAAGAGAAATCCGCTTACGAGTGGATGATTTTTTGGATACTAAATATGATTGGCTTGGCTTAATTGGGTTTGTTGTTCGCAGGGTTCAGCAAGACCGAAAAAAAATGTTTTGCAGTGAATTTGTATTAACATTACTTAATTATAACGACCCTTGGCGGTTTGAACCTAATACTGCTTATTGTGCAATGGCGAGCAAAAAATGACAGAACCAATTGAAGCAAACGAAAGAATAAACGGATGGTTAGAAAAAATTGCTTTTGCAGTCATATCGTTAGGGGTAAGTATGACCGCAACCTTCCAATGGCAACTTTTTCAAGCCAATACAGAGATTACACAATTACTTAAAGCGCATGATGCGGCTATTGTTGCTTTGCAAAATGATGTTTCAGCAATTAAAGGACAAATGGTTGGTTGGGATACACTAAAAAGAATTGAATTATATTTAGGGGCACATCCAGCCTCAGAGCGGGGAACTGCATTATCTGATGCCATTAAAATGGAACGAGAAAGCCGCAAATGACATTTGACGATGCTTTTATTTTGCTTATTGGCAACGAGGGAGGATATGTAAATGATCCCAAAGACCCCGGAGGAGAAACAAAATATGGCATTAGTAAAAGAGCTTATCCATCAATTAGAATTGCAAGTTTAACAATAGATGAAGCCAAAACAATATACAAAAAAGATTATTGGATTCCTGCTGGATGTGAATCTGTCCCTGATGAATTAAGGTTTGATTTGTTTGATATGGCAGTAAACAGTGGCGTTAAGCAGGCCATTAAAACATTGCAAAAATCTTGCGGCGCTAATGTTGATGGAATTTTGGGGCCAAAAACTTTAATGATAATAAACTCATTTAACCCGTATAAACTAAAAGTTAAATTAAATTGTGAACGGCTTTTGTTTTTTACAGAGCTTTCCAATTGGAATTCTTTTGGCAAGGGTTGGGCAAAGCGTATTGCTAACAACTTGCTTAATTCCTAAAATCAAAAAGCCCTTTGCATTCAGGATTTCTATCTATAAATAGCATAGCGCATCCTTTAAGGTAATTGTTATTCAATTTGTATTCTGAATTCTTTTCCCTTAGCGATGTTTCATATCTGATAGATTCCCAAATACATCTTTGCCCAAAATGCTTGTAACCGGCATTCCATATCTGCTTTGCTTTTTCTTCAAAAGCAAAATAAATGTGCTTGTTATTTGCTATCCATTCTTCAAATGAAACAGGTTTAGAATTCATAATTTATGGCCTGTAATTTTCTACTGCATCAATAGCAATTTGTGCTATTTCATGCGCTGATTTATGCTCCCACCATGTGGGCAAATGACCGCCAGCCTCTGCCATTTCTTGTCTAAATCGCTCAATAATTGCTAATTGCTTTTTAGTGTATTTTTTTCCGTCAGCAGGTAAAGCAATAGCCGACTTTGAAATTTTTTTAATTATTTCTTCTTTAGCAATTTTAGCCGCGGCTGCCCATGATGCTGTGTCAGGTTTGACGCCGTACTGATACATGCGCCCTCCGTCTGTATAAGCATAAACAAGCATAAATTCACCAACTTTAAGCTCTATTCCTAAATCTCTCCAATCAACAGAATAAGGAACATATTTTCGCCCTTTTTTTTCATATATAGTTTTCATTTTTTATTCTTTTTTTTGTCTGCATGAAGTCCATTCAACTTGCCACCCGTGTCGTATACATTGTGGGTATTCATACAAGCTTACTTCGCAAAAATCACCTTTAACGGTTGCGCTTATTAAGACTGATACTGGGTTAATCCTAACTGCTTTAGTTACTATTATGCTGTTTTTGGGGACATTCAAAGAATGAGAAAGAAAAAAAATCGTTGTCTCTTTTGCTTTAAAAAGATTTTGATTATTTAAACCTTGACCTGTTTCAGCATTAGCTAATCCAGATGCACATAAAACCAAAGTTACGAGTATTTTTTTCATTTAATCCTCTCTGTTATTGATAGTTAGCTACGGTCAAAATGGAATATCGTCATCCATGTTTTTAATTGCTTCCGAGCCTGATTTTGCTGTTGGCTTGGTTTCAAAATCATCGTCAGATTGAATGTTTGATTTGCTTAAAAAAGTTATCTTATCCATAATAATTTCAACCGCATATTTTTCTATTCCGTCATCATCTTTAAATTTTCTGGTTTTGATTTTGCCTTCCAAATAAACCTTGGACCCTTTTTTAAGGTATTCAGATACTAATTCAGCTTGTTTGCCGATAGCAGAAATACGATGCCATTCTGTATGCTCTTTGTTTTCACCATCTTTGCTTTTCCATTTTTCAGTAGTTGCGACTGAAAAACTTGCAAACGGTTTACCGTCTTGGCTGTATCTCAAAACAGGATCAGCCCCTAAGTTACCTAGAATAATTGCTTTGTTTACACTAGACATTTCCTGCCTTTCATAATTAAGTATTTTAATAATAGTACCATTTAAGGCTCTAGTCAAGGTTGACAGTGCAATTTGTGGTGCTATAATTTACGCATGAACCTACATCAAACAATTTTATCAAACCTTCAAAAAGTGCGAGGCTCTTATCCTGATGTTGCCGAAAGCACTGGCATTAGTTATTCAACGCTTAAAAAAATTGCGAATAAATCTATTGCTTCACCGCGTTATGTTCATCTTGAAAAGCTTGATAAGTATTTTCAAAATAACCCTGTGAATTAAAATAATTCATTACTTCATCAATTGCACTTGATGAATCTTTACAAATAATTGCTTTGTATCCAACCGCATTAGCAAACTGAATAAATGCAAGCTGTTCTGGTGTTGGCTTTCCTTTTTCAGACTTAAATTCAATAAATAGCCCGTGGAATGCTGTTTTATAAATTGATTTTTTTTGCGGTATAGCCATAAATACATCAGGGGTTCCAGCCGTAAGACCTTCCTTCCAAGCGTAAATTCTGCCGGAATCAGAAAGCCTACGACTGTTGGGAATGGCAAAGCATAGCGCGGTTGGTATTTGCTTTAATTCAGACCATGTGCGCCACCATTTAAAAAACTCGCATTGAATCTCATGCTCTGATTTTTTAATCACGGATTTTGCTTTTGGCTTTTTTGCTTGCTCAAGTTGCGCCTCTGACATTCTTAAACCCCGCGCCATGTTATTAAACCTCTTTAAGTTTTTCGGATAACATTTCAACAAACTTTTTTCGCTTGCTCATTTCGTCAACCAAATAAATTAAAGCTCTTGATGTTTTAATTCTTTCTTGTTCTGTTAATTCAATGATTGCAGAGCATTCGCATATATTGCGGTAAGTTACCCACAAATGAATTTTAGCAATCGCCAATTGAATAATTAGTTTAATTTGCCTCATTCTCTGCCCCATTCAAAATGGCTTTTGCTTTAGCAATTGAATCATCCATAACGGCTTTGCTGTTTAATTCCGCAGTTGCTTTCTTTATTTTTTTCTGTAACCCGTCCACTGCTTTCCCGACCATTTGTAATGGTAATTCTTCGAGTCTGCTGATACCTGCCCAGGTGCAGAAACTATCCAGCTCTGTATTAGATTGCTCAATGAGGCTTTTGATGTGTGCCACGTCCTCCTGCGTGGCCTTGGCGCTATCTGTTTCCTGTGATTGAATCGCTTTATTGAAAAGCTTAGGGGGTGCCATTGTTGCGCTGTTGCCGTCATCATCCACGCTAGGTACGCCAAAGGCCGCTTGCAATGAATAACGCTTTGCATACGTGATTGCGCTGCCGTATGCCTGAGCGTCGTTTTTAGACACTGGCACGCTGATTGTGCCGCATGATAATGTTTCTCCGCTTTCGTGAATTATGATTGTTTCCACTTTTGCGGCTTGATCCGCGTCATGGCAGATTTGCACAAAGCCTAAACCATTTTCAGCCAGCGCAGGCCGAATTGCTGACATCACAGATGGTAAATCAGCATACTTACTTTTAAAAAAAGGATTATTTGCATCTTTTTTAGCGCCACTCATTGATGATTGGGCTTTTACCAAAGCTGCTGCTAATTGTTTGATTTCCATTTTTTCCCTCATTTGATTAAAAATACACGGTTACCGCGTTTTGTTTTAACGAACTTGCTATATAAATCAGGCATTGTTTCTTTAAATTGCTTCTCGTCAAAGTAAATAGAATCTTTATTAGTTTTCCACGTTATTAAAGTTTCTCCGCTTGGCATCTTAATTGTTGAAGCCTCCCCCATTACTTTTTTCAGTTGTAAAGAAAGTTTTTCAACGGCATCATCATTACGACTTTTTTCATGTTTAAACCAGACTAACTGATTATATAAATCCTCCACAGTATCATCTGCAACAATTTCCCCTCCATCGTCTTTACTAAACATGGCCTTAATGTCGTCATTATTTATCGGCTCAGGTGCTATTTTTAACTTTATCGCAGCACAAAATTTTGCAAGCGACTGGAATTGTCTTTTAATAAAATTCTCGTCATAAGCCAAATAATAAACTCGCCTTGTTTCATTCCCAAATAAAACATTTATTTCCGCGCCTTTCACTTTATCTGGCCTAGTGGCATTCCAGACAGCCATTTGATGATTAACTTGTATTTTTATTTCATCTGGGATTTGATCCGAACCTGCTGCCCCAAATTCATCCAACCGTCTTGCATTAAAAAATTTAACTTCATGGATACAGTTTTTAGTCTCGTTTAAATAGTCAAAGTGAGCGCCCACTTCTACGCCATACAGCGAGCATATTAGCTCTACACCTTCAAGGCTTTTTAATCTGTCTCCGGTATCGACCGCATGTGCATGGGCAATTGCTCCTTGCATTTGCAAACCAAGCTTTGCGGATTCGTTAGTAACTGGTTCTGGATCAACCTCTCCAATTTTTTCCAAATACAAGGCCAACGGGGTTTTATATTTATTCTCTCCAAGTGCTGCCGCTGCATCTGTTGACCAGATTCTAGATCGCCTTTCTTCCGCATCCCATTCTTGCTCTTGCTGTGCAATAAATTGCTCACTATTATTTTCTCTATATTCGTTCATATTAACGGCTCCATTGTTGGCACTAATAAAGCTAAGTTTAGACCAAAACAATAAAAAATGCTATATTATTCGGTGGCTTTTTTTGTTATTGCCCGATCCCCATAAGTTTTTTCGCATCAATCCCAAAGCGCATACCGCCCCAATGCGAGCCAGAAACCCGAATCGGAAATGATAGGTCAGTCACGATGTCGCCGTTATCACGCAGATAGGTTTGAACAAGAAAATCCCTGTCGTGTCTCACTGCTCGCTGACTTGCCTGATCCAACATGATTCGTTTGTCGCGGCTAAAAGCCAAATCCTCTTCGTAATTCCCAGTCATGGGTTTGGATACACGGCTATTGTGAGCGGGGACGTAACCGTTAACGTCGAGCGCATTGCAATAAAACAACGATGGAATATCGACTAGAGCCTGATCGTACAGATCAGTCACGACTTTAGACATTTGCTTGTCATACACGGTCAGGTATTTTTGTGGGTTGGTATCGGGCACTTTCTGGTAGTTGTGATCAAACAAATTC
>Ga0209189_1003101_pt1 | contig 11285 bp, 9 predicted proteins | sample C_130820_EF_Meta_FD_187308 | JGI IMG/M metagenome (GOLD analysis project Ga0209189, IMG submission 187308) | Freshwater microbial communities from Lake Croche, Canada to study carbon cycling - C_130820_EF_MetaG (SPAdes) (version 3) | ecosystem: Environmental > Aquatic > Freshwater > Lake | place...
CAGAGCTCCTCGCGCTCGGGCTCGTTGTCGAGAGTGGTCAGGGAAGCAGCGTCATCGACGTGACATTCAGCGCGCAGGATCCAGCCTTTGCAACTTCAGCAGCCAACGCATTCGTCCAGGCTGCGATCCAGACCTCCATCGAACTTCAAATTGATCCGGCGCGCCAGTCGACGCCGTTTGTTGAGGCGCAACTCACTGCTGCTCGCAAGGCACTGGAAGAAGCTCAGGCCAAATTGTCTGACTTTCAGCAATCAAAGGGCATTGTCGTGTCGGACCAACGCGTCGATGATGAGTTGGCAAAACTCGATGCGCTTTCCTCGCAGTTGGCAACCGCTCAGCTTCAACAAATAGAGTCATCGGGTCGTCAGAGGGACAGCGGGACCGAGGTCTCTCCCGACGTACAGCAAAGTGGCTCCGTTCAGTCCTTGAAGTCGCAGCTCGCCACGGCGGAACTTCGCTTGGCAGAGGTTCGCGACGTGATGGGGACCAATCACCCGCAAAGGCAGCAGATACAGGCGCAGATTGACAGCCTCAAGTTGCAGATTGCGGATGAGGTTCGTCGAGTCTCAGGCGGCACGGCAGTGGTCAGTCGCGCCAACTCGAAGATGGTCAACGAACTGCAGTCGCTGGTTGATGCGCAAAAGAAGAGGGTGCTGGGTTTGCGGGCGGACAAGGATCAAGCAGCCATTCTGGATCGTGACGTTGAGACAGCCAATCGTGCCTACGAAGCGCTCAGCCAGCGGTCAACTCAGCTGAACCTGGAGTCGCAGAACAACAAATCGCCGCTGCGCGTGCTGAGCGTGGCGGTCGAGCCCAATGCACCGTCATTGAAGGTGGTTGTGAAGGGCATCGTGATGTCATGTCTTGGTGGCCTGTTGGCAGGGTTCGCTGTCGCGATGCTTCTGGAGTTTCTTGACAGGCGAGTTCGCGGGCCTGAGGACCTGATCATGTTGCACGGCGTGCCAGTGATCGGTGTGTTGACGCCTGCCGGCTCCAAGCGACGAATTTTCAGGCGGCTTGGAAGTACCAACTCCCCCACAGTGGCCACGCCGCTTCTTTCGGGAGCGCCCCGTCAATGAAAGTCAACTTCAACAACCTGCCCACCGTCTCAAGGGCCAACCGTTCGATTGGTGCCATCCTGATGGATGCGGGGCTTTTGTCCCCTGAAGATGCTGAGCGCATCTTGCTGCTTCAAAAGGAAAAAAATCTCCGTTTCGGCGACGCGGCCATCGCCTTGGGCATATTGACCGAGTCGGACATCCAGTTCGCTTTGTCCCGGCAGTTTTCATACCCCTACCTGCGCACGGTTGATCAAAAGCAGCCGTTGAGTGCCGAGCTGATCGCCGCTTATCAGCCGTTCAGCCCGCTGGTTGATCAGTTGCGAGCAATTCGCAGCCAGCTCATGATGCGGTGGTTTGACAAAGCCGAACAGCGCCAGGTTCTGGCCGTTGTCGGCACCGCCAGGCGCGAGGGCCGCAGTTATCTGGCGGCCAATTTGGCGGTCGTCTTCTCGCAACTGGGTGAGCGCACGCTTTTGGTTGATGCGGACTTGCGTAACCCCAGGCAGCACGAGCTTTTCAAGATTGACAACAGCGTGGGTCTGTCGACCGTGTTGTCCGAGAGATCCCGTGATGAGGCCATCGTGCGCATCACCGACCTGGTGGGTCTCTTCGTGCTTCCCGCAGGCCCAACGCCGCCAAACCCACTGGAGTTGCTGTCACGGCCGCTTTTCGACGATTTCATGAGCCGAATGCGCAGCACTTTTGATGTGGTCATTCTTGACACGTCCAGCCTCTCCGAGGGCGAAGACGGTGCCATGGTGGCCATACGTGCTGGTGCCGCAGTGGCCGTGGCCCAGGCCACGCAGACGCGGATGTCCGACTTCAACGACTTGGTTCAGGGGCTGATGAACGCCGGCGTGGCGGTGGTCGGCTCGGTCTTGAACGAGGTCGTGGCAGACAAAAAAGCCGCGAAATGAGCGGGGCGCCAGCACTGCAAGCGGATTTTTCACGGGAGTCTCACCCGCGTGCCATTTGGTGGGTGGTCCTGTTGGGCTTCGCTAGTGCCTACGTGCCCGTATACGTGGCTGCCGCCAGCGGCATCTGGCAAGACGATAACCACGCTCACGGCGCATTGGTGCTGGCAGTCGTGCTTTGGCTTTTCTGGACAATCAAGGGCGATATTCACCAAGCTGAATTCAATCCCGCTCCCGCGCTTGGATGGTTGATATTAATTTTCGGCCTTTGTATTTATGTGATGGGTCGTATCGTTGGTATATCCATTCTTGAGTTTGCATCCCAACCACTCGTGCTGACTGGATTGCTCCTGCTGCTCAAGGGAACCAATGCCTTGAAATTTGCGTGGTTCCCTGTTCTTTATACGGTGTTCATGATTCCATTGCCAGGAATATTTGTGGACATGGCAACCGGCCCTTTGAAGGGGTGGATATCCAGCATCGTCACAGAGGGTCTTTATCTGGTGGGATATCCCATATCAAGAACTGGCGTCACCATCACGATTGGCCAATATCAAATGTTGGTGGCCGATGCCTGCTCCGGTTTGCACTCCATGTTCAGCCTCGCTGCGTTGGGCACGCTCTACATGTTCATCCTGAACCGCAAGAGCCGACTGCATAACGGTCTCATGCTGGCGAGTATTCTTCCCATCGCCTTTGTGTCCAATCTGGTACGCGTGACTTTCCTGGTCTTGATCACCTATCACTTGGGTGATGAGGCTGGACAAGGGTTCTTGCACGGCGCAGCAGGTATGGTGCTGATGGTGGTGGCGCTGATGGGGTTCTTTGCGCTGGATGCAGTTTTTGCGTCTCTCATCGGCGAGATAACGCCGACGCTAACTGCACGCACTTGACCAGCACTTGAACATGATCCGCTTCGAGTCTCAAAATGCCTGAGCACCTGCGGGCGTTATTGGTCATTCTGGTTTTGGCCTCGTTGGTTTTTGCGTATGTTCCACGCCCGGCATTCGGAATGCCAATCGCTGCCGAAGACTTGCGCAGACGAAGAAATCTCTGGTTTGGCATCACCTTGCTGGCCTTTCTGGCGCACAATTTTTCCATCTACATCGTGGGCGCTGCGGTTTTGCTCTTAGTGACGATAAAAGCAGAAAAAAATCCTCTGGCACTATTTCTTTTTCTACTTTTTGCCGTCCCTCCATTTTCCGCAAAAATTCTTGGCGTCGGTGTTATTAATCAGCTTTTTGAGATTAATCATCTGCGCCTTCTAAGCTTGACAATTTTGCTTCCTGCTTGGTATTTTATTAGAAAAAATAAAGAGACCGAGCCCCTTGGTAGGTTCTGGGCTGACCGATTTATTTTATGCTATTTATTCGTAAACGCCGCTCTAGTATTTGGGTTCGGAAACTTCACGGCCGAACTGCGGCCTGCGATTATATATCCATTTATGGATATATTTTTACCCTACTACGTGGCAAGCAGAAGTCTTCGAAGCCTTGCAGCAGCCAAAGACGCCTTGGCGTCTTTGGTAATATCATGCTTGATTCTGGCGGCAATTGGTGTATTCGAATTCCTCAAGTCTTGGTTGCTATATTCATCCTTGCCGGGTGCTCTTGGAGTGGAGTTGGGCATGGGAAACTATCTTGGCCGCGGTGATTTAGGGGTCGTCCGCGCCCTTGCTAGCGCGGGGCATGGTATTGCTCTTGGGTATGTCTTGGCTATCGCATTGTTGCTGTATCAATTCGTGCAGCCGCGAGACCGCAGACCCGTATCAAATACGGTTGGATCTTTGGTCCTTTTGGCTGGATCCATCGCTGCGCTTTCCCGCGGGCCATGGGTAGGATTGGCTGCCGGGGTTGTGGTTTTCACGTTGATGTCAGCAAACAGAAAAAGGGACTTCTCGAGACTGCTGTCCTGCTCCTTTTTGGTGCTGATTATGGTTTTGGTCAGCCCCTACCGTGATCGCGTGATCAATCTCCTGCCGTTCATTGGTGATACAGATGCTGGTAGTGTGACTTACCGGCAAATGCTTCTTGAAAATTCTTTACTTGTTATCAGCCAAAGGCCATGGTTCGGCGGTGGTAATTATTACAATGAACTGGCTTCGATGGGAATGGTGCAGGGTGAGGGTATTGTGGATCTTGTGAATACCTACCTTTCTATTTCCCTTTCCCAAGGTTGCGTTGGGTTGGTGCTTTTCGTGGGAGTGTTCGCTGCGGCAGGTGCTCGCCTGTTTCGTGCATGGAACTGTGCCGAATCACCGCCAGAAGCCCATCTCTTGGGCCGCTCGCTCATTTCCGCGCTTGTAGCAATGCTAGTAACCATTGCCACCGTCAGCCCGATTCTTTGTATCCCGACTTTGTACTGGGCTCTGGCCGGGCTGTGTGTCGGTTGTGCTCGCTTCCTGAGGCCCTGTTTGGTACCAGCTAAGGAAAGTATTTCCGAATCTCGAAAGGCTAGAAGTTTCGGAGGAAATGCCTCAGGAAACGTATCGCTCTGAAGTGATAGTTATTCGTCTGTGTCAGTCTCTGGGTTTTGAGCTTACATAAAATTGGCAAAAAAAATTTTCCAGAATATCTCGGCCGACCTCCGATCCCATGGTGGGAACTGGTCAGCCCAAGGTTTCTGGGCGCTCGTTGTCTATCGATTCGGTCGCTGGCGCTACGGTGTTCGTCCCGTGGTCTTGCGCAAGGCGCTGTCGTTGATCTACCGGGTGGCGTACAAGTTGGTTCAGATCGTGTGCGGTATTGAACTGCCCTGCGAAGTCGAGTTGGGTCGCGGTTTTGTCATCGATCATTCGGGGGGTATTGTGATCAGCGGATACGCCAAGTTCGGAGACAACTGTCGCATTCGCAATGGCGTGGTGGTTGGTTTGAGTCGTGTCGATGACCCTTGTGCGCCAGCCATCGGCAACAACGTTGACATCGGCGCTGGTGCCAAGTTGCTCGGGCGCATCACGATTGGTGATAACTGCCTGATCGGCGCGAATGCTGTGGTGATTCGCGATGTGCCTGCCAACTCGATTGCGGTCGGCGTGCCTGCGGTCGTCAAGCCCCGGAAGCTATCGACTTGAACGAAGGTTGCCGCCTGCTGGACGTTGCTATGGTGGCCATCGGCCGCAACGAAGGGCAGCGACTGAAGCGGTGCTTGGAATCAGCGACCACGCAGGTTAATGACGTCGTTTATGTTGACTCCGGGTCGACCGATGGCTCTCTCGAGTTGGCTGCTCAACTGGGGGCAAGAGTTGTTGCGCTGGATCTGACTCAGCCCTTTACCGCAGCACGGGCGCGCAACGCGGGTGCGGCCTTAGCTGCCGAAGGCAAGCAGCATGTCCGCTACATCCAGTTCGTAGATGGCGACTGCGAACTGGTGAACGGGTGGCTGGCTGAAGCCAGGGAATTTCTGGAGTCACGCCCCGAGGTCGTGGCGGTGTGCGGCAGGCGCCGCGAGCGTTTCCCGGATCTGTCTGTGTACAACCGGCTGTGTGATCTGGAGTGGGACACGCCAATCGGTCAAGCGCGAGCCTTTGGGGGCGATGTGATGATCCGCGTTGCGGAATTCCAAAAAGTGGGCGGATACCGATCTGACCTGATCGCAGGAGAGGATCCTGAACTGGCCATTCGTCTGTGTCAGACCGGTGGTCAGGTTTGGCGCATCAATGTCGATATGACCTTGCACGATGCCGCCATGACAAGGTTTTCTCAATGGTGGCGTCGTTCGGTACGTGCAGGCTATGCCTATGCGTTGGGTGCATCAATTCATGGCGCCACGCCCGAGCGGCACTGGGTTCGCGAGTCTCGTAGATCGTTTGTGTGGGGATTTTTGATCCCAGCGTTGGGGTTGGTTGGTACGCTTATGGGATATTTTTACGTTGCGTTTGCAGTAATTTTTATTTTTCTAATTCAATGGCTCCGCCTTTTCACCCGAGGTCGTGGCGATCGAAGACTGAGACAAGTCGGCGCAACCTTTTTGATCATTGGAAAATTCGCCGAATTTACGGGGCAAATACGATTTTTATGGCATCGACTCGTACGGCAGCAGCCTCGGCTGATCGAATATAAATGATGGGATCGCTGGTCCTACTCATCTGGGTTTACTTTGTCGAACTTATTCGTAAGTTTTGCCTTACATCCTGCCGGAGTAGTGCATGACGCGCCACGTGATCGCGTATCTGATCAACCAATACCCCAAGGTCAGCCACAGCTTCATTCGGCGTGAGATTCTGGCGCTTGAGCGGCAAGGCCTTGAGGTTCACCGGTGGGCTTCTCGCGGCTGGGACGCCGACTGCCCGGATCCTGCCGATCAGGCAGAGCAGCGCCGTACGCGGTACCTGCTCGCCAGCGGGGCGACGGCCATGGCGCTGGCACTGTTATGGGTCGCTGCGTCCAAACCTCGGCGCTTTGTGGATGCAGCCAAGCTGGCCTGGAGCTGCAGCAAAGGTTCCGACCGCCCCTTGTGGGTCCACCTTGCCTACCTCGCACAAGCCAGCATCGCACTTCAATGGGCCGAGACGGCGCGTGTGAGCCACGTTCACGCCCACTTCGGCACTAACCCCTCCGAGGTGGCAATGCTGTTGGCAGCGTTGGGTGGGCCGCCGTTCAGCTTCACGGTGCATGGGCCGGAAGAGTTTGATAAGCCGCAAGCACTGCACCTGCAGAGCAAGATTCAACGATCGGCCTTCACGGTGGCGATCAGTTCTTACGGGCGCAGCCAGCTCTTTCGCTGGGCCGTCGTCGGTGATTGGCCCAAGATCAAGGTCGTGCACTGCGGCGTGGACGCCCAGTTCGCAGGCCAGCAGCCGCAGCCTGTGCCGGCATCAGCTCGGCTGGTTTGTGTTGGCCGACTCTGTGAGCAAAAGGGCCAGCTCGTGCTGCTGCAGGCTGCGCAACTGCTGCTCAGGCGAGCCGTTCATCTGGAACTGGTGCTGGCAGGCGACGGTGAGATGCGCGGCGATATTGAAGCGCTGATTCGTGAATATGGCTTGGGCGAAAGCGTGCGGATCACCGGCTGGATCAGCGGCGAGCAGGTGCTGCACGAACTTCAGGCTGCGCGTGCTTTGGTGCTGCCCAGCTTTGCCGAGGGGCTGCCCGTGGTCATCATGGAGGCGATGGCACTGAGCAGACCTGTGATCAGCACCTTTGTGGCGGGCATTCCTGAACTGGTGCAAGCCGGAGAAAACGGCTGGCTGGTTCCGGCCGGTGACGTCGAAGCCTTGGCGGATGCCATGCAAGCCTGCCTGGAGTCATCCACCGAGCGGCTGGATGCCATGGGCCTGAATGGCCGTCGGCGCGTGTTGCAGAGCCACGATGTCAACGCCGAGGCGGCCAAGCTTGCCGGGTGGTTTCAGCCATCCGAGGCATCGGCCGATAAGCAGCCATGACTTTGGCTCGCACTTTCACTGCATGCACGGCCTGCTGAGCTTCGCCGCGGCTGTGGTGTTGACGGCCGTGTCCGTCTTGCTACTGGTCCCGGTAGCAGTTTTTTCTTTGCAGGTGTTCGCCGCGAGGCTGCCGCGTCGCGAGCCCCATGCGCCTCAAATCAAGGATTCAGCAGCCACTTCAGCAGACTGCGGCGCATCGCTTACGCGACTTGCTGTGCTGGTCCCTGCGCACGATGAAGCGCAAGGGATTTCGGCGGCCCTGTCCAGCATTCGGTCGCAGTTGAAGCCCACCGACCGGCTGCTAGTGGTGGCCGACAACTGCACAGATGCCACCGCCGATATCGCGCGGCGCTGCGGTGCCGAGGTGGTTGAGCGCCAACAGGCCGACCTGCGAGGCAAAGGCTACGCGCTCGATTTTGGATTGCGCCATTTGGCGGCAGACCCGCCTTCAGTGTTGGTCGTCGTCGATGCAGATTGCACCTTGGGTGAGGGTTGCTTGCAATATCTGGCCGATGCCTGCGAGCGCAGTGGCCGGCCCGTGCAGGCGCTCTATTTGATGAACGCGCCGGCAGAAGCACCACCGCGTTTGCACATGGCCGCGTTCACGTGGCGAATCAAGAACTGGCTGCGACCGCTTGGCGGCTTACGGCTGGGTGCGCCGTGTCCCTTGATGGGTACGGGCATGGCGTTTCCCTGGCGGCTGATCAGCCAGGCGAATCTTGCAAGCGGTCACCTGGTTGAGGACATGAAACTGGGCATCGACCTCGCACGAGAAGGCCATCCCCCTTTGTTTGTGCCTGAGGCGCGGGTCGACAGCGTATTTCCGTTGAGTAACAAGGCTGCCCAAAGGCAGCGCTCGCGCTGGGAACATGGGCATCTGTCCACCTTGCTCAGCGAAGGCCCAAGCCTTTTACGGAGCGCGCTCAGCGCGCGTGACGTGCGCTTGGCCGCGATGGCGCTCGACCTGATGGTTCCGCCTCTGACGCTGTTGCTGGGCTTGGTGCTGCTGGACTTCTTGCTCGGTTCAGTACTTGCGTTTGTCGTTGGAGGCTGGCCGATGGGCATCGCATTCACGTGTCTGGTGTTGGTGCTCGCCTTGAGCCTCAAGGCCTGGTGGATGGTGGGGCGCGACTTGTTGTCGATCGGTGACCTGCTGCTCGCGCCAATCCACCTATTCAAGAAACTCCCGATGTATCTGAAGTTCATATCCCGCCGCCAAAAGCAGTGGGTGCGAACCGAACGACATGACGACAAGTTCTGACATCGAACCATCCACGTCGATGAAGTCGACGCATGAAGCCACCGGGTATACCGTGGACTTCGGTCGCGACCTTTGCTTTTTGCTGGGGCTCCCCTTCGACGTAATCGACCTCGACACCGCAGTCGCCCGCATTCACGCTGATGTGGCTTCGCGCCAACGCCTGTTCATCTCGACGCCCAACACCAATTTCGTGGTGGCGGCACGCCGCGACCCCGTGTTTCGAGACTCGGTCTTTCACAGCGACATGAGCCTCATGGACGGCAAGCCCTTGGTCTGGGCCGCCAGATTGATGGGCATCCCCGTGCCCGAGCGCGTGAGCGGGGCAGACGTCTTTGAAGCTTTGCGCCGACCCGGATCGCAGCCGATCTCGGTCTATTTTTTTGGCGGGCAGCCCGGTGTTGCCGCTAGGGCGGCGGCCAACATCAACGCCGCTCAAGGACCTTTGAACTGCGTGGGGTTCGATGAGGCTGGCTTTGGAAGCGTCGAAGAAATTAGCGACGACGCCACCATCGATCGCATCAACGCCAGCGGGGCGGACTTTCTCGTGGTGTCGCTCGGCGCAGCCAAGGGGCAGGCATGGATCGAACACAACCTGCCGCGTTTGCAGGTGCCTGTGGTCAGTCACTTGGGCGCTGTCGTTGGTTTCGTCGCCGGATCATTGAAGCGCGCTCCTCCATGGATGCGCCGGTCGGGATTGGAGTGGCTGTGGCGGGTGAAGGAGGAGCCGCATCTGTGGAAAAGATATTTCTCGGACGGCCTGGTGTTTTTGCGGCTACTGGCTTTTCATGTGGTTCCGGGCGCTATTCGGCGGCGCACTCCAAGACACCCGAATGAACCTGCACAGAGGCTTTGCAAGATCAGCGAGTCGGAAACCGGCATGACGATGACCCTCACGGGCACGGTGGGCAGCACCGAAAAGCAGACACTCAAAAAGCTATGTCAATTGAGTGCGGATTCAAATCGTCCGCTCACAATCGAACTTTCAGGCGTGAATGAAATGGACAACTCCTGCTTTTCTTATTTAAAGCTGCTTCAAGCTCATCGCAGGCGCTGCGGTCTAAGTACTACAGTATTTCCTGTGTCCAGCCATGTAATGCTTGAGAGAAATTAATTGGCTTCCGATTCCCCCGATGTAAAAAAATCACTCCGTGCGCGTGTAATCAACGCAGGCAGCTGGGCTCTCGGAGGATATGCCATTGGACAAGTCCTGCGTTTGGCAAGCAACTTGATCCTTGCCCGACTTTTGTTCCCCGAAGCTTTCGGGATCATGGCGATTGCAACAGCAATCTACGTCGGTGTTGTCATGCTTACCGATGTCGGAATAGGCCAGAGCATCATCGTCCACCAAGATGGTGGCGACGATCTGTTTCTTGATACTGCTTGGGTATTGCAGATCATAAAAGGTGTCCTCATCGCAGTGGTACTTTCTCTCGGATCAGGGTGGGTTGCCAATTTCTATGATGATAACCGACTGCATGAGATCGTTCTTATCATTGCTGTTACTGCGCTGATTGGAGGATTCAACTCCACTAAACTGCAGACAGCCCATCGAAACATGCAAGAAAGGCAATTTTTCTGTGTCGGGCTGGCCTCACAAACCGTCAGCCTCGTCACGATGGTTGCCTTGGCATTTTTCTACAAAAGTCCCTCCAGTCTCGCATGGGGGGGCTTCGCAAGCGCTATCTTTACCTGTGCAATAAGTCACTTTTACTACCCTGGCCACCTCAACCGACTTCGTCTTGATAGGAATCATGCGCGTCAAATCATGAGGTTCGGGGGAATAGTTCTTGTGAGTTCAACATTGACGTTTGCTTGTGGACAAGGAAGCAACTTGTTGATGGGCTCACTAATTGATATGAAGACGATGGGAATGATCAGTATCGCGACCTCATTAAGTGGTCTTTGTGTCGCTGTCTCAACAATGTTCTCTGGGAAAATACTATTCCCAGCGTATGCCGAATTACATAGGGAGGCAACTCACGATAAATTGTATGCTGCTGTCGGTAAGGCGAGGGCGGTACAGGTAATGATGATATGGGTATTCTCCTTAATTGTTATCTTAATTGCAGGGCCGCTGATTGAGTTTTTTTATGATTCAAGATACCATAAAGTTGCTTTAATTATGGAAATAATGGCAATTGGAAATCTTGCTGTCGCGTTGAACATTTCATATGAATCTTTGGATATGGCAATTGGTCGCCCCGACTTAAAAATAAGAGTTGTGATCGCTATGGCCGCTAGTCTGTGGGTGGCAGTTTTCATTGGGCACTACTACTGGGGTGACGTCGGGGTAATTTATGGAATCGCTGCCTCGGGTTGGCTGAGTTACCCGTTTATTTCTTATATATATTCGAGGGTAGGATTTTGGTATCCAAAAATTGACTTGCCAGTAATTTTTCTGTCGATTGCTGTACTTTTTATTTTCGTGAGAATTACGCCGGGGCTGACGTGATTACTCTGATTAATTACTTTTGGAAATTCCCCTAGAAAATCCAAAGCAATGCCGCTGATCGGTATTTTTGGCGGTAGTAAGTTGGCTGTGAATAAATCGTAAGTGTTCGATCTGAGGTCGCATAAAACTTATGTTTTTGGGGGAGATTCCCAGTGGCCAGAGCTCTAAGGAATGGGCTTAGTAATGGCACCTTTCTGGGAGTTTGGAGGGCCTTGCATCC
>Ga0209189_1003106_pt1 | contig 11279 bp, 10 predicted proteins | sample C_130820_EF_Meta_FD_187308 | JGI IMG/M metagenome (GOLD analysis project Ga0209189, IMG submission 187308) | Freshwater microbial communities from Lake Croche, Canada to study carbon cycling - C_130820_EF_MetaG (SPAdes) (version 3) | ecosystem: Environmental > Aquatic > Freshwater > Lake...
TTCGCCAACGTTGACTATGAATTCGGCAGATTAGGCGTTCCACTGATTACAGGTTGCTCAGCGTTTTTTGAATGCACAACTTGGCTGCGTCAAGAAGTTGGAGATCACATACTTTTTCTAGGACGTGTTGAAAATTTCAACAGCACAGAAAAAGAATCATTGCTCTATTACCAGGGGCGTTATGCCAGTGGTACGGAATTAGATGCAAATTTAATTTAAAGAAATTAAAAATCAAAAAGGAAATTAATGAAATACAGTACTTTCATGATGCCGCTTCACCCTCCGGGTCGCAATGTGACAGAAACACTTCAAGAAGATACAGAAGCAGTTTTATGGGCAGATCGCTTGGGTTTCAGTGAGGCTTATGTTGGAGAGCATGTCACCGATGCAGCAGAAACAGTGACATCCAGCTTGATCTTTTTAGCAAGCCTGGCTTCTCAAACCCAACAAATTAAATTAGGCACAGGCACCATCAATCTCCCGAATGCGCACCCAGCTGCAGTCGCAGCGCAAGTTGCCATGCTGGATCATTTGCTTCAAGGGCGCTTCATCATGGGTATCAGCCCAGGGGGGCTGATGTCAGATGCAGAAATTTTTGGTAATTTAGGAAAAGACAGAAATGCGATGTTCGTGGAGAGCATCAACATGATTTTAAAAATCTGGGAGAGCTCTCCTCCATACAACCTCAAAGGGCAATTTTGGGATATCTCTGTAGAGAAAACCATGATCCCAGAAATCGGTCAGGGATTCGTCATGAAACCCTACCAAAAACCCCACCCGCCTATTGTAGGAACAGCAGTTGCACCTTTCTCACAAGGTGTCACCGAAATGGCTAAAAGGGGCTGGGGACCGATATCTGCCAACTTTCTCATGCCAGAGTGGGTTAAATCACACTGGCCAAAATACGTCGAAGGAAGAAATGCGATCGGCGCCATCGCGTCACCTTCTGAATGGCGAATCGCAAAAAGTATTTTTGTTTGTGACGATGAAAAAACCGCTCAGCGATACGCACTTGAAGCTGGTGGGCCCTATCACTTTTACTTTCAACAATTGACTAAAAAACTGATAGGTGGAGGCCGAAGCAATCTGTTTAAAACAGATCCCAACATGCCAGATTCAGAAATCACACCCTCTTTTGTCACCAAGAGACTGGTACTTGCTGGAACTGTCAATTCTGTAGTGGATCAAATTCTAGCTTTCAGAGATCAAGTAGGAGACTTCGGCAACTTAGTTTATGCATGTCATGACTGGATGGACCCGGCCTTGGGCAAGCGCTCTATGGAGTTGTTTGCAAATGAAGTCATGCCCAAAGTCAATGCTGCGATTGGGCGCAGTGAAAAAATCTAAAGAGTTAAGGAAAAAAAATGAAAGCAAAAGTCAATGGAATTCAGATTAACTACAGAGTGACAGGTGAAGGTCCATGGATTATTTTGAGCCATCCAGTTTCGGCCAACATGGAAATTTGGGAACCTCAAATGAAGGCATTGTCTGAAAGATTTTCAGTCCTTCAATACGACATTCGAGGACATGGTGAGACAGAAGCGACGCAGGGGCCTTACCCGATGGTGCAACTTGCAGATGACGCTGCGCATTTATTGGCGTATCTCGGCATAGAAAAAGCACACTGGATCGGCACATCTTTGGGAGGAATGATCGGCCAATCCTTTGCGATTCAATACCCAGACAAAGTTGATCGCATCGTTTTAGCCAATACAACATGTCAAGCAGCACCAAATGCTCAGACGTTATGGGGAGAAAGAGCCTTAGAAGCTGAAATGCATGGCATGGCGTCTCAAATTGAATCAACCGTTTCAAGGTGGTTTACAAAAGCATTCATTGAAAATAATCCAAAGGTGATTCACAAAATAGAAGACATGATAAGAGCGACATCCGTGGTCGGTTATCGGGGCACTTCAAATGCATTAATTAATTTTGACCTTTCGTCACAACTGAGCAAAATTAAATCAAGCGTATTGGTCATGGCTGGTGAATACGATCAAGCTACTGCTTTATCGATGTCACAGAAAATTGTTTCGCTTTTGCCCAAAGCTCAGTTAGTTATAATCAAAGATGCAGCCCATATCAGCAGTTTAGAGCAATGGGAGTTTTTTAATCAAGAGGTCATTAATTTCCTTTCAGAAAACTGAATGACAGAATTTAAATAAAGGCTACACATGCGTACGTCTGGCGTTGACGTAAAAGGTGAGAATAGGCCCTAATCCTTTGCATTCAATCATTTCTCTCTCTTCTAAGACAAAATAATCTTTCAGCAATTCATGGGTGATGGCGGTGATTTGAATTCGCCCATTGCCAGCAGTTGACTCCATTCGACTGGCGGTGTTGACCGTATTGCCCCATAAATCGTAGGAAAATTTGGTAAATCCTATGACGCCTGCAACAACGGGACCGGAATGAATGCCGATTCGCATTTGAATATCTTGTTGGTTGGCTTGATTGAACTCGGCCAAGTCCTCATACATGCCCAGCGCCATGTCTGCAACTATTTCGGCGTGATCGCTGCGTGGAATAGGCAGCCCTCCCACAGCCATGTAAGCGTCACCAATTGTTTTGATTTTTTCCAAACCCAATAACTCCGCACGCTTGTCAAACCTGGAAAAAATATCGTTCAATAACTTAACCAATTCTGGCGCCGTCTTTTTGGCGGACATCTGGGTGAAACCGACAAAATCACTGAAAAGCACGGTGACTTCAGGGTAGCTGCCAGCGATGTTTTTCTCGCCTCTTTTGAGGCGATCGGCAATGGGTTTGGGCAGGATGTTGAGCATCAGTTTCTCTGATTTCATTTGCTCAATGTGAAGCATTTCTTTTTCACGCTGCAATTCTGCAATGCGTTCACGGTCGAGATCGCGCAGGCGTTTTTTCTCAAGGGAGGAAAATACACGCGCCCTCAGCAAAACCGCATTGAACGGTTTGGGCAGGTAGTCTTCAGCGCCAACTTGAATGCACTCCACGATCCGGTCGAACTCGTCGGCAGAAGAGACAACGATCACAGGCAAATAATTCAATTCAGGCGTTGACTTGACAACTTTCAAAACGCCCAAGCCATCGAGCTCAGGCATTTCCATGTCGACCAGCATCAGGTCAAAACTCTCCAAACGCAAGCGTTCAACGGCCTCAATGCCATCCCCGGCCTCGGAAATATTGGTAATACCAATGCTATTGAGTTCGCGAATTAAAATTCTTCGCAGGGTTTTGCTGTCGTCGACCACCAAAACTTTCATCGATTTGGTTTGCTCGAGAATTTCCGCAGAGACACCCCCATGTGGCAGTGCGGGGTTAGCGTTTTCAGTCATCTGAATTTCCAGCTTTCTAAGTTAAGCCTTGCTGTAATAAGTCACTCGTTCTGAACGGTGCATCTTGAATGAGGCGTCAAACAAAATAGATTCAGAAGCCCCTAGCATCAAGAAGCCGCCTGCGTCAGAAAGTTGGTCTCTCATTTTGCTGAGCACCATGTGCTTTTTTTCTTGATTGAAGTAGATCAAAATATTCCGCATCAGTATCAAATCTGATTTAGGCCTTAGCTGCCATGGTTTGATGAGATTGACATTCTCAAATTGAATCCGTTGACACAAATCAGGATTGATTTGGTAGTGGCCAGAGGCCAGGCGCGTGAAATAGCGACTGATTTGTCCTGCTGAAAGCCCTCGTTGCATCTCGGATGGCGAATAAATACCTGACCTTGCTTGAGACAGTGCACGCTCAGATAAATCGGTTGCATGAATTTTCACATCCCAGTCGCTCAGGGCCGGAAAACTTTCACGCAGCAATATGGCCATGCTATAGGGCTCTTGACCCGTGGAGGCTGCCGCACACCAAATGGAGAGCTGCTTGGAATCTCGCTTGGCATGGATCAATTGAGGCAGCAAAACATCTTTGATCGCTTGGAAAGGATACTTGTCCCTGAAGAACATGGTTTCGTGTGTTGCCATGGCTTCAAAAGTGACCCCATGCAGCAGGCCGATCGGTTGGGAGACCAGTTCTTTGATCAAACTGACATGATCAGCAAAGCCATTTTTTTGCGCAATTTGACTCAAGCGAGGTGCAAGCAGATACGCTTTCTCATTGCCCATGGCGATTCCCGTGTGGCTTTCGAGCATCCTGAAGAAGCGCTCAAAGTCGGTATTTCGCGTGGGCAAGCTGTCGGTTGTCATTTGCGTTGCAGCTGCAACAAAATTTCATTGGGGATCTGAGACAAAGGCAAAACTTTGTCGGTCAAATTTTCGTTGACCACTGCGCCTGGCATACCCCAAATCACGCTGCTTTCTCGGTCTTGGGCCCAGATGCGTCCTCCGGCTTTGACAATATCCATGGATCCCTTGAGACCGTCATACCCCATTCCCGTCAAGACGACGCCCAGAACATGACTGCCATAGGTATTGGCAGCACTTCGAAACAAAACATCCACGGCTGGACGACAGGAATTTTCGGGTGGATTTTCATTCAATGTTGTGAGAATTTTGCTGCCTGAACGCAGCACTTCCATGTGCATACCCCCCGGGGCTATGTAGGCATGTCCGGGCAAGGCCTCCTGTCCGTTAATGGCCTCGCTTGTTGGAATGACGCCAATTGCATTGATCCGAGTTGCCAAATACGACGTGAATTTCGGGGGCATGTGCTGAACGATCAACAGGGGTACGGAAAGAGGCGACTTCCAAAATTGAAACAGTTCCATCAAGGCGGCGGGTCCCCCAGTTGAAACCCCTATGCAAATGGCCTCGATCCGATCATTCTGACGTTTTTCTCGCAGTCTGAGCAAAGACGCATTTGCCAAAACACCGTTGAAGTTTGCTTTATCGTTGTGAGGTTTGGCCTGGTTTGCAGTGACGCGCTTGGTCTTTTGACACAGATTTTTGATCTTGGGCACCAGAATTTCTTCAAGAACGCGCAGCGCCTCTGTTCGGTCTCCCAAGTTGGTCGGTTTGCCCACGTAGTCACTCGCGCCCAGAGTCAGAGCGTCTATAGTGGCTTCAGCACCCCGTTGAGTCAGTGAACTGAACATGATGATGGGCAAGTGCCGGTCAAAAAGCCGGATTTCCTTCAAAGCAGTCAGCCCGTCCATCAAGGGCATTTCAATGTCCAATGTCACCACATCAGGTTTGATACGCTTGATGTCTGCGATGGCTTCTTGCCCATTCTGACTGGAGCCAATGACCTCAATTTCTGGATGTGCCAACAAGGAGGACATGATCATTCGGCGCATGACTGCCGAATCGTCGACAATCAGAACGCGAATTTTTTCTGCGTATTTGTAAGGCTCGTCCTGTGTCATATTTAAAAATTACGAACACCGCTGTTCATCGGCTTGGCTAAAAAACTTCAAGTCTCAAGAGGTGCGCGATCGCTGAAGTATCAGTTAATCAGTGCTGGCTTTTTCGAACTGTGAATCCCTTGAACGATTTTTGTAGGGTCTAACAACAACAGCAGTCGGTCAGGGAGTTTGTGAACCCCAAAAACCAACTCGCGCGACATTTCTGGAAAATTCGGGGGCGGCTGCTCAAAGGTATCGTCTTCCAGAGAAATGATTTCACCCACACTATCGACCAAAAGGGCCACCAACAAGCTCTTTATTTTTAGGATGATGGCAATAGCTTCTTGCTGGCGCGCTGGGTTGTCCAGACCTAGCCTTTGATACATGTCAATGGCTGGAACCAATTGGCCACGCAGGTTGGCAATGCCTCTGATCGTTTCCGGACTTTTAGGAACATGCGTCACGCTCAAGTTTTTATTCAGCTCCAGCACATCGGAGGCGATGATGCCAAAAGAAAATTTACCCAAAGAAAATGTGAGGTAATCGACTGCTTTACTCATTGGACCCTCTTCCAGTCAATGACAGCCACTTCGGATTTTTCGCTGTCCGGGTAGACCAGAATCTCACTGTCTTGAATCCTGCGCATGCGCAGAATTTCCTGAACATCAATCACATTGATCACCCTGCCGTTGAGAATGACGCAACCTTGAAGTCCGCGTTGCTGCGAGTTGGTGTTTTGCATAATTTGGGGGACTTGGATGATGTCATGCACCTTGCCAACAACCAGGCCCATGGTCAAGCCATTCACATCATGCGCGATCACCGACAGCGGCTCTTGACTCTTCACAGGGGTGGGACTGGCCCCGTCGATGTATTCATTCAGCCGCAGCAATTGCATGATGCCGCTGCCGTACTGGACGACTTCTCGTTTTCCATTTTTCTGAATTTTTTCTGCCGTGAAACTCTCCAAGCGGTCCACGCATTCCAAAGGAATCGCCGTGAATTCAAGTCCTGGCAACTCAAACAACAGCATCGGTATGAGATCTTCAGTGACTTTGGCCGCAACTTGCACAGGGTTCAATGGCCGGGCTTGAATCTTGGCAAGCAAGCCGGAATTATTGGCCATGCCAGCGACATCCAAGATCAGTGCAACGCTGCCGTTGCCCAAAATGGTTGCACCGGCAAAATCTGTGCTGCCACTGAACAAAGGCCCCAGAGGTTTGACCACAACCTCTTGCATGTTCAAGACCTCATCGACCAACAAACCAAATTGAGTGCCTGCTGCTTGAAGCAGGGCAATGTTGACCACTGCGTCCTTACCGGGAAATTTCTGACTTAAATTTAAATGATGATTGAGCAACAGAAGAGGTGTTAATTTGTCGCGCAAACGGAAAACGGGCAGACCATAAAAGTCCTCCAAACCTCTGCTGTCATGGGCTAAATCCAGGCGCACCATTTCAACAATGTTATTTTGAGGAATGGCAAAACGCTCATCTTCGCATCGGACAAACAAGGCTGGCATCACCGCCAATGTCAGCGGGATTTTCAAACAAATATGGGTCCCTTGCCCTCGGGGACTGTCAATCTCAATGGAGCCACCCATCTTGGCAATGTTGGTCTTAACAACATCCATGCCCACTCCCCTGCCTGACAGCTTGGTCACGACGCTTTTGGTGGAGAACCCCGGCAAATAGATGTATTCAAGCAACTGCATGTCTGTCATGCTCAGGGCATGCTCAGCTGTCAAAAGTTTCTTTTCAATGGCTTTTTGACACACCAAATCAAAATCAACGCCGCCGCCATCGTCTGCAATCTGAATCACAACCATGCCATTTTCATGACTGGCTTTCAAGAGAATTTGCCCCACCGCGGGTTTGCCCAGATGGGCCCTTTGATCAGGCGTTTCAATGCCATGATCAATGCAGTTTCGGATGATGTGGACCAAGGGGTCACGGATAGCGTCCAACAAGGTCCGGTCCAACTCAGTGTCTGCCCCGTCTTGAACCAAGTTAACTTGTTTCCCGCATTCATCGGCAACATCGCGGATCAATCTTGGAAATTTGCTCCAAATTTGGGATATCGGTTGCATGCGGGTCATCATCATCCGCTCTTGCAACTCTTGCGTCAGCAAGTCAATGTTTCGGACCGCGCCAGTGAAATGATGGTCGTCGAAATCTTTGACGAAAGGCAGCAATCGATTGCGCGCCAACACCATTTCGCTGACCAAGTTCATCAACTTGTCGAGCAAATCCAAATTGACCTTAACGGGCTGGGCCACTTCTTGTGCGAGCTCCACACCCCAATCTTGAGCTTGTGCTGTGGGCAAAGGCGAGACGCTTTTGTCGGCGGCCGCTGCAAGCTGCGTGGGGGGCAGCTGTAAGGCGGCGCTGGCTTCCAGGGGCTCTCTGGCTGCCAAAGCCACACCATGGGCCAGATGGAGCAAATCTTCAATGAGCTGGGTGTTGTCACCTTCAGGTTCCGAATGCGTCGCCTCAATGGCGGCAACAATTTCTCTGACAGCATCCAGGGTCAAGAGTAACAAACTGGTTTTTTGTTTGTCCAGCACAAGGCTACCATCGCGAATTTTCCCAAGCAAAGTCTCACCTGCGTGGGTGATCTTTTCTAATCTTTTGAAGGCAAAAAAACCACTGCTGCCTTTGAGCGTATGGATGGCCCTGAAAATGTTGCCAACCAGCTTCTTATCATCGGGCGTCTTCTCAAGCAATACGAAATCCAGATCCAGTTGGTCTAGGATTTCTCTGGCTTCAATGATGAATTCAACCAGAATATCGTCAGTGTTGTCCATAAGGGTAGTGGTTCAGTTTTGCTTATTTTTATAATTTAAATTTAGCAACTGCGCCCTCAAGATCAACGGCAATTTTGGACAAATCAAAAGCGGCTTGCTGGGAGTTCGAAGCACCTTGCGTCGTGCTATGGGCTGCCTCCGCCACTGATTTGATATTTTTCGCAATCTCCGTGCTACCCGTTGCCGCTTCCGAAACATTGCGATTGATCTCTGCTGTGGTGGCAGCTTGCTCTTCAACGGCGCTGGCAATAATTCCAGAGATCTCATTCATTTTATGGATGATGGCGGTGATCTTCTCAATCGAAGCCAAAGCCCCCTTCGCATCCTCCTGCATGACACTGATGCTTCCGCCAATTTCTTCGGTAGCTTTGGCCGTTTGGCGGGCCAACTCTTTGACCTCGTTGGCCACCACCGCAAAGCCCTTGCCCAACTCGCCAGCGCGTGCCGCTTCAATGGTGGCATTGAGCGCGAGCAAGTTCGTTTGTTCCGCAATGCTCGAGATGACCTTCAAGACATTGCCAATTTCCATTGTGCTTTTACCCAATTTGGACATGGTTTCGTTGGTGCTTCTGGCCACATCAACCGCTTGATGGGCAACGGTTGATGCTTGTACGGTGCTCAGTGAAATCTCGCGAATGCTGGCACTCATCTCCTCAATGCCGGTGGCAACCATCTGCGTGTTGCTGCTCATCCTTTCGGCTGCATCGGAGACCACCTTGGCTTGGGTGGCAGTTTCTTCTGCATTGGAGCTCATTTGCATGCTGACAGCCGCCAATTGTTCAGAAGAGCTGGCAACCGATGTGGAATTGACGCCAATGACTTTGAAGGACTGTTGCAAGTTGGTTTGCAGAACTTGTATGGCCTTGGCCATCTCACCTATTTCGTTGTTCAGGTCTGTGTTTTCAACTTGGGTGTTGAGCTTGGAGTCGGCCATTTCAAGAATGGTTTTTTTCAGGCTAGTCAGCGGGCGCTTGACGGAATGCAAAACCACATAAACAACGAAAAAAGACAGAAGTACCGAAGCACCCAGCATCAGGCCCATGAACAACCGCATGCGATCCAAGTCATTCTGGGTTGCCACAACACTTAGCTTAGCGTTCCTTGCTTTTTGATCGCTGATGTCTGCCATTGATTTTGAAATTTCAGAGAGAAGTGCTCGGTATTCCGGGTTGTTCAATATTGCAAACGCAGCCACCCCTGAATCTTTTCCAACCTCAATTTTTAGAATATTGTCTACATAGGTTTTATAATATTTTTCTAATTTAGGATAAATATTTGCCAATTTTTCTTTCAATTCTGGACTGCGAATTGTGGGTTCTGCATCTTTTAAATCTTTGTCTATTTCAGCTTTAAGTTTGATAATGATGTCGGAAGCACTCTTGGCGCTTTCAGAATCATTGCCGTAATGAGATAAACCTAACCTATTGATGAAGCGCGCAAGAATCTGTACATCCCGTGCTGCTTGATTGACGAGTTTGACCCCAATTACATCCTTTTCGTAGATGCCATCAATGGCATCGTAGAGTTTCGCGAAGGTCCAAAAAGCCGCCAAACTCAGTGCAACTGAAAACAAAATGGTGATAGAAAAACCAACCAGCAATTTTGTACTGAGATTGAATTTTTCAATAGATTTAAAAGCAGACACGTTTAATTTCCCAGGTAAATGAACTGAATAAGCGAAATCTGGTTTTCGCAATAGGTAAATCAAATTTTAATCTTATTATGACTTGACATCCATATAAGTTTCAGCCTCTCGAGTGGCGAGATGCCCTTATCAAGTCCTCAATTCAAGGCCAGCTTGCAACTGAACTTACATGGAACTCCCATAAACTTCGGAATAGATTGAATTTTTAGCCGAGGTCGTCATGTGCAGATGGGTTGCTTACGCGGGTCCTGAGATTTACCTTGAAGACTTGATCTTTCATCAAGCCCATTCCATTGTGAGTCAGAGCCTTGCGGCCACTCAATCGACTTGGGTCACCAATGGCGACGGCTTTGGTGTTGCTTGGTACAACCAGCGCACAACGCCTGGACTTTTTAAAGACATCCTTCCCGCTTGGAACGACAGTAACCTTCGCTCGCTGGCTGCGCATATTCGCACGCGGCTGTTTTTTGCCCATGTTCGCGCCACCACGGGCACGGCTGTCAACAGAAGCAATTGTCATCCCTTTACTTGGCAAAACTGGACCTTCATGCACAACGGCAAAATTGGCAACTGGCATGACTGTCGTAAAGATGTGGAAGACCTCATAGACCACGTGCATTACCCGCACAGAGAGGGCACGACAGACAGTGAAGCTTTGTTTCTGGTCGCACTCAGCAAAGGTTTGACGCACGACCCCATCATGGCCATGGAATCGACTTTGCGGGATGTCTCCAAAATCATGGACAAACACACATCCGATGAACCCATGCGAATTTCCTGCGCTCTCACCAACGGCAAAGAAATATGGGCCTTTAGGTACTCCAGCGACGACCAATCCCCCAGCATGTACTTTGGTTCTCCGCACACGAGAGCCAGCGAAGCCGGCACAAACCCCATCACCACGATAGCCTCAGAGCCCTCTGATTTCGATGCCAGTCATTGGTTCAAAGTGGAGGAACGACAAGGCGTTCATTGGACTGAACAGGGATTAGAAAATTTCAAGATGAATGTTTAGACTGTTCCCGCTGACCACGGTTGGACCAGCCGGGGGCGTTGGTGGCCTGAACCCACAGCAGGCGAAATGGTCTGGTGCCACTTTCCTGACAACATTCCACCCCAACCCAAACCACGCACAGGCCTCATCGTTTCAGTCAAAGAAGACGATGAAGGCCTGATCTTCGTGAACCTGGCCTATGGGACCAGCCAAAAGACAGATCGCCTTTACAGCGGGCAATTCCGGATCGCAAAAGGCGAGCACGCTGCCGCATACGCAGGTGCAGGCCTGAGTTATGACACCCAATTCGACCTGAGAAAAATTCTCGAACTTCCGTTCAACGACGCCTACTTCTCTGTACCGCCCCATGCGCCACATGGCCAAAACCCGAAACTGGGAACCCTGCATCCGAGTAGGGTACGAATTGCCGCTACTGCTTTTGCGGCAGCAGGCTGAAATACCGTCACCCCCACAAAATGAAAACCATACCCAGAAAGAAGCAAGGAGCCCGAAGGCTCCTTGAACATGAAGAAACAATTGGGATCTGACCCCAAAATTTGAAAAT
>Ga0209189_1003107_pt1 | contig 11279 bp, 3 predicted proteins | sample C_130820_EF_Meta_FD_187308 | JGI IMG/M metagenome (GOLD analysis project Ga0209189, IMG submission 187308) | Freshwater microbial communities from Lake Croche, Canada to study carbon cycling - C_130820_EF_MetaG (SPAdes) (version 3) | ecosystem: Environmental > Aquatic > Freshwater > Lake | place...
CGGTGGTCGCTCCAAAGATCGCCACGCTTCCGTTTGTGGTGCTTTGGCTAGGTCCGGGAACTGCTGAATCAACCCAGGCAGTGGCGGAAGCCCAATCGGTAGACGCTCCAGTCCATGTCGAAGCCACGATCGAGATGGAGAGACTGGACGTGCTGCTTAAGGCTCCCGTTGTGGCAACCAAGTTAACAGACGTGTTGGTTGCCAATGCTGTCGGTGTGCCGTAGATCCTGCCGTTTGCGGTATCGAACAACAATCCTGCCGGCAAAGTTCCTGAACAGGAATAACCCGTGGCTGCAATATCCGTTGTAATTTGGTACAATGCGTTGGTGGTGGTGCTGGTATAAGGCCAAGCCAATTTCCCCGAGACTGTGCTGGGGCTGGTGATCAACGGAGCCGCGAGCGCCGCGGCCGTGACACTCACGTTGAACGTCCCGTTCGTTGCACCCACACTATTGGTCGCCGTGAAGGTAAAATTGTTTGTTGCAACTGCCTCGCTGGGAGACGGGCTGAATACTGCAACTCCGTTCGAGCTCAGGGTTGCCCACGAAGGCCAAGTCCCGGTTGCCGAAAGAACAGGTGTAGGACTGCCACTAAAACCGATCGTGTTGGTAACGGTTGTCCCAGCTTGAACCGTCACAGGGATGGGATTGGTTACAAGAGTAGGCGCTGAGGTACTGCTAGGAATCGGTCCGACATAAATATCACTAAGCGTAAAATCACATGTTTGAGAACTAGTGCCAACGGATGTGGCTAAGGTCCCAACGGTATTTGTAAAAGTAGTTCCGTTAAATGTACTTGAGAATGGAAACGCTGTACCGGTGGCAGCAAATCCAGAGACCAATGCGTCGTTCACGTAAACAACCCAAGAATTTGCCGCCAAAGTTGTGACTACATTTGCAGGAGTAGTGTAACTAACAGCGGTAGCACTCTTATTATACCAGATTTTTAACGTATTATCACTCGAGCTATTAAGCGTTGCAGAACCAATACTACCGGTATTAGTTCCAGCAGAGCTAGCCCATGTATAAAGTTTCGTGCTGAAAACACTTGTATTGGTGTAATAGAGTCTGGCTGTAAAATGGTAATTCGTAGAGCTTGTAGGTGGATTTATTCCGGATGCACCCAATCCAATCTCCAGATAACTACTAGCAACAGGTGTGGTGATTCCCGAACCTGGCGTTACCTTAAAAGTAAAGTAGCCCACAGATCGATCATTCGTGTTTCCGGTGCTTGTCGATAGTTTGAATGAAATTCTCCCGTCAGCAGCAGCAGCGCTAGTTTTTAGACATCGGAGTTTGTTGGTCCCTCCGACGTTTGTAATGGAATATGCAGCTCCTACGCTAATCAGTTGAGGCGAAAGGGTGGTATTCGGAACAGCTCCGTTGGTATAACCACTAAAAGTATCATTTAAGTAAGCTTGGGCTTGAACAGAACTTCCAAACGCACCAACCGCAAGGATCGCCAGTGCCAACCACGCAGCAGGTCGGATGGATGCAGTGGAGTTGAATTTAAGGGTATTTGTTTGGTTCATATTTAATCCTCCAATTCCATTTGACAGTGACCCGATCACTTTGTTCAGAAAATCCTTCATGGAGCTCTAAATTTAATATTATAACTTTCCTTATGGCTCGCTAGTTTCATTTGCATCTTTTGTAATGATATTGTGCCTATATTTTTGTAAGCAAATAGTAGATAGAGTTTTATGATTAAAGTAATGAGGCATTTTTTTTGTTTTACTAGTTAACTAAACCGGCTTAATCTGATGACTAGTAAAGATTAAACCCATGCCCACCACGCTTGAAACCATCGCAAAACGTTGCCGTGTCTCCAAAGTAACTGTCTCCCTCGCCCTCCGGGGGAGTCCTCGTATTTCGTCTTCCATGCGAGCCCGTGTGGCGGAAGTGGCCACGGAACTCGGTTACAAACCCAATCCCATGGTCAGCGCCCTGATGACCTCCCTCCGCTCGACCCGAAAGACAAAATTCGTCTGCAATCTCGGCTTCATCACCTCTTTCCCAACGCAGGACGGCTGGAAGGAAAATCCTTCATTCGCCCGCTACCTTTCCGGCGCCACCGCCCGGGCCACCGCCTTGGGCTACGGAATCGAAACCCTCTGGATCCGTGAAAAATCGCCGGCTGATCTTTCCCGCACAATGCACCTCCGCGGCATCCGCGGGCTTCTCCTCGCCCCACTACCCTCGTACGGAATGCCCCTCTCCCTTTCGTGGGATCCGTTTGCCGCCGTTGCCTTCGGTCACACGTTTACCGAAATCCCCGTTCACCGGGTGACAAACAGCCAGTTTCATACCCTCTCCCTCGCGATGGATCAGTGTCAAAAACGCGGACATCGCCGGATCGGACTGGCCATGCCCCGATTCGTCGATGCCAAGGTGGAGAGTCGATGGCTCGCCGGCTACCTGGCCTGGCAGTACACCCACCCGGAACTGGCCAAAATCGAGCCCCTCCTCGTCGACCAGTTCGACGAAGCATCCGTCGTCGCCTGGATGAAAAAGGAAAAGCCCGATGCCGTTCTCGCCAATCACGGCCCGATCCTGACCTGGATACGGAAGAACGGATTCCGCGTGCCGGACAACGTCTCGTTCGTTCACCTGAACTGGACCCCGGAAAAAGGGGAACTGAGCGGAACCAACCAGCAACCTGAGGAGATCGGGGCGGCAGCGGTGGATCTCCTCGCCGAACAGATCAATCAAAACCGGCGTGGGATTCCGGAAAAACCAAAAACCATCACGTTGGAAAGCCTCTGGCACGAAGGCACCACCTGCCCCGATCGAAGGTAATCTCACCCTACGAACACAGAGGTAGGGCGAACAGTCCCCTGGTCGCCTCGGTGAACACACATCCCTCGATACATTGCAAGGCGGGTTAAGCACAGCCCACCCTACCTAGGTCTAAAACATTCTTTATCCTATTCCGAATCTTCCCCAAGGCTTCGCTTAACTTACGGAGTATAAACGGCCTCCAGCTTAAGGAACCGCTTGCTGTCGATCCCCCGCTCGACGCTGAACACCTTTCGCACCAGACCCGTTCCCAGTCCCGTCTGATCGGGCGCATTCACCACAGAGATGACTGGATCCGTTGCACTCCAAGTTCCACTTAGGGTGCTCACCGATTTGGGCGTGATGACCAACTTCGGATCATCCGTCCGGACTACTGCCGTCATGCTCAGCGTCGTTGACGTGATGTTGCTGGTTATTTTCTCGGGAGCGGAGGTCTTGTCCGCTGCACCAAAGGCATACCGATTCACCAAGTCAGAGGTAACTCCCGCATTCACACTCCAACTGGCAAAGGTCGTGCCGGAAGATGCACTAGCCGTAAAACTCACGCTCACCGGCATGGCTGCCTCATAACTTCCGTCACCCGTTTGCGTGGCGGTGATCATGACCGTCCCTGCTCCCACAATGTTCAGCGTGTTTCCGCTCGTGATCGTCGCGACTTTGGAGTCGGAACTGGCAAGGGTCACCGGCAGACCGGAAGAAGAAGTCGCAATCAACGTCCGTGAAGCATCCCCGACTTTGGCTGTGGCCAGATCCAACCCAAAAGTGATCGTCTGGGGAACCTTGGAGACAGCTTGCACGGTGAGGATGACCTGTCCGGCTGCACCGGTTCCTCCATACTTTTGCACCGCCGAAGCAGATCTTGCCCCTCCACCACCGCCGCCGGGTGACCCCGTGGGACTTTGTCCATTAGCAGAAGAGGCATTGGTCGGATTCGCGTTCCCTCCATTCCCTCCCCCGGTGACGGCTACAGCCCCCAGCCCGTTGGTGGTCGAAGCGGGCGCGTTCCCAGCCGATGAGGTTCCCGCACTTCCACCTCCGCCCCCGCCGAATCCATTGGTGGTGGAAGTTGCTCCACTGCCACCCGCGAGGACTAAGTCCCCGATACTTCCGTTGGTTGTACCCGTACCCCCCGTTCCATAGACGTCATTCGTGGTGGTAACGACGCTTTGACCTCCAGCCCCTCCCTTTGCCAAAACCAAGGTCGAGGTCACATTATTGGAATTAAACCAGGAATCTCCGCCAGCCACGGAGGCCAGATCGTTGGTTGAACTGATTCCACCAGCTCCGACATTGATGTAGTACGTTCTTCCGGAAACCACAGGGAAGGAATTCAATCGCACATAAGCACCTCCGGCACCTCCTCCGCCCATTGCAGTTTTTGAAGTTCCCCGAATCGCACTCCCTCCCGCCCCTCCGGCGCCCCAAGCCTCCACCTGCACCGCCGTGACATTCGCCGGGCAGACCCAAGTCGTAGAAGCCCCCATGGTGCTCGAAAGATTCGATAGGCTCGTCCCAACTTGAATGGTCAATGTCGCGTACCCAGTTCTACCCGAACCATTGGTGGCGGAGAGCGTTGCAGTGTAAGTTCCGCCCACGGTTGGCACTCCCGTAATTACCCCCGTGGTCGTGTTGATACTCAACCCCGGAGGCAAACCGGTCGCCCCGTAAGTTACCCCACTGGTGTCACAGGCGATTTGATAACTCACCGGCGAACCCGTCACCCCCACCAGATTCAGATTGCTGGTGATCTGCGGAGCCGCAACCAAAGAGAATGCGGCATGGATGGTCTTTCCTTTTGCACCACTTACATTGGCGGTGAACTGGATCGTCGGAGTGGTGCGCACGACTGTCACTTCAGAGTCTTTCGAGGAAAGTGTCCCTGTCCGGTTCAACGTGACAGTGATCAATCCTCCGGGACCAGTGAGCGTTTGGCTGGGGTCGGAAAGTCCGACTGAAATGGAGTTATATGTTTCCCTGGTAATCACTGCGCAGGATTTGTTGACTGTAAGAAGATCTATTATGCCACCGGCACTATTCCAGAAGTTTGCAGCCACGATGCCGAGTGTGGGGTTTTTCACCGCTTGGACCGCGTCCGTATTGCTCAAAATCGTGGTCTGCGGATTGTAGGCGTACCCCGCGACCTCGCTGGGGGTCATCGTAGGCAACAAGGTATAGGCGTAGGTAGCTCCAGATGGCCTCGCCCCGTGATTGAAAATCAAACGAAGATAGTTGTCGGTGTAAGTTGCCGTGTCCGAATCGTAAGGATGGACATCCGTCCACTTGCCAGAAGATGGAACGAATTCGGCCCGGATATTATTGGGGCCATCAGGGAAATAATATCCACCGACCCCTTCGATGGCACACGACTTGGGGCTTGTGAGGGTCGCTCCCCAACTGAGGACCCGCGAGGTGGCCACCCCGTCGACCCAAAGATTGACCGATGTTGTGTTACTCCCCATCCGCCGGTTTTCCACCGTGGTATCGACGATGTTCGCACTTCCACAGCTGATTCCAGCTCCCAGACAGACGACTTCTTTTTCCAGCATGAAGTAGGATTTTTTTCCGTACAGGGTTGAAGTCGCAGTTGAACTGTCTGTGGGATGCAGGGACATCCCGGCCACCCCGTAACCGGACACCTCTGCCCCACCCGCCCAATCCTCCGAGGGAAGTCCGGGTTGAGCTTGGTAGTTTTGTTCCGCCGTCGTCCCGGTCATGTGAAACCAATCCATCGTCGGCCAGATGTTGCCGGTAAACTGGGTGTCTTCGGATCCTACGTAAAGGGAAGTCATCCCATCCGCTGTATTCCACCCTTTGTCGTTGTTTTGGGTGCTCGGAGTGTTGCGAATCGGATCGAAGTTGCAGGTGCGACTGGAAGAGAGGCTAAGCCCCAACGAGAAATTCGAACGGTGGGCGACTACCCGGTCGATGCTCGGGAAAATGTATTGTCCAACCGCGGGATGGGGAGAATTCGCAAACGCCGTCAGGGAATTGGCCTGACTGCTTGGCGCAAAGAGGGCGACATTTCGGATGGTATCGATTCCCGATTTCCCGGCGACGACCTCGGTCGAACCCGACGTGGTATAAGACCGCCCCCGGATCAGGTGCATTAAGGACCCGTGATAATAAAAGGGTATCAGCCCCTGCGGGATCCAGTTGTTATAGGCCTGACTTGAATCGGCATCGGCCACCGCCCAAGCGGTTCCATATAACAGGTTTGTCGCAAGCGATACGGCATCAATCAAGTTCAGTCCGTAGTTTCCATTTTCGACCGCGTAGGTGTGAAAGATATATCCTCCATCCGAATAAAAGCCGTCTCCGGAAACAACCGATGCAAAGACTTTTGCAAGATTGGTTTTGGCCTCAGTCAATTTGTCGCCGGTTTTATTCAGAATTCCATTCAAAGTCATGACCAGCGCTGCTTCCGCGGTGTTGGCGCCCGTTAAAGCCGCCCATTTGAAGTCGTTTGGCCAGAGCGATTGCCCGCCGGGGCCACCGGAAGGACTGTAGTACTGGAGTTTGGTGTAGTAGCTCGTGATCTGAGACTGACTCAGCGCCGGATAAACTAGTAGGGCGGCATTGGCAAAATTTTCTGATCCGGAGATCATCCAGTGATACCAGTTGTCGTAAATGTTCGTACCGTTGTAAACATTAGCCACCATCCAACTGAGTCCGTTGATTACCGCATTCGCTAAAGTCGCATCCCCATAATAAGCGGAACCCGGTGTCGCGTACGCAAGGGCCATTTGTCTCAACCGATCAAAAGTATCTCTCATATTCCCTGAACTGCTCGTGTTCAGTGGCAGATCGCTCCAGAGATAGAAAGCGGAGGAAGAAGGAGCGGTGTTCATCGCGGTGCCGACACCGGTCCAGTATTTCAGCGCATTCGAATCATTCGATGTCCCGCCAACTCCGATCTGTGAGTCCCTCCACTTTGCCCGCAGAATATCGAAAGCATCGTTCTGTACGACGGAGATCGTATAGGTTTTCGTGGTGGTTCCGTCTTGGGCCGTAACCAAGTTGGTAATGACATTGGTTCCCACCTGTAACCGGATCGCCCCACTGGCCGAACCGGAAGACGCCGTTGCCCCATTCACCTTCACCGTCGCGTTACTCTGCGCCACCGTCGGAGTGACCTGAATCGCGACAAGATTACTTACCGTGGCGGTATAACTGACGGTGTTACTGTTAAAGGTCGGATTGATGGAGCCAGAACTCAGAACCAAATTGGCCAGATTGGAATTATTCGAAAACTGAGACGCAACCGTGATCGTCAAGCTTGTTTCCGCATAACTTCCGGTTGAGTCGGTCACGCGAAGCGTTGCCGCATAGCTCCCGCTACTCGTGGGTGTTCCGGAAAGAAGTCCACCACTGGTCAGACTGATTCCCGGAGGCAAAGTTCCAACATAAGACCAGGTATAGGGTGCAGCGCCGAATGCACCCAACTGCTGGGAAAAAGCGACTCCCTGAGTGATGCTGTTGATCTGGATAGCCGTGGGATAAGTCGCTGCAACCACACCAACTTCCGTTCGCCGGAGTGGTCGATTTCCTAATCCACTAACCTCCACTTCATAGTTGCCGATATCCCGCCCTGTTGAGGGCCGGGAGAACCCACGCATGTCCAAGGCCCCGTACGTGGCCACCGTCCCGGCCAAATCAAAGGGGGTGCCAGTAGAAGAAACCGATGCCGAGTTATCGTTGACGGAAGGCAGGGCCGTTGCCTTGCCAATCAGAGGACTTGTTCCCGCCGGCACGGTCAGCACATCGTAGGTGCCGGACAAGAGCGGATTATCAGCAGACGAGCTGCTGATCACATTCACATTCTCCGAGTCCGCGGCATAGATGTCGTCGATATAGAAATCGGCGGCGTTTCCCCCTCCCACGCTGAATCCAAATTTTCCGATGTTTGAAACATTCCCGCCAGACGCGGTACCAACAGTTGCGGGTAAAGGAGAACCGGTAGCGGAGGGGGAAGCCAACGTATTCCCGAAGTACAACACAAAGGAATTTGCCCCCAAGGCGTAGGAAGCTCCCGAAGGGCTTGTATAAGAAATCGGCGAAGAACCATTATTATACCAGATGCGCACGGTGCTCAGACTGGTGGTATCCGCGGGGATTGAATTGCCGCCGACCTGAGTCGCCGTTCCGCCATTGGTGTTCCCTGTGTAAATTCTCAACGTCCCAGGATTTGCCTGATAGAAGCGAAGTCCGATGAAGTTGTTCGCTGCCGTGGAAATTCCGTCACTATTATTTCCGGACAAACGAACATCCAAATAAGTGGACGCTGCGTTCGTGAAAGTCGGAATACTGGGCGACTGTTGAAGCTTGAATGAAATAAAGCCTGTGTTTCTCGGGTTTGCAAAACCAGCGGAGAGCGCGTACTTGGCCTCAACGGATGAGGTGCCATTCGTTTTGTAATACCTCATCATTTTCCCGCTATTGCCGGATACGGCAGCGGAAGTGCCCGAATTAACTCCGATCAAAAGAGGAGAAGTGGCCGTGCTTAGAGAAGTTCCCAAAGCATAAGATTCAAAGTTATCGCTCAACCATGTGCCCCCAAAAAGAGCAGCGGCACTTCCCAGTTGTGAGGCAGTGGCCGAAAAGACATGGTTCCCGGCCACCCGGCCCCCGTGAGCCGAGAGGGTTCCATAGCTATTGGTGGTTACATCCACGATGACTCCCCAGCTGCTATTATTGGAACTATAGTGGATCAGGTTGTTTAAAAACTGGGTTCCATAAACCGGATTCGTGTATCCGTTCTGATTGTCCAGCGTAAGAGCCTTGCAATCGATGAAGCTGTTCCCAATGACGTGGGTATAGTTGGCCGTTTCGTAGGAAGCCCCGTTGCTTCCGTTCATAAGACCTGACAATGCCCCAGTAGCCGTCTCTCCGGAGCCCAGAATAAGTGCAGAACGGATTCCGTCTCCGTTCAGTCTGTAAAAATAGTTGTTTGCGATGACATGCCCGAAACCAAAGGCCCGAACCCCTCCCATTTGGTTGTTTTGGGTCTCCGTCAGCACGATATTTCCGTTGCTGTCATAGGTTCCCCCACTGAGAAAATAGTTCCCCTGGACAACACAGTAGTCACCTTGGCGAAGGCACAGCTCCCCATAGTTGTTGAGAATCGTGTTGTAGCGGTAGATGTTTCGACGGGACTTGTTTGAAATCATTTCCGGTTCCCCCGTATTGTCGTCCGGACCACCAATCACCGCCGTTCCCCTACCACTGCTACCGCCTCCTCCGGAAAAAGTCACCGTCGGTGTACTCGTGTATCCCGATCCCCCACTGGTCATGGTCACGCCGGTTATTTTCCCGGCAGAAACCGTTGCGGTCGCTGCCGCTCCGGATCCTCCACCCCCGCTGAAGCTGACAACGGGAGCGTTTGTGTAACCGGAACCTTGGTTGGAGACGGTCACGCTGGCCACCGCCTGAAAATCCACCGACTGGATCGCCTGGTAAAAAGTGTTTTTCTCGATGGTATTGTTGAAATCCACATCCACATAACTGCTGCTTCCGTTTCGGATACACTCCCATCCATTCGAATTATCCGCCGCGACCGACCCGTCTGCCGCCGTGGGCAGACGAGGATCCCCGCTCTTCGGAATTTTCCTTGGTCCAAAATAGTTGTGATGGATCGAGTGATACCCGTATTGCTGATCGACCGCGTCGTCCTTGTAGATCACAACGGTGGCTTGCCGAAATGACTTCCGCAAAGTGGGATCCGAGACATTGATGTCGTTCGGATCAAAATCCCGACCCGACATTTCACAATACTGGATGGTGTGATGATAGCCGTGAACATAGATCCAAGCCCCATAGTGATCGTTATTGGCGTAATCCATCGTGTCCCGGCCACAGTTATCGAACTTTAAATGAGAAATCGTCATATAGCGTGATCCCGGATAAAGCCGGATCAAATAGGCGATCGTGTCATTTCCGCTGTAATCATTGTACAGGCCTGCTTTTTGCATGCCGCTCAACGGACTGAACGTGACCCCGTAGAAACTGATTCCAGTCCCCTGAAAAATCAGGGCGGAAAGGCCGTCCACAATCACTCCACCGGGAGTCGGATTATAACTGCCATCGCAGGCAAAGATCATGGCTGGGTTGCTTTGAGCCTCCGCATCCGTCATCGACCCGGTGATCGTGCTCACCAATCCACCCCAATGCCCGCCCTTCAGATAAACCCGATCCCCCGCTCTCAGTGTCGCAAAGTTCGCGCCATTCTTATCGACCTTCGCATTAAACTGCTCTGCCGTATCCACATAATAGCTGGTTGCATATGCGGAAGAAAAAGAGAGAAAGGCCAAGAATCCGCAGGTACAAAGCAGGGGTTTCAACTTAATTACAATACTAGCCGTACAGAAGAATTTTGCTTAATTTTTTTTTGGTTTACTTGTTATATTTGTAATATAACTAAATATATACTTATCAGCTATTTACGCCACTTAGTTGGTGCAAGTCCAGTCTGTTTGCGAAACCATCTGGAAAAATAATTCTGATCCTGAAATCCGGCACGGTCGGCAACGGCCGAAATACGTATCCCTTTTTGAATATCAAACTCAACAGATCGAAGTAGTTCCCGGGCCCGCCACTGCCCCAAAGTCAGGCCGCAAGAGCGCCTCACCAACCGATTTAAATAGTCCTTTTGTAAACCCACCCGAAGGGCCAGTTCACTCGGCCCAGGCCATCTACCTTGCTCATCGATTTTCCAAACTCTCTCCATCCTTCGCACCACCGATGACTTTGAAACGATCTCCTCTCTGCCTTTTTCACAGGCCTTCCGACATAAATCCAAAACCAGCAGAGCCGCACTTCCGGCCGAAAGCTCCAACCCCTGCGATCGCTCCGCTCCCATCCCAGCCACTCTTTGCCGTACCTCCGCCATTCTCTCGGCCGGAAGAAACCCCTGTCGGAATCCCCACCTCCTTGGCCCCTCACCCGTCAGATCCACCACCAGACAGATCGCCCTCCTTGGGCCCGTCTCCCGAAACGCATGTTTTTTCCCGGGAGGGATAAAGAAAACGGCTCCCGCTGCCACCGAGCACTTTTTCTCATCCACCTGCTGCTCCCCCTTTCCCCGCAAATACAAAAGCAGCTGCCCATGTCTGTGTGTATGAGGCGCCACCCGATCGAACGGCTGAAGGTGTCGGTTGACCCGAAGCGAACGGATCGACCAGTCCCCGCAGCGCAACTGGAGGTTTCTCAAAAGCAAAGGCTGGAGAGGAGCCTCCCGGAACGGGCTTTTTCTGGAAATTTTCATTAGGACATAAAATAAAGTCGTTTTTATGCTAAAGAAAGCGGTTTCCTCCATCCTTTTCCCACCCGCTTGGGGTATTGTTTTCCCCATGTCCCGCCCCGTCATTCTCATCACCGGAGCCAGCCGAGGACTCGGCCGTGGCGTCGCCCTCAGTCTCGCCCCCGAAGGCTATGACCTCGCCATCCACTACGCCTCGAACCGCCAGGCCGCCGAGGAGACAGTGG